>WNGG01006880.1_pt1 | contig 13528 bp, 6 predicted proteins | sample 5400661 | NCBI WGS metagenome assembly WNGG01 (sample SAMN13153372, study PRJNA577476) | soil metagenome | isolation source: 100 cm soil or saprolite under Garry oak tree replicate 1 | place: USA:California | collected 2016-06-15
GATCAGGCCCTCGCGCGCGAGCACGTCGAGGGCCTGGCGGAGCGTCATGAGCGTCACTCCGAAGGACTGGGCGAGCTGGCGTTGATTGTCGAGACGCTGCCCCGCCGTCAGGCCGCCCGCGCTGATGCGCGCGCGCAGAACCTCGGCGATCTGGTGATAGCGCGGCACCGTCCTTCGCATCTCCGCCTCCGGGCTCCTGGCCGGTCTTCTAGAACTCTGGTAGCCGCTCAACGCCGTCGTCGAGCTACGGAACGGGATTTCAGAAGGAACGACCGGCAGTTACGGCAACCAAGGCCATTGTAACCGGGGGCCCCGGCCCGGGTCAATGGCTGTTCGACCGCGCGAAGAGTCCGCGGAAGTAAGGCTCATGCCCTTACGAGCACGAGTGTTCCGCTACTGGTTGGCGGCGAGGCTCTGTGAGCGCTCCACGAGGGCGGCGAGCTTCGACGCGGCCGCGCCCGAGTCGATGGACTGGGATGCCATCCCCACGCCCTCCTTGAGGTCGCGCGCCTTGCCTCCCGCCACCAGGGCCGCCGCCGCGTTCATGAGGACGATGTCCCGTCGCGGGCCGGGCTCGCCCCCGAGCACGAGGCGGATGATCTGGGCGTTCTCGCCGCGGTCGCCGCCCCGGAGATCACGGATCGTCGCGCGGGGCAGGCCGAAGTCCTCGGGGCGCACGCGCGAGCTCCGCACCACGCCCTCGTGCACCTCGGAGATCTGGCTCTCGCCGGTGTTGGAGATCTCGTCGAGCCCGTCGGCGCCATGGACGACGAACGCCCGGATGGTGCCGAGCTCCGCGAGCACGCGGGCCAGGGGCTCCGTGAGGCCCGCCGAGGCGACACCGATCAGCTGGGCGTTCGCGCCGGCGGGATTCGTCAGCGGCCCCAGGAGATTGAAGACGGTCCGGACTCCGATCTCACGACGGGCCGGCATCACGTGCTTCATGGCCGTGTGCAGGAGAGGGGCATACATGAACCCGATGCCGATCTCGTCGATGCAGCGGCCCACCTGCGCGGGGGTGAGCTCGAGGCTGATCCCGAGGGCCTCCACCACGTCGGCCGATCCGCACAAGGTGGAGGACGAGCGGTTGCCGTGCTTGGCGACTTTCAGTCCCGCCCCCGCCACCACGAAGGCCGTGGCGGTGGAGACATTGAAGGTGCCGGAGGCGTCGCCGCCCGTGCCGCAGGTGTCGATGAGCATCTCGCGGTCGGTGCCGGTGAGACCCGCCACCTCGTCCCCGCGCGTGCGGACGCGAACGACCTTCTGCCGCATCACCTGCGCGAAGCCAATCAGCTCCTCCACCGTCTCGCCCTTCATCCGGAGCGCGACGAGAAAGGCCGCGATCTGCGCATTGGTGGCGGCACCGGACATGATGGCGTCCATGGCTCCCGCCGCTTCGATCCGGGAGAGGTCACGCCGCTCCACGAGAGCCCGCACCGCGTCGGCGATGATGGAGCTCGTCACCGCGCGCTCCGGGGCCGAAGGGCCGCGGCGACTCCCAGGACTTCCTTGATGTTGATGGGCTTGGCGAGAACGGCGTGGACGCCGCTGGCCTGCAGCTCCTCGGGGCTGACCTCGACGGCGTAGCCGCTCACGAGAACAACGGGCATCCCGGGGAGAATCTCCTGCACGGTGCGAGCCAGCTCCCACCCCGTCATGCCGGGCATGCTCAGATCGCTGAAGACGAGGTCGAAGGGCTCCGCCTTGATCCTCGAGAGTCCCTCGGCCGCGCTCCGCGCGACCTCCGCCGTGTGCCCCGCCGAGCGCAGCACGTCAGCGACCACGTCGCCCACCGCCTCTTCGTCGTCCACGACCAGGCAGCGGAGCGAGGAGACCGCGGGCGCGGGCTGGGCCTCGGGGGCGGGAGCCCTGGCCGCCGTGCCCGCGGGGAAGAGCATGGCGAAGGTCGTCCCGCGGCCCTCGACGCTGTCGACGGAGATGGTGGCGCCGTGTCGCGAGAGGATGCCGTACGTCATGGAGAGGCCGAGGCCGGTGCCCTTCGGCCCCTTGGTCGTGAAGAAGGGATCGAAGATCTTGCTCCGCACGGCCTCCGGAATGCCCACGCCCGTGTCCGTGATCCGGATCTCCAGCTTGTCGTTCCGCTTGGCGGTGGCGAGGGTGAGCGTCCCGCCGCGCGGCATGGCATCGACAGCGTTCAGGATCAGGTTGGTCATGACCTCGCGCAGCTCGGAGGGGTCGCCGATCGTCGTGGGCAGATCGGGCTCGAGCTTGGAGACGACCTGGACGTGAATCCCTCGGCGCGGCGGCTCCAGGCGCCAGGACGCCTCCGTGATCTCGAGCGCGTCCCGCACGACCTGGTTGAGGTCGACGGCCACCGCGGGCTGATCTCGCCGGATGCGCGTGAACTCCTGCAGGCGCCGGACTGTCCTTGCGCCGTCGGCGGCCGAGCGCTCGATGATCTGGAGCCACTGCCGCGCGGTGGGATCCTCCACCTTCTGGAGCAGGAGCTGGGCGCGCCCGAGAATGGCCGCGAGGAGATTGTTGAAGTCGTGGGCGACGCCCGAGGCCATCTCGCCGAGAGCGCGCAGCTTCTCGCTCCGGACGAGCTGATCCTGGGCCTGGGCCAGCTCTTCGTAGGCCCGCGTCCGGTCCTGGTAGAGACGCGCGCTGCGCAAGGCGAGGGCGGCCAGGCCGGCCAGATTGCTCAGCACACGCTCGTCGTCTTCCGTGAACCGACGCTCCACGCTGCGAAGGGCGAGCACTCCGACCACCTGGGTGCCCGCGAGCATGGGCACGCCGATCCAGTGCCGCATGGGCACGGGGGACTGGCCCGCCTCCACTCCCCGCCGTCGGCACTCGCCGAGGTAGTCGTCCGTGCGGATCGAGCGGCCGGACTCCGCGACGAGCGAGGCGAGGCCTCTCCGCTCCGCGCTGCTGAGCGGCGGCGGGTTGAGCACCCGCGCGCCGTCACGAAGGAGGAGAAGCGGAACGAGGTCTCCCGTGGCCTCGTCGGTCACGGCGAGGATCATGTTGCGGATGTCGAGGAGCCGCGCGACCTGGCGCTGGATGGCTTCGACCACGTCCTCCTGGTGGAGCTGGCCCGTGACCGTGCGCGAGAGATCGTGCAGGACGGACAGCTCGGCGAGCAGCGCCTCCGTCTCCTCCAGCCGGAGCCGGGTCTGACGCGCGAGCTCGGCATTCTCCATGGCGAGGCCGACCTGCGCGGCCACGCCCTCGATGAGCCGCACTTCCTGGGCCGTGAACTCCCGCCCGGCGCCCCACCAGATGAGGAAGACGGCGCCCACCGGCGCGCCATGGGCCATGGTGGGCGCGAAGAGCACGGCATGGGGCTCGAGATCCTCGAAGATGGCCTGGGCAAAGCCCGGGTCGTTCCTGACATCGGACGACCAGGCCGCGCGGCCCGAGCGCCAGGCCTCGCCGAGGGCGGGCATGCCGTCGAGCCGGAAGGGGCGCGTCATGAAGAGCTGGAGGAGGTCCTTGGGCACGTGCCAGCCCGCCGCGGGCACGAGCGCCTCTTGCTTGGGGTCGAACCGGTAGACACCCGCCATGTCGGCGCCAAAGGTCCGGCCAGCCTCGCGCGCCACGCTGCGCATGACCTGGTCCGGCGCGTCGATCTCGGACAGGGCCCGGCTCACCGCGAGGAGGGTTGTGGTCTCCCGGAGCCGCTCCTGCGCCTCGGCATAGAGCCGCGTGTTGTCGAGGGCAAGCGCGAGCTGGCCTGCAATGGTCACGGCCAGATCGGCCTGCCAGGGCTCCCAGGGTGGCTGGCGGTCGGTGTAGTCGAGCTGGATGGCCCCCATCACGCGGCCCTGGCGGATGAGGGGCACGATCATGCAGGTCTTGAAGCCGAATCCCTCTACCCAGTCGCGCGGAAGGAGCTGCGTCTCCGCCACATCCGCGATTACGACGGGCCGGAGCGTGCTGATGAGCTGGGCATAGGCGGGTACGTCGGCGGGAGTATGCGAGCGCAGCTCCGTGAATCGCTTCCACATGACGGAGTCCCGGCGACCGTCGGCGTACTGGGACATGAGCGGCGTGACGCCATCCTCGGTCCAGCGCTCCACCGAGCAGCGATCGACGCGGCAGACCTGGGCGATCTTGGCGCAGGCGCGCTTCAGCATCTGCTTGGGATCGAGCGAGGCGTTGAGGATCTCGGCAACTTCGAGCAAGGCGCGGGTCTGCGCCAGGCGCTGGGCCGTCTGGGCATAGAGTCCCGCGTTGCGGATGGCCACCGCGGCCTGCGCGACGAAGCTCTCGAGGAGCTCGCGCTCGTCGGCGTCGAGCCGGAAGGGCGCCCGCCCGCAGAGGGCGACCACGCCGAGGAGCCGATCCTGGAGCACGATGGGCATGCCGAGGAAGCTCGTGAGCGCGTGCTCGCGCCACCAGTCCTCGCCGAGCAGGCGCGGGTCGTCCACCATGTTCGGGATCGAGAGAGCCTGGCGATGCAGGGCGACCAAGCCGATGGAGCCCTGCCCGAACGCGATGGTCCGCAGCGGGAAGGCCTCGCCCATGGCGGCATCCGAGAAGGCGCGCACGCTCAAGCTCTCCGTGTCGCCGTCGGCCACCCACACGGACACGACAGGCACGCCCATGAGGGCGGCGGCGGCCCGCGCGATCCCCCCCAGGACCTCGTCCGTGTCCAGCGAGGAGGAGATGAGCTGGTTGACACGCGCGAGCGAGCGGAGACGCTCGGCCTGCTGGGCCGCCTCCCGGAAGAGCCGCGAATGCTCGAGCGCGATCGCCGCCTGGCCGGTGAATGCCTCGGCCACCTCCTGGTCGCGCCGAGTGAAGAGCCGCCGAGCGCGGAACGTCAGCACGCCGATGATGCGCTCGCCCACGCGGAGGGGGACAGCCATGTAGTGCGTGTAGCCGAGGCGGCGATCGGCCGCCATCACCTCGGGCGTCATGGCCGGCAGCTCGGCGAGCTCACCGATGACAGCCGCCCTGGTCGCCACGACATGCCCGGCGAGACTCTGGCCCTCGTCCACCTTGATTCGCGGTCGCAGCATCGTCTCCGGCGCGGTCCCGGCGAGTCCCGCCACCACCAGCTCATCGCCTTCGAGCAGCCGGAATCCGGCGTTGTCGAGGTCCAGCAGCCGCATGGCCTCTTCGGCCACCGAGGTCAGGAGGGCGTCGGTGGGGCCGAGGGCGCCGATCTTCTTGTTGACCTCGAGGAGGGCGGAGAGATACGCGCGGCCGCTCCGCTCGTCGGCAAAGAGCCGGGCGTTCTCGATGGCCACCGCCGCCTGGTCGGCGAGCGCAGTCATCACCTCGACCTCCGCCGCCGAGAGCGCGTGGGGCTCCCACCAGTACATGGTGATGCCGCCCCAGGGCTCGCCCTTGATGAGGACGGGCACGGTGAGCACGCTCCGGTAGCCCTCGTGCTCGACGAGCTGCCGCGTGGCCTCATCGAGCGGGATGGTCGGGTCGTTCAGGATGTCCTCCGTCCACACGGGCGCCCGCTCGCGAATGGCCCGGCCGGCCGTCCCCTCACCCACGCGCACGCGCAGGCTCGTCACGAACTCCTGGGAGACGCCCGCCGCGCGCAGATAGCCGATGGAGTGCGTCTCGGGGTCGACGCGGAAGATGCCCGCCGCCGCCGCGCCCGTCAGACTCTGACAGCGCTCCACGATGGCGTCCAGGATGGGATCGGCCTCGAGGTCCGTGGCGAGGGCGCGGCTGATCTCGAAGAGGGCGCGATAGCGGGCGGCGCTCGCCTGCTCCTGGGCGAAGAGCTGGGCATTGTCGATGGCGATGGCGGCGTGACTGGCGAAGGAGAGCAGGAGGTCCATGTCTTTCGGCTCGAAAGCGTCGGGAGCGCGCGTGAGCATGGTCAGGGAGCCCACGAGCCGGTCGCGCACGAGAAGGGGCAGAGCTATCCCCGCCACAAAGCCTTCCGCCAGGAGCCAGGAGCGGCCGGCCAGATCCAGATCGTCCTCGATTCGCTCGCACACGGTGGGGGCGCGATTCTGGGCCGCGCGCCCGGCGAGGCCCTCACCCATGCCCAGGCTCTCCACGATCTCCGCAGGCGCGCTGCCGCGCAGACCCGCCTCGGCGCGGAACACCAATCGGTCGCCTTCCACGAGGGCAAGGCGGGCGGCCCCGTCGGAGACGAGCCGGCGCGCGGCGCTCACGACGGCGTTCAGCACATCTCCCAGGGAGCGGGCCGCCGTGAGGGCGTGGCCGCTCTCCGCGAGGGTCTCGAGGCGGCGGCTCTGCTCTTCCATCTCGGCGAGGAGCATGGACCGCTCGACCACCTGGCCGATCTGGTGAGCCACGGACTCGAGGACCTTGACTTCCTCCTGCGGGAAGTCGCGGCGCTCCTGCGAGATGAGCGACATGACCCCCCACGTCCTGCCCTTGACGGGAATGGGGAGAGCGAGCTGGCTGCGATGGGCCCGCGTCGCCTGGAGCCGGGTCAGCTTGGGATCGGTGATCGAGGCGGGATCGATGTGGGTCACGATGAGACGCCCCGTCCGCGCCGCCTCGCCGACATAGGAACCGTCCAGCGGCCTCACGCGGATCTGCTCGGCGAACTCGGGCGAGAGTCCGCGCTGGGCGATGAGGGTCAGGGTGCCCGCGGAGGGATCGACGCGGTGCACGCCTCCGACGTCCATCTGGGCCAGCGCACGCACGACGTCCAGCATCTCTCCCGCCGTGGCCAGCACGTCGGCGGAGCGGCCCATGCTGAGGGCGACGGCGTTGAGGGCCTCGAGCTCGCGGTTACGACGCTGGAGCTCGGCGTCGGGGTCTTGCGTCTCGAAGGGTATGAACGGGGCGGTCTTGCTCGCCCGGCCTCCCCGCGCGGGACGGGCGAGAAGCAGCGCAGCCACCGCGCTAGCCAGGGCAATCACCCCGAGGCCGCCGAGCCAGGCCAGGAGCTTCGACCGCTGGGAGGCGCCGACATCGCCCGACAGCACCCAGAGCCGGCCCTGCCCTGTTGACGAGACCATGGCCTGGCTGGCCGGTCGCACGAGGTAGGCGCGGCCATCGGGCAGGATCAGGCGTCCCGAGGCCGTGGCCCGGGACCAGTCGATCTGCGCGGGAGCCCCCAGACCGATGGCAACGCTGCGGTCACCTTCGATGAAGACGAGAGCGGGCCGGTCGGGACTGCCGAGAGCCGGCGCGATATTTTCGAGCCGCCGCGCCACGAGGACGAAGCCGTTGGGGCTCTCCCCCGGTAGCCGCACCTGAGCGGACGCGATGATGTATGGGCGATCACCCACGGAGATCAGCGAGGGCGGCGCCGTGGCCAGCGCCATCGGATTCGCGAGCGCGGATTGCGTCTGGGGCGGGGCCTGGAGAATGACGCTGCCCGTCTCGTCGAGAATGACGACGAGGTCGGCGATGCCTTCGAGGGTCAGATCGGTCAGCCGGGGTGATACACCTCGGACGAGGGTGGCCCAGTCGCGCTTCGCCACGCCCTCCACGAGGGCCGCGTCCCGAGCCAGGAGGCCGGCCTCGCGGCGCAAGGCCGCCTGCGCGTCGGCGATGAGGAGCCCCGCGGTCTCCTGACCTCGCGCCGCCGCCTCCTGGCGGGCGAAGGAGAGATGCCGCAGGGTGACCGCGACCCCACCCATGCCCAGGCCGCTGAGAACCAGCGTGGCCAGGGCCACCAGGAAGAGAAGATGCCGTGTCGAGAAGCGCATGGACGGCTTCCGGGAACGAGCAACTCCCGGCGTGACCAGCATATGCGTAAGTGCCCGAAACGGCAACTTTCCTGGAGCCTGGGTGCCGCCTTTCGTGGCCAGGGACCGGGTGCGGCGGCTGAGGACACGCCTACAACCCCTGCTACGACTCCTGCTACAAACCCAGGTAGGCCTGCTTGATATGTGGGCTCTGGAGCAGGCTCTCGCGAGAGCCTTCCAGCGTGATCCGCCCGTTTTCCAGGACATAGCCCCGGTGGCAGAGCTGCAGCGAGCGCAGCACGTTCTGCTCGACGAGGAGGATGGTCAGCCCTTCCGCATTGATGCGCTCGAGATCGTCGAAGATGAGCTTGACCATCACGGGGGCGAGACCCAGGCTCGGCTCGTCGAGCATGAGAAGTCGTGGCTTGGCCATGAGGCCACGGCCGATGGCGCACATCTGCTGCTCTCCTCCCGACAGTGTGCCCGCCAGCTGCCCCTGGCGCTCGGAGAGCCGGGGGAACAGCTCAAACACCCAGTGTAGCGTCTCGATACGCTGCCGCCGGGCCTCGCTCGATCGGGCCCCGAGCTCGAGGTTCTCCCTGACGGTCATGGTCGGGAAGAGCTGGCGCCCCTCGGGCACGTGCGCGACGCCGAGCCCGACGATGTCGGCCGTGCCGAGGCCGTCGAGGCGCCGCCCGTCGAGCTCGATGTGCCCGCGGCGGAGAGGCAGGAGCCCCGACACGGCGCGCAGGGTCGTGGTCTTGCCCGCCCCGTTGCCGCCGATGAGAGCCACCGTCTCGCCCTGGCGGACCTCGAGCGAGGCTTCGTGCACAGCCGTCATGTCTCCGTAGCCGACCTGGATGCCGTCAATGCGCAGCAGGATGGACATACTCGTCTCCGAGATAGGCCTCGATGACCCGGCGGTCGGCGGCCACGGCGCGCGGGGCGCCCTCGGCGATCTTCTCCCCGAAAGACAGCACGATGACCCGGTGCGAGAGCGACATGACGGCCCGCATGTTGTGCTCGATGAGGAGGACGGAGATCCCCCCCGCGTTGATGGCGCCGATGAGCCGGACCATGGCCTCGATCTCGGTGGCGTTGAGCCCGGCCATCACCTCGTCGAGCAAGAGGAGCGTGGGCTCCGTGGCGAGCGCTCGGGCCAGCTCGAGCCGCTTGCGGTCGGCCAGGGTGAGGCGCGAGGCGAATTCGGAGGCCCGGTCGACGAGCGCCACCCGCTCCAGGACCGCCCGCGCCGCGGCGAGCGCATCCGCCATGGCGGGATGGCGGGCCAGCGCGGCGACCTTGACGTTGTCGAGCACGGAGAGCCGCGCGAAGGGTCGCACGATCTGGAAGGTGCGCGCGAGGCCGAGCCGGCAGATGTCGTGCGGCTTGAGCCCCCCGAGGCGCCGCTCGCGGAACCGGATCTCGCCCGCGTCGGGAGCGAGAAACCCCGAGAGCAGGTTGAAGACGGTGGTCTTCCCGGCCCCGTTGGGTCCGATGAGGCCGACCATCTCGCCGTCGGCCACGGTCAGGTCGAGCCCCTCCACGGCGAGGAGGCCTCCGAAGCGCTTGGAGAGCCCGCGCACCTCGAGCAGGCTCAGCGCGCCATCCTCCACGATCGCGCGAGGCGCGCCACGAAGGGAGCGGCGCCCTGGGGCAGGAAGAGCACCACGGCGATGAGGAGCGAGCCGTACACGATCAGATGGCCGCCCGACCAGCCGGTGGCCGCGAAGTAGCTCCGGGAGAGCTCGGCGAGCGGGGAGAGGATGAAGGAGCCGAGGACCGGCCCCAGCGGCGTGCCCGCGCCGCCCACGATCGGACGGATGATGATCTCCACGGAAAGCGGGATGCCGAAGAGCGTGCTGGGCTGGAGCGAGAATTGATAGAAGGCGTAGAAGGCCCCGCCGATCCCCGTGAGGAAGGCGGAGAGCACGCTCGCGAGCAGCTTGCACCGGAAGGCGTCGATGCCGAGGGCCTCGGCCGCCTGCTCGTCCTCCCGGATGGCGACCAGGTAGGCGCCGAGGCGCGACTGCTCCAGCCGCCACACGGCGACGGTGGCGCCGGTCATCAGGACGAGCGCGATGTAGTAGTAGGCCCGGGGGTTCTGAAACTGGAACTGGGCGGGATTGCCCGTGAACGTGATGTAGAGCCCGACCGCGCCACCCACTGCCTCGGTGTTCAGCGCGATGATCCGGCAGACTTCGGCGAAGGCCACGGTGAGAAGCACGAAGTAGAAGCCGCGCAGCCCGAAGCGGAAGCCCAGGTAGCCGATGATGGCGCCCAGCACCGCCGCCGCGGCTGCGCCCACGAACATGCCGATCCAGGGCGTAAGGCCCAGCCGGAGCGACAGGACGGCGGTGACGTAGGCGCCGATGCCCACGAAGGCCGCGTGGCCGGCGGAGAGCTGTCCCGCGTATCCCCCGAGGATGTTCCAGGCCTGGCCCAGGTAGGCATAGAAGAAGATCAGGGTGAAGAGGGTGACCGCGTACGAGCCGATGAAGGGAGGCAGAGCGACGAGGGCGGCCAGGGCGAGAGCGAGGGGCCAGAGCCTCACGCGACCTTGCCCCCGAAGAGGCCGGCCGGCCTGAAGAGGAGGATCAAGATCAGCAGGGAGAAGGAGACGAGCTCCTTCAACGACGGCGAGAGGAAGACGGCGCCGAGAGATTCGGCCACCGCCACGAGAAGGCCGCCGAGGAAGGCCCCGGGCAGGCTGCCCATCCCGCCGATGATGACGATGTTGAACGACGTCACGCTCGCTCCGAGCCCCACGGAAGGCTGAAAGGGATAGAAGGGCGCCACGAGGGCGCCCGCTGCCCCTACGCAGGCCGCGCCGATGCCGAAGGCCACCGCGTACACGCGTCGGACATCTGTGCCGATGACGGCGGCCCCGTATGGATTGTCGGCGGCCGCCCGCATGCTGCGCCCGAGATCCGTCCTGAACAGGAAGAGATACAGGAGTCCCGTGAGGGCGCCGGCGAGCAGGAACGTCACGAGCCGCGCCACGTCCACGAAGAGCGGACCCAGCCAGACGGTGGAGAGAGCGAGGAAGGACTTCACGCGCCGGGGGTCGGGGCCGAAGACCACGAGGGCTCCATTTTCCAGCACGAGGGCGATGCCGAGCATGAGGAGGATCTGCATCTCGTGCGGGGCGTCGATGATGCGGTTGACCAGTCGGCGCTGCACGACGAAGCCCAGGACGAAGAGGGCGGCCGCGCACAGGGGAAAGCCCGCGTAGGGATCGAGCCCGAGGCGCGTGGCGAGCAGGAAGGCCAGGTACATGCCCCAGACCATCATGTCGCCGTGGGCGAAGTTGACCACGCGCATGACGCCGAAGATCAGGGTCAAGCCCACCGCCATGAGGCTGTAGACGCCTCCGAACAGGAGGCCGTTGAGAAGGCCCTGGGCGATCAGCACGAGGTCCATGGACTGTCCGGTACTTTATACTCGAAGGGGGGCTTCGCCCCCCTTCCGAAGCCTCCCCCAAGGACAGTCGTTGCGCCGGCAAAGCCGGCGCTCGAAGCGGCGAAATCTACTTCTTCACCGGAAAGACGTATCGGGTCTGCGCGGCGTCCCGGGGCCACACGACTTGAGGCTTCTGCTCGCGGATCTGGATCATGGCCGTCGAGGCATTGAGGTTGTCGCCGAGGTCGTTGAAGACCACCGGCCCGCTCGAGACCATGATGGGATCCTTGAAGCTCGTCTTCTTGATCGCCTCCACCACTGCGTCGGCCTCCGTCGTCTTGGCACGCTCGAAGACGTCGGCCATGACCTCCATGGCCTCGTAGGAGTAGCCGGAGTTGGTGTCGAAGGTCTTGCCTCCGGAGCGCTTGCCGTACTCCTCGCCGATCTTGACGGCGCGCGGGTTCTTGAAGTTCACCCAGGGAACATTGTCCATCACGTTCTCGATCAGCTCCTTGAGCTGGTCGATCTGCCCCTTCTCGTAGAAGCCCGGGGTGCCGGGGCTGATGACCCCCATCGCCTCCACGCGCTGCTTGGCCAGCTCCTGCAGGAGAAGGATGCCGCTCGTGGCCCGCACCACGGGAGCGATCACGTCCGGCTTGGCGGCCTTGACCTTGGACACCTCGGTGGAGAGATCCTGCGTGTTCTCCGGGAAGGCGATCGTCTCCACGATGGCGAAGGGCGGCCTGAGCGCGTCCACCGCGGCCTGAAACTGGCGCGTCTGGGTCTGGCCGAAGAGGTCATTGCTGTAGATGACGACCACGCGCTTGGGGGTGACCTTGGCGTCCGCGAAGATCTCGGTCATGAACTGCACGGCCTTGCGTCCGAAGGCGGCCGTGGTGATGAAGAGCCGGTACACGTACTGGACCTTCTGCTGTCCCTCCTTGACGGACTTGGCCACGTTGGCCGTGATGGCATCCGCCGCGGAGATGTCGATGAGGAAGGGCACCCGCTTCTGCTGGGCCACGGGCACGATGGCCGCAGTGTGCTGCGAGTGGAAGGCACCCGTCAGGATCACCGCCCCCGCGTTGATGAGGCGCTCCGCCTCGGTGCGCGCCACATCGGGATTGGTCTGCGAGTCGCCGAGCAAGAGCTCGAGCCTGGCCCCGCCCATGGACTTGACGCCGCCCGCGGCATTGACCGCGTCCACCCCCATCTGAGCGCCCAGTCGGCAGGCCTGACCGATCTCCGCGAGGCCGCCCGTCACCGGATGGACGGCGCCGATCTTGATCGTCTTGGGCTGGGACCGCAGGACGGCGGGAAATCCCAGCATCACCGCGCCGGCCGCCGCTCCGCCTGCAGTGAGAAAGCTGCGGCGGGGCAGACGAATCGTCGAGCCGTGCTCGCTCATGTGGATCCCTCCTCGAGATTCTTTCCGTGAACTCTTGCCGAGGCTGCGCGCGTCAGAGCTTGCCCAGGAGATGCTGGGCGATGACCAGGCGCTGGATCTGGTTGGTGCCTTCGTAGATCTGGGTGATCTTGGCGTCCCGCATGAACCGCTCGACGGGGAACTCCCGCGTATACCCGTAGCCGCCCAGCACCTGCACGGCGTCCGTGGCCACCTGTCCGAGGCCAGGCACTTGGCGAAGGAGGACTCCATCGCCGTCTGCGTCTCCCCTCGATCGATGAGCCCGGCCGCGTAATGCACGGTCAAGCGTGAGGCGTGCACGGCAATGGCCATGTCCGCGAGCATGAACTGGATGCCCTGGAAGGCGCCGATGGGCTGGTCGAAGGCGCGCCGCTCGCGGGCGTAGGACACCGCGGCATCGAGCGCGGCCTGGCCGATGCCCACAGCCTGGGCGCCGATGGTGGGCCGCGACTGCTGCAGCGTCCGCATGGCGACCGGGAACCCCTGCCCCTCGGCGCCGAGCCGATTGGCCACGGGCACCTCGCAGTCGGTGAAGTGCAGCGCCACCGTCGGGCTCCCGTGAATTCCGAGCTTCCTCTCCGGCTTGCCCACGCTGAATCCCTTCAGGCCGGGCTCGACGAGAAGGGCGGTGACGCCCTTGGCGCGCTTGGCCCGGTCCGTGGTCACGAAGACCGTGATGACGCCGGCGTGAGAGCCGTTGGTCACCCACATCTTGGATCCGTTGACGATGTATCGATCACCCTTCCGCACGGCGGTGCAGCTGACCGCGGCCGCATCGGAGCCCGAGCCGGACTCCGAGAGCGAGAACGCGGCGGTGATCTCGCCCGCGGCGATGCGCGGGAGGTAGTGGCGCTTCTGCTCCTCGGTGCCGGCGAAGAGGATGGGATAGCCGCCCAGGTTCTGCACGAGGAAGATGGTCGACGTCGAGGCGCAGGCCCAGGCGACTTCCTCGGCCGCGAGACAGAAGGCCAGCGCGCCCGCCGCGCTGCCCCCGTACTCCTCGGGGATGTGCAGCCCCATGAGGCCCTGCTTGGCGAGGGCCGCCAGCTGCTCCTGAGGGTACTCGCCCGTCTCGTCGACGTGCGCGGCC
>WNGG01011062.1_pt1 | contig 13528 bp, 13 predicted proteins | sample 5400661 | NCBI WGS metagenome assembly WNGG01 (sample SAMN13153372, study PRJNA577476) | soil metagenome | isolation source: 100 cm soil or saprolite under Garry oak tree replicate 1 | place: USA:California | collected 2016-06-15
ACTAATCCGCCGCCATCCGCGCTTCTCCGTTAGCCCTTTTTGCATGGCTGGCCCAAAACACCCGCTCTGGGGTCATGGGCAGTTCATAGAGGCGCACTCCGGTCGCGCGGTAGATGGCATTTGCCAGGGCTGCTCCCGGTGGCACGATTGGCACCTCACCCGTCCCACGCACCCCATAGGGTCCATCTGAAGCAGGCACTTCGACGATAACCGTGTCGATCATAGGCAGATCGAGGGCTACGGGACAGCGGTAGTCAAGGAGGCTGGCGTTTTTGAGTATGCCCTTGTCAAAGATATACTCTTCGTTTAGTGCCCAGCCGATGCCTTGCACCGCTCCACCCTGCATCTGACCTTCTACCTGGGTCGGGTTCACGGCACAGCCGGCATCCTGGAAGCAGGTGTAGCGCAGAATCTTGACCTTGCCGGTTTCCGGGTCGACTTCCACATCGGCCACATGTGCGGCATAGGTATGAGCCGGTTGCATGCGCGTCGTGCTGCCTTTGCCGACGACTGGCCCCTTCCCCCAGGCGACACTCTCCCGAGCCAGTTCTTTTAGCGTCACCACCTTTTGTGGCTCACCCTTGGCCCAGAAGCGCTTCTCCCCATACTCGACGTCCTCTTTTGCCACCTTGAGCTTCTCTGCGGCGCGCTCCTTGAGCTGGGCAAGGGCGTCCTGACAGGCCTGATGCACGGCCGCACTCATGGTGTAGGTGACGCGACTGCCGCCGCTGATGTCCGCATAAGGCGCAGTGTCGGTATCTCCTACAGTGACAGAGACTTCCCGCGGGGACAGTTGTAGCTCCTCTGCTGCCATCTGCAGCACGCTGGTGCGGATGCCGGTGAGGTCCACGGCGCCTATGAATACAGAAGCGGTGGCGTCAGGGTGGATGGTAACATGGGCGCTGGAAGTAAACGTGCCACCGATCCAATAGCCCAGTGCCAAACCCCGGCCGCGGTTGGGACCGTGCAGGGGCGTGGTCCAGCAGGGATGGGAGTTGATTTGCGCGAGGATTTGCTTGAGGCCGACGCGGTTCAGCGGCATACCCAGCGGCAGCAGGTCGCCTTGGTCGGCCGCGTTGCGCATGCGGAACTGCAGCGGGTCCATAGCGATCGCCTCGGCCAGAGCATCCATGTGCGCCTCAACGGCGAAGGCCGCAGGCGTGCCTCCGGGCGCACGGTACGCCTGCACACGGGGCTTATTGGTCACCACGTCAAAACCCTCTGCCCACATATTCTCGAGTTTATAGGGTGCTAGGCCGACCAGGATGCCCCGGCCCACCGGAGAACCAGGAAACGCGCCGGCGTCGTAGCGCATGGTGGCCGAGACTGCGGTCAGCTTCCCGTCCCGCTTGGCTCCGGCCTTGACGGTAATAACTGCTGGTGCTCCTGGACCCGTAGCCCGTAGCACCTCTTCACGGGAAATCACCAGCTTCACTGGCCGGCCGGTTTTCTGTGCGAGGGCCACCACGGTTGGTTCAAAAAAGGCCAGGGCCTTGCCGCCAAATCCTCCGCCGATCTCCATGGGCACAACCTTGATACGGCTCGCCGGCAGGCCGAGGAGCTCGACCAGTTGCGTGCGAATGGTGAAGACCCCCTGAGTGGACGTCCACACCGTCACCTTCCCGTCCGGCTCCACGCGGGCAGCGCAGGCCTGGGGCTCGAGGTAGCCTTGGTGGACCATCTGGGTCCTGTAGGTGTGCTCTAGGACAACATCGGCCTCGCGGAAACCGGCCTCCACATCTCCACGGGTGTACACCATATGAGTTGCGATATTGCTCGGCCGCGAGGCTTTCTCTCGCTTCCCTTCTTCCTCGGTAAAGAGATCTTCATGCACGAGTGGGGCATCGGGCCGCATGGCTGTCAGCACGTCCTCCACCACGGGCAGCTCCTCATACTCAACCTCGACCAATCCGGCAGCCTCTTCCGCGGTAAAGGGGTCGACCGCGGCCACCGCCGCCACCGCCTGACCATGATACCGCACCTTCTCCGACGCCATGGTGATCTCTCTGATAGAGGTCAGATTGATGCTCATCTCCCCCACTAGCGGAGCTGTGGCTCCCTTCTCCAGAGGAGGAAGATTCTGAGCCGAGATAACCGCCTTGACGCCGGGAAGAGCCAGCGCTTTACGGGTATCGATCTTTTTAATCCGAGCATGCGGATACGGACTGCGCACAATTTTGGCCCAGAGCATGCCGGGAAGATTGAGGTCCGCCCCAAAGGTGGCCTTGCCCGTTACGCGCTCCGGCGCATCCACCTTCGCTAATCTAGTTCCGATCACCCTGTGTTCCATGCCGTCCTCCTTACTGATGAAACTCATCGGTCTCCGGGTGCTGAACAAATAACTCCTTCCGCTTTGCCGTCCCCGGCTACCAGGCAGGATTATACTCTTTCAGGGCAAAGTGCCAAGAGAAACCGGCGACACATAGGCTAGGCACAGGACCCGCTGCAGCCGTAGCCTGGATGAAATCCAGGAGTCAGCAGGACAGAGATAGGCACAAGAGACAGAGATAGAGAGGGGTGGAGTGGGCTCTGTCTCACGTCTCTGTCTCTGTCTCGCCTCTCTGTCTCCTAGTGAAAGGGGAGCTGACGAAAATCGCTGCGGTAGAGTTCTTGTAACCTCTTCACATCTGCCGCCGGCAGGGGTTTTCCACTGGCCGCAGCGTTATCCTCGGCTTGTTTGACCGTGCGAATCCCTGGGATCATGGTAGAGACTGCCGGGTGGCAGAGGACAAAACGCAGCGCCGCCTGGGCGAGGTTAGGAACCTCCCCTTTCACGAGGAACTGTAGCTGCTCTACTGCGGCATTCGCCTGAGTAAGCGTCTCATCGGGGAAAACCCCCCTGCGCCAGTCCCGCTGGGCAAACTCAGCCGTGCTTTTAAACCGGCCCGAGAGCACCCCCCGTTCTAGGGGCACGCGGGCGATGATGCCGATGTGCTCTTGCTGGGCAAGCGGAAACAGTTGCTCCTCTGGGTCCTGGTGCAGGATGTTATAGACCACCTGCAGCGTATCGGGCTTGCCCGTCTCGATCGCTACAATGCCATCTGCCGTCTTCTCCAGCGAGACCCCGTAAAAGCGGATCTTGCCTTCACGCTTAAACCGGTCTAGCCGGTCAAAGATATCTCCGCGCCGCATTACCTCAGGCGAAGGGTTGTGGAGTTGATAGAGATCAATGGTCTCGATTTGCAAGCGTTTGAGGCTTTGCTCCAGGGCTGAGGTGATGTAGTCCGGGTCAAAGTTGCGCAGTCCCTGGCGGGCGGTGAACTGATTGCCACCTTTGGTCGCCAGGACCACTTCATTACGGCGCGTCTTGAGGACCTGGGCGAGCAACTCCTCGCTGTGTCCTCGGCCGTAGGCATCGGCGGTGTCGATGAAGTTGATACCGAGGTCGATGGCCCGGTGGAGCGCTCGTAAGGATTCTTGGTCATCCGTCGCGCCAAAGACCTCCCCGCCGATCGTCATAGCCCCAAATCCGACCTCAGATATGCGTAAGCCCGTTCTTCCTAGAGTGCGATACTGCATCGTCTCCCTCCCATTGCGCTAGGCGCTTTAAACTTTTTGTGCCCGCTCCACGATGGGCGCAAGGCTTTTCACCGCCTCGACGCCACTGCTGGAAGCCGCGGCCCAGGCAAGGACGATGAGGCGGCGCACTCCTGCCTCCTGATAGCGCTTCATCGTCTCGACCGTCGGCCCTTCCCCCTGGGCCATCATGAGGACAGAAAACTCCAGGGCGTCAGGGTCGCGACCAGCTTCCTTTGTCAGACGTTTGATTTCCGGCAGCACTTCCTTGGCCTTCTCAGGGCTCAAGTTCGCAGGGAACCAGCCATCGGCAAAGCGCGCGACTCGGCTTGGGGCGTACTTGGGGTCATGGGCTCCGAGCCAAATGGGCGGACAAGGTTTCTGCACGGGCTTGGGGAAAATCCGGATTGGCGGGAATTTCACAAACTCGCCCTCATAGCTCGCTTCTTCTTTGCTCCAAAGAATGCGCAGTGCCTCAACGGCCTCGTGGAGATGCTGCCAACGCTTGTTAAACTGCACGCCAAAGAGCTGCGCCTCTTCAGCAAACCAGCCGGCTCCTACCCCAAGGATCAGCCGGCCGCTTGAATACAGGTCGAGCGTGGCCGTTGTCTTGGCGATGGTGATCACATCATGTTGTGGCAACAAACAAATCGCCGTCCCTAGCCGAATCGTTTTCGTGGTCTGTGCCGCCGCAGTCAGCGCGATAAAAGGGTCAACAAGATGGGCATAGAATTCCGGCACCTTGCCGTCAGCCGAACGTGGGTAGTAGGTGGTGTAATGCGTGGGAATGGCAATATGTTCAGCTACCCAGAAGGACTCAAAGCCGAGATTTTCGGCCTCACGAGCAATCTCTCCTGGATTCCCCGACTGCTCCGTCAGAAACACTGATACGCCAATCTTCATAGGCGATGTCCTCCTCAGATTTGTCTGTGGAAATATGCTTCGTCTCTGGGGGACTGTAAACCGGGGCCGGCCCTATTGTCAAACAACAAAGGAAGGCGACCGACTGCGCTCAGGACAGGCTTGTCGAAGCACCGGCTGTTCAGTTATAGTCGCGGGTATGCTGCGCGCCGGTGCCCTCACGATTCACTTCCTCAACGATGGTTTCTGGTGGGACGACGGCGGCGCCCAGTTCGGCATCGTGCCCCGGGAGCTGTGGGAAAAAGAGAAGCCCGCGAACGCCCGCCATCGTATCAAGCTGAGCCTCACCTGCCCGCTGATCGTTACCGGCAAGGAACTCGTCCTGGTCGATACCGGTATCGGCAACCGCCTGAATGAACGGGAACAGGCGATCTACACGCCTGCGCGCGGGGAAGGGCTGGCAGGCAACCTGCGCGCGCTCGGGTTCGCGCCCGAGGACGTGACGCACGTGATCTTGTCACACCTGCATTTCGATCATGTGGGCGGAGTGATCGATAAACTGCCAAGCGGCGTAGTCCGGCCGAGGTTCACCAACGCGTGCATCTACATCCAGAAAGGCGAATGGGAGCTAGCCACGGCTCCGCCAGATGAGCGTCTGGCCGCTGCCTACCGGCACGCAGCCGAGTGCCTGCGGCCCTTGGCACGAGTGGAGTTGATTGAAGGCGACACCATGATTACTCCTCAGATCCGCACTGCCGTCTCAGGCGGACACACCGGCTTGCACCAGTGTGTGATCGTGGAGTCCGGCGGAACCGGTCTCATCCATCTGGCCGACATCGTGCCCACCACCTCGCACCTACGCCTGGCCTGGAATGCTGCCTACGACACCGAGCCGCTCACCACCATTGCGGCCAAGAAACGCTTCTTTGCCGAAGCTCGGGCCAAGAACCTGTGGGTGTCGTTCTCGCACGATGACAAAGTCGCGGCAGGGCGCTTGGAGCAGGAAGAGGGCAAAACCCCGCGGCTGGGAGAAACGATTGGTATCGGTGCCGGTTAGTGAAGGTACAGCCATGAACCCGCTGGAGATGGTGTTTATCGGCCTCGGGGTGTTAGCCCTAATCATTGGTTTCGTGATCTTTACCGACAAGGGGCTCAGATGGAAGGACAAAGGGTAATTTCTTCCCTGCCACTGATGCTCTGCTCGTGTTGCATTATGCTCCAGAGGAAGCTCTGACAGCCCACCAGTAAAATCTGCGGAGGCCCCATGCGCATCGATGTAGGTGGTTACGCCCTGAACTACGAACTGACTGGCTCTGGCCCGGAGACGATCACGCTCACCCATGGCTTGGCCTCGCACCTCGGTACCTGGAAACGTCAGGTCAGCCGCCTAGCCCAGCACTACCGCGTCCTCACCTGGGATCTACGCGGGCATGGGAAGTCGGACGCGCCCGAGGGTCCCTGGATCCTCGCCGACCTGAGTGGCGATCTCTTTCGTCTGCTTAATGCCCTATCTATCCCTGCCACGCACCTCCTCGGCCACTCCGCCGGTGGCGTGGTCGCGCTGCATTGCGCGCTGACCTATCCCCACCTGGTCAAACGGCTGTTTCTCGTCGGCACTGCCAGTGAGGCCAACGAACGCGCGGCCAAGTGGTATGAAGGCCTGGCTCAGACTGCGGAGCAGGAGGGTGGTGAGGCAGTGCTGAAGAAGGTTGGTCTGAACGAAGGCGCGGGCGCCCTGGCGCCCAATGGCGCGGGCTTTGCCAAGGCCGCACGGTGCATGGGCGGGCTCTATCGCAGCCCCCTCACCTCGCGGTTGAAAGAGTTGACTTGCCCGGTGATGATGATCGTCGGTGACCGGGACTTCATCGGTCCGGGCGGATCGGTGATCCTCCACCGCAACATCCCTGGTTCGCGCCTGGAGATTGTGAAGGACCGGGGGCACGGCATCTATTTGGAAGATCCGGACGGCTTTAACACCTTACTGCTCGATTTTCTCAAACCGGGTGAGACAGGAGAGTAAGGCAATGCTTGACCTCACTCCCACCATCGCGGGCATTCGCTTTCCGTTTTGTCTGATGAATGCAGCTGGCGCGCGCTCCACCAGCCGGGAAGAGCTACTGGCGCTGGCGCACTCCGAAAGCGGGGCGGTGGTCACCAAATCGATCACGCCAGAATCGTTCCTCGACCCCGGCGCCTGCTGCGGTCTGGAGAATCCCGGGCACGAGTACTATGTCGAGCTGCTGCCCGAGTTACGGCGGGCAAGCAAACCGGTGATCGCCAGCGTGGCCGGGCTCACCATCGCAGAGGTCATCCTCGTTGCCCAAGCGTTGGCCGCGGCCGGAGCCGACCTGATCGAGATTAACCTCAACGACCCGCACGTGCACACCCACCTCTCGCCGTTCAGCTCGGCTGGACGCCTAGGGGAGATCGTCTCGGTGATCTGTCACAAGGTCTCCGCCCCGCTAGCCGTGAAGCTTCCCTCAACCGTTCCCTTGTCGTTCCCAGACATTGCCGCTGCCCTGCTCGACGCTGCCATTCCGGTCGCCATCTGCCACAACACGCCAGCAAACGGCAGGCTCTCACAGGCAGAGGCGATCCTGCAAGCGTCCGACGGCCGGCTCAACGTGATCGGCGTAGGCGGCGTCGCCAGTGGCGCCGAAGCACTCGCTGTGCTGCGGCGCGGGATCAAGGCAATTCAGATCGGATCAGCAGTGGTGAAAGAAGGCGTGGGCGTCTTCGCCAGGCTGAAACGGGAACTCGCAGACAGTCTAGAGTCTAGAAAGAGCACGAAAGGTCCCGTAGGGACCAGGTGATAAAGCCGTGGGCGTCAGCCCACGGTGAGTGAGTAAGGAGCACGAATAGTTCCGCAGGGACCGTAGCATGGAGCCGTGGGTGTGAACCCACGGCACGGGGGCGACGGGAAATGTCTGGCGATGGCATGGACGCGAGGACATGGGGTCGCCCCTGCGGGGCTAGGGAGCCGTGGGCTTGCGCCCACGGCTGTACGCCTTGGCCCCGTTGGGGCCAGGGCATTACTGCTGCTGCCAAACGAAAACCGGGTAGAGTCTAGGGTCTGGGGTCTAAAGTCCGGAGTTCGGGCTGGCTGGTCTGCATCACCAAGTTCGGTGCTCTGCTAGCCGTTCGCCCTGAGCGTGTCGAAGGGCGAGTGGCTTCGCCTCACCATCTCCACTCCCAGCAACAGGTAGAGTGGCGCGTATTCGAGCCATAATACCCAGGTTGGGGTGGGCCAGGTCGTGTAGACAAAGGCCGCAGTACAGGAAAGGTAGAGCCAGCCGGGCGACGGAAAAAAACACAAGAGCGGGATAAGCCAGCTGAGGTACCAGGGGTGCAGAGCCGGATAGAGGAGCAGGGTGTGGATACTCACAAGCAGATACGCCTGGTAGAGGAGAGACCGGGGTTCATCAAGAGGAGCGGTGCATACGTCGCCCTTCCGTGGACGCACGAACATCCACAGCGCCACAGCCAGCACTACAAGGCGCAGCACCCAGCCCGCCTGGGCCGGCGGGAGCAGGCGAAACAGCAGCGATGGCAATCCTACGTTTGTTATTTCCTGCGGAGCCGAGAAATAACGTGGGAGAAAGCCCACGAGTTTCTTGCCTACCGCAAGGTACGGCGCATAGGTACAGCTCAGCACGACTGCGAAAAGAAGGGTACAGCGCAACGCCCTGCCTCTAGCCAACACTGCAGCCAGCAGAGCTGGGTAGAGTTTCAACGATGTGGCCAGCGCCAGACTCACAAAAGCCAGGTTCACTCGTTGCCGTACGCAGGCAAGCAGCGCCGCTATGACACAGAAGACGACCAATGCCTCCAAGTGCCCGGCATGGGCGGATTCGTACACGACAAGGGGGTTCCAGGCGTAGAGCAGTGCCCGCAGCGGGTTGACCTGATAGTGATCGAGCAACCGCAGGAGTAGCACGAGCGAGCCTAGATCGGCCACCAACAAGAGCGCTTTGAAGCGGGCCAACGTCGTCAGCCCCAGCTTGGCCGCACCCCAGAAGACGAGTTGCGCGCCTGCCGGGTAGATCGTCGGAAACTCTTTTTTGTTGATCCAGCGGTAGATATCGGGATCGCGCAGGGGTCGCAGCGTCTCATCTCCAGGGGCATACAGATAGGGATTCATACCAGCTACCTGCACCCGCCCATCCCACAGGTAACGGTACAGATCCGTAGACATACGCGGCTCGGTGGGGAGCAGCGGCAGACGGAATAAGACGCTGAACGCTAAGAGCGATAACAGAGCAGCACGTGATCGCTCCGTATTCCGCCAGACTAAGCGCAGAGCAAGACAGTAAGGGATAAAGAGGAGACAGACTTCGACCTGATACCAACCCGGTGCCCACGGTGGTGGTGGCAGGAAGCGGTCCCAGCGGAAGCTCACAAGGTAGACAGGGAGGGAAACTCCTCCCAAAATGCCCAGTTTGCCCGCCGTTCCCACCCCGCCTGCGCTCTCTTCGCGTGAGGCAGACTATGGCCGCCTGTCTTCCGGGTACAGCCCGAGTTGGGTAAGGAATGCCCGTGTCCTAGGCACCCCAGCGTTGTCGCCGAGTTGGCCGAGTTCGGCAGCAAGCTTGTGTAGATCCGCACCGTTGTCCACGTCATACCAAGGGGGGAGCAACGCAATGCTCAGCCTATGCAGGCGCGCTTGTGCGAGGGTCTCGGTCAAAACCGCCGCAGTGCTCCAGGTGATGTTCTCGAACAACTGGCGATGGACCGCGCGCGCGCCTACCAAGTAGTATCCCCCGTCGTTGCACGGGCCGAACACTGCGTCATGTGTGGCATCCCCGAGCAGGGTAAACGCCGCTTGCACGTACGCCATGGGCAGAGTCGGGCTATCGCTATCCATAATTACTACATGGGTAAACCCATCATCTAGCAAGTCGGAAAAAATATTAATGAGCCGCTCGCCCAACCCGTTCCCACGCTGGGGAAAATAGCGCAAGGGAAACGGCAACAGGGCGCGGAAGAAGTCTTCACTCTCCGCCGGGGTGAAGGCGAGACAGACCTGCGCCTCAGGCACGGTGCACGCCCGTGCCGCGGTGTCAGCAAGAAAGCAACGAAACAATCCGGCCGCCTCTACCGCCGAAAGCGGCGGGCACAGCCGGGTCTTTACTTGGCCGACGACCGGGGCCTTGGCCACGATGACAAGAGCATTAGGCATAACTGAGTCCAAAGTCTAAAGTGCAAAGTCTAAAGTGCAATGCTTCCCTGTCACTCGTCACCCGTCACCCGCATGATCTCCTGTACCAATCGTATGTGGTCCGATTGAGAGTCTGGAGTCGCGTGTTTTCCCTTTCGCCTTTTCGCCTTTTTCCCTTTTCGCCTTTTCGCCCTTTGTTTTAGTGCTCTCCGAGCACCCTGCCTTTGAGACAGACCGCGCACGCCGCCTTGCTGTCGCGCAGGCGCCTCACCTGCCTACGCGCGCGCGGGCTCAGGGCTTCGCTCAGACTGTTTCCCAACAGCGCGTCCGGATCTTTGACCAGCACCGGACAGGAGAAATACTTTCCTTCGGAGTAGGCCACCCCTTTATCACACATCAGCGTGCTGTCCGCCGTGCCGCTGTCGTGAGAGCGGTCAACGAGCGCGGGTTTAAGCCCGTTGTCAGTCGCCGCGCCCAGATCGTAGAGCAGGATGGGGACCAGTTCCGCGCCTTTCTCTTCAGCGAGACGCTCGATCTCGGTCAGATGGGGCTGGTTACTCTCCATTGGTGTCACCGCGATGGCCACTGGCACCTCATGCGCGCGGAGCTCGTCGATCGCCTGCAGCACGCGGCGGTACAAGCCCTGTCCCATTACCGTGTCGTTCAGCTCCGGGCTCGGGCCTTCGAGTGAAATCTGCACTTTCCTCAGGTGGGCAAACGCGGCCAGACGCTCGGCTTCGCTGGCGTGGATACGGGTACCATTGGTCATAAGCTGGAAGGAGTACCCCTGCTGGTCCACTTGGTCGAGCAGGGAGAACAGCTGCAGGTGAAGGGTAGGCTCACCACCGGTGAACAGCAGGTGGGGCGCTGCTCCGAGGCTTTCCAGCTCAGCGAAGATGCGCGTCAGCTCCTGCTCGTGCAGGCGGTACGGGTTCTTGCGTAGAGGCGAGGCCGCGTACAGGCAATGGGTGCAGGCTAGGTTGCAGAACTCTGGGGCAACGGGAAAGACCCACAGTTCTTTGAGGGTTTCGCGCGCGCTCGTGAGCGACAGTTCCGGGCGGGTCAGCGATAGGGGCAGAGCTTCGTCTTTATACGCCCGGGCAATGACGACATAGGCGTTCGGGTTGTTCGTGCGCTTGTTGGGCTCGCGGGTGAGGATCTCGACTTTGCTGAATGCCGCGCCAACGTAGCGAGTCAGAAAACCCTTCTCTGACATGGCGCCGGCGATTCAGGTAAACCAGTCCTCCTGGCTCTCGCGCTCGGCCTGGGTGGGCTCGGCGCGCAGTACGATCTCGGCATTCACCGTGCGACCGCCAGGCTTGAGCACGCGCTCGATCTCGGCAAAGATCGCCTCCTTCTCGGCTGAGAGGTTGAAGAGGCCGTTGCTCGCCACGCAGTCCACCGAATGATCAGCCAGAGGCAGGCACTCGGCCGGGGCACAGGCGAGGGCGACGTTGCTGCAACCAAGCTGCCGGAGATTCACCTGGGCTCGTTCGAGCATAGGACCGGCGCAGTCCATACCAATCACCTGCCCCCGCGGCCCGACCCGCTGGGCCAGGAGCACAGTATCGAGACCACCGCCGCATCCGAGTTCGAGGACGGTCTCCCCAGGCTTGACCTCGGAGAGAGCAATGAGCGAAGCCGACACGCCAGTGAAAGCCTCACTGAGTGCAGCGGGAAGGGAAGCAATGAGAGTTACCGGGTAACCGAGATCACGGGCATACGCGCTGCCGACCCGGAACTTGTAGCGCGCCTGCGGCGCTTGGGCGACCGTCGTGTACTTCTCGGCTACCAGCCGGCGGATTTCCGCTGGCGTCAGCTCACCGATTTTTTTCCTGCTTCCCATATGTTTTCCTCCGGTTCTGCTGATCTCCTTTGGATGCCCCTCTCTCCGTGACGGTTTCCTTAAAACGTAATGAGTAATGAAGAATAAAACGTAAAACGTAAAGAGTAACCACCCTTCCCGTTACGTTTTACGCTTTACGTTTTAGCTTTTACGTTTTAGCTTTCACGTTTCACGCTTTACGTTTTATGCCTTTATTACCCTTCCTCGCTACCGCCCTGCAATGCCCGGGCGGGATATTGCTTTCACCCCCGCTCCAACGCGATGCGAGCAAGGGTCATGAGGATGCGCGTTCCGGCCAGAATGGTTCCGCGTATCGTTCCTGAAATCTTCGATTTGCCGCCCGTGCGTCGCCGGTAGTCTACTGGCACCTCAAGGATGCGCAGGCGCGTACGCGCGGCGCGCATCTGCATCTCCAGGGGCCAGCCGTACGTCAGCTCACGCAGGCCGAGTCCCAGCAAGGCATCGCGGCGAATAGCGCGAAACGGCCCCATATCTGTGTAATGGATGCCATAGAGCGCGCGCAACATCAGACCAATCAGGCGCCCGGCGAAGACTTGCGCAAAGGACATGCTGCCGGGTTCTCGTCGCCCGCGCAACCGTGAACCGAGCACGAAATCGTGCGTGCCCTTGAGGATGGGTTCAACCAGTTTCCCCATCAGTTCCGGGTATTCGCTACCATCGCCATCTATAAAGACGACAATCTCGCAGTCAGCGGCGAGCGCGCGGACACCAGCATAACAGGCACTCCCGTAACCACGACGCGACTCTCGCACCACGCGCGCCCCGGCCTCCCGGGCGCGTTCGACCGTGCGGTCGTCGCTGCCGTTATCCACAACGATCACGTCACTCGCGATCTGGCGCGGCACAGCGCGAACCACGTCGGCGATGGTCGCTTCTTCATTGAGGGCAGGAATTACGACCGAAACACGCGCTTGCGCCGGAGAGTCATGCATAACCAGAGTGGAAAATGAGGATACTTGCGCGCCAAGACCGCATCCAGCCCCCAAGTGCAGCCAGCAGCGCCCAGCGCCAAGCTGAGCGCGACCATCATCGGCATGAGCAATTCCCAGATCCACGCCGTGCCCCATTCGGAGACCCAGAGAGTGGTCAGGAAGCCGAACGCTGCCAGCGCCACCGGGCGAGCCAGCAGCCCGAGCACAAGGCACACGCCGAAGGTAATCTCCGTAACCGCCTGGACCGGTCCCATCACCCTGGCATTGTTGGCCACGACAGCCATGATGGCTTTCCAGAAAACGGGGGCATGGCCCTGGCTGATGTAGTAATTGATCAGGCCGGAGTACCCTTCAGGGGTATACAAACCTTTACCGAGATTCTCGAAGAACACCCACACAAACAAGGTGCCGAGGGTGATGCGCAAGAACGCCAGCGCGACCTGTGCGTCCACAACCGCAATGGCAGGCTCGGCCGCGCTCTTCTGTAAAGCATCAGTGTTGACCAGAACCTTACTTTTCATAGATAGCCTCTTTCTCTCGTTTCCAGAATTTCCGGTCCTGCTGGCTTCCTTTAGATGCCGGTCACTCCCGGACTGTTTCCGTTGCATCCTCCCCCATTACTGCCCTGCAATACAAGTTGACAGGGCTTGAGGCCATGGGTATCGTGCCGCGGATTAGGAGCGCTATGGGAGCCGCAGATGAAATCGTCACGATTGTAGATGAACAGAATAACCTCGTCGGTGCCGTGCCACGGCGGGAGATGCGCGCGAGGAACCTCCCGCATCGGAGTACCTATAATCTGGTGTTCAACTCACGGGGCGCACTCTACGTGCAGAAGCGGACCCTGACCAAGGATGTGTTCCCTGGCTACTACGATGTGGCTGCTGGTGGGGTTGTGCTAGCGGGAGAGAGCTACGAACAGGGCGCAAGGCGTGAGCTGGAAGAAGAAATGGGCATCCGTGATGTGCCGCTAACCTGGCTGTTTGACTTCTACTTTGCAGACGAGCACACCCGCGTGTGGGGTGGCGCCTTTTCCTGTGTGTACGATGGGGAGATAGTCTTACAGGAAGAAGAAGTCGAAAGCGGGGCGTTTATACCTATCGAGGACATTCTCCGCCGGGCCGAGACAGAGCAGTTCACGCCGGATGGATTGTACGTCCTGCGGCGGTATCTTGGTACGCCGTAATAGCGATG
>WNGG01040317.1_pt1 | contig 13523 bp, 10 predicted proteins | sample 5400661 | NCBI WGS metagenome assembly WNGG01 (sample SAMN13153372, study PRJNA577476) | soil metagenome | isolation source: 100 cm soil or saprolite under Garry oak tree replicate 1 | place: USA:California | collected 2016-06-15
AGGATGGCTAGCGGTCGCGCCGAAGTGAATCAGCGCCCGGCCTCGCCTTTCGGCCAGAAAACTTGCAACGTCCGGGACTCCGATTTCCATTTCGAGCGCCGTGGTCACGCCGTCCAGGGCTTTCAGGCGGTAATTCTCCGCGTCCTGGCCGTGCGAGTGCAGGTCGATAAAACCCGGGGCGACGATGAGACCTCGCGCATCGATCGTTCTTGCGCCGCGCAGCCGCTCGGTCGAAAGGCGGACGATGCTCCCTCCACGGATCCCGACGTTCATAACGGCGTCCAGTCCGGTCTCGGGGTCCATGACACGGCCGCCCTGGATAACAAGGTCATAGGGCGCCTGAAACGAGGCCAACAACGCAAAGGTTGCAGTTACGAGCATATTCCTCCTGATCTCGTTACGTGACTCAGTCTCACCGCGAAGGCGCTAAGTGTCGCGAAGGAACCGCTAAGGTTTATTGGTTGCAGTGCGGCGCTCGTTGCTTTCATGTCTCGCTACACTCAAGATCGTAACAGGAATCCGGAATTCAGAATCCAGAATTCAGAATGAATGCAGGCCTTGTCCTTCTGGATTCTGAATTCTGGATTCTGGATTCCTTGTACCACACAACCTTCGTAAAGAATCAGCAGTTAGAGCAGAATTCCGGCGATGGAAGCGGAGAGGTAGTTCGCCAGCGTGCCCGCCGCAACGGCGCGAAAGCCCAGGCGCGCGAGGTCGTGCCTGCGTTCGGGCGCCAGCGCCCCGATCCCGCCGATCTGAATTCCTATGGAACTTAAGTTTGCAAAACCGCAGAGCGCAAAGGTCGCAATTACGAAAGAGCGCGGGTCGAGCGAGGCTTTGAGCGGCCCCAGTTGCGAGTAGGCAATCAACTCGTTGAGAACGAGACGCGTCGCGAGCAGGTTGCCGACCTGAAAGCAGTCCTTCCAGGGCACTCCCATAAGCCACGCCAGGGGCGCCGCCACGCGGCCAAAAATCCACTGCAGACTCAGATGCTCGCCACCCCCCATTGGAATGATTCCCAGGATGGCATTGAGCAGGGCGACCAAGGCGAGAAATGCGATGAGCATGGCCGCGACATTCAGCGCCAGATGCAGCCCTTCGGTGGTGCCGCGCGCGGCCGCATCGATGACATTCACGTCGGTTCTCTCGATCTTCAGATGCACATCTCCGGCCGTCCTCGGCTTCCCGGTTTCGGGGACGAACATTTTGGCCAGGAGGAGAGTTCCGGGCGCAGTCATGATCACCGCGGTGAGGAGGTGGCGCGCCTCCACGCCAAAAGCGATGTAGGCCGCCATGATTCCACCGGATACGTGCGCCATGCCGCTGGTCATGATGCACATGAGCTCGGAGCGCGTCATGGCGGAGATAAATGGCCGGATCGTAAGCGGAGCTTCCGTCTGTCCCAGGAAGATGCTGGCGGCCACATTCAGAGACTCCGCGCCGCTTGCGCCCATGAGCCGGGTCATGACTTTCGCGAATGCACGCACGACGATCTGCATGATTCCGAAATAATAGAGAATGGCGAAGAGCGCGGCGATGAAGATGATTGTGGGAAGCACCTGGAAGGCAAACACCGCGACGGTATTGCCTGGCGTTCCCAACTGGCCGAAAACGAACGTGGATCCGTCGTGAGCGAAGGACAGAAGCCGATTAATTTCTTCTCCGGTCCAGCGGAAGATGGAAACTCCGGCGGTCGTTCTCAGAACAAACAGTGCCAAGGCGAACTGGAGGCCCAATCCCCAGACAACTGTCTTGATCCGGATAGCTTTCCGATCAGCAGAGAACACATACGCCAACGCCAGAATGGTAATGATCCCCAACAGTCCGGACAACCGTTCCATTACTCTCTCCTTGATTTGAATTTGGCAAGATCTTACCACGGAGTCCGCGGAGGACACCGAGGTTCACGCAGATGACCCCTCAGTCGCGCGAGGCCCCAACAAGTCCACTTCCTATTTGTCATTTTTCATCGGTCATTTTTCATTGTTTTCCATCATCATCGACTTCCTCAATTAAGACAGGAGCCCAAAAAAGCGTCATTGGCCACTGAGGCACAGAGCCACGGAGAAAGGCTCACCACAAATTTCCCGAATTACACGAATCTGTTCTTCGTGTCTTTGTGTCTTTGTGGTGAGCACCGCAAATTCCTGAGTGAATCTCCGTGCCTTCCTGGTTTATAAAGGAGAACCATGCCGACGATTCAAGCAAACGAACTCCAGAGTTTCGCAGAAGAGCTCTTTGTCGCCGCGAAAGTGCCCGCAGAAGAGGCGCGTATTGTTGCTGGCAGCCTGGTTGGGAGCAACCTGCGCGGGCACGATTCGCACGGGGTGATGCGCATCCCGTATTATGTCCAGTTTGTGCGTGAAGGAAGGATCCATCCCGGCGCTTCCCTGGAAACACTCAGCGAGACGCCCGCGGCGCTCGCGTGCGATGGCGGATGGGGGTTTGGGCAGGTGCAGGTGCCGCGACTCTTCGAGAGGTTAGGGCAGAAAGCCCGTGGTCTCGGAGTCGCTTGCGGCTCCCTCCGGCGCGCCGGGCACATCGGCCGCGTCGGCGAATATGCCGAGCTCGCAGCAGCCTCCTCGCTGGCCATGCTCGCAATGGTCAACACACACGGCAGCGGTCCGCGCGTCGCGCCTCCGGGAGGCAAGCTGCCGCGGCTCAGCACCAATCCCTTTTGTGTCGGGGTGCCCACCCGAGGAGAACCGGTCATTCTCGATTTCGGGACCTCTGTAGTCGCCGAGGGGAAAGTGCGCGTGCATCGGATTGCCGGCACGCCCTGCCCTCCGGGGTGGCTGCTCGATCCCGAAGGGAGACCCACGACAGACCCAAACCAACTTTACGTGGATCCGCCGGGCTCTATCCTGCCCATGGGTGGGGATCAGGCCTACAAAGGTTTCGGACTCGCTCTGACAATCGACATGCTCGCGGGCGGGCTCTCGGGAGGATGGTGTTCGCGGCCGAATCCGGAGCCTCCGCTGGGGAATGATGCGCTTTTCATGCTTCTGGATCCGGCCCGTTTGGGTGTGCTGGATCATTTTTTGACCGAGGTCACGAACCTCGCCGCGCACGTACGCAGTTGCCCAACCGTCGAGGGGGTAGGTGAAATCCTGCTTCCCGGAGACCCGGAGCGTCGGACGCTGGCGTACCGCAGTGTCCATGGAATTCCTTTGGACGAAGGCAACTGGGGGCAGTTGACCGGCCTTGCCCGCGAGCTCGGCGTCCCCCTGCTTTCGTAGAATTCTTCGTGTCTTTGCGTCTTAGCGGTGAACGCGGTGTACGATTCCTTCACCACAAAGACGCCAAGGCGCAAAGAATCGCAAAGAAATTTCCGGTGCTATAATCGTGGTGCATGGAAACGCAGCTTGAACTGGCAGGGGGGGCGGGGCCTTTCGCCGGGGGAGCGCGCTACAATGGCTATGGCGCCTTTCTCAGGGAAAGGTTTGGCTGCCGGGTTTACAAGGTGATCGTCGACGCGGGATTCACCTGTCCGAACCGCGACGGCACGGTCGCCATCGGCGGTTGCACATACTGCAACAACGACTCCTTTCGGCCTCAGGCTGTCAACCGGCTGAAGCCAATACCCGAGCAAGTCCGCACAGGCATCGCATATCTGAAACGCCGGTACCGGGCGCAGAAGTTTGTTGTCTATTTTCAGCCTTTCACGAACACGTATGCCCCGCTCGAAACCCTGATTCCACTCTACGAAAGCTCCCTGGATCATCCCGAAGTAATCGGCCTCGCCGTAGGGACGCGCCCGGACTGCGTGAACGCGGAAAAGATCTCCTGGTTCGAGCGCCTGGCCCGGCAATACTTTGTAACTTTGGAATACGGTCTGGAGTCCGTCCACGACCGCACCCTGGAGCGGATCAATCGCGGCCATGACTTTCAATGCTGGCTCGATGCCGTCCACAGCACTCGTAATCGCGGCATCTATCTCTGCGCGCATCTCATTCTCGGATTTCCCTGGGAAAGCCGCGATGAATGGCTTGCCATGGCGGATACCGTGTCCAGCGCCGGTCTCGACTTCCTGAAACTCCATCACCTTCATGTGGTCCGTCACACCGCCCTGGGGCGTGACTACTTGAAGCAACCCTTCCCGCTTCTCGGGTATCAGGAATACATCGATCTGGTCGTGGATTTCCTTGAGCGCTTGAATCCTGAGATTCGGATCGAGCGCCTTTTCGGGCTGGCGCCGGAAGATCAGTTGCTGGGACCTCATTGGGGGAGGACGAAGGCGGAGATTCAGCATGATATCGAGCAGGCCCTTGTGAGAAGGAACACTCACCAGGGGAGGTTCTATGGAAGGATCGAAAGTGGAGGATAGAGGAGATGGAGGATTGGGAGGGTCGATCCTCAATCCTCCATCTTTCTATCCTCTATCTTCGCTCCTCAGAGGGATTCTGGATGTAATAAGCACGAACCCAGTTATCGGTCTCTGAAGGTATCGCTGAAGACCTCGTCAAGTTTCTTGCCACTGTCCAAAGCCCTCTGCGCCAGTAGCCGGGCAGCCTCCGGATGAAGGGAGATCTCAATCCCGGAACGCCGGGACCATTTTTCAGCTGTTTCCCGAGCGGAGCTTTCAAGCACCAGGATTTCGTTGGCATTGCCCTCGGCAAGAATCCCTTCCAGAACAGCCTCCGGAGAATCAACCAGCTCCGGAGTTACCACCAGCTTCCGCACCGGTGAATGCGGAAGCTGGTATTTAAACTCGCGGAAGGTTCTTTCACAGACACTCACCAGGCTGCGAGCCCCGGTCTGTTCCTGATGCGCCTTTTCCGCCAACCGATGGAGCCCTTCGTCGGTGAATACGATCTCGATACCATAGGCCTCAAAGGCCTGAGTATATTGGCGGATTATGGATCCCTCCGAGTGCCTGAGTATCTCATAGAGGTCATCCACACCCAGTTGATGGCAGCTCACCACCACCGGCAGACGGCCGACGAACTCCGATTCAAAACCGTACTGGATGAAATCGACGCTTTTGACAAAGGGGAGATAGTCTTCGTGAATGGCGGCTCGGCCTCCCGAGGAAAGGAAGCCGATGGCCTTTGCGCCCATTCGCTTCTGGATGATATCGAAGAGCCCGTTGAAAGCGCCGCTCACGATAAACAGAATATGGCGGGTGTTAATTACCGAGCGGCTGACTTTTCCCTTTGTCTGAAACTCCATGGCGGCTTGAAGCTGCGAAGTGAGGTCGAACGGAGTGCGAAGCCCCCACCACTGACATCTCGACCTATGATATTTGTGGGCGTGGCTATCTTGTCGATTTCATCCAGATAAATGATTCCGTACTCAGCCAGTTGGATATTGCCGTCTGCCTTGTGCACGAGCTCTCGCACGAGATCCTCAACGTCTCCGCCCACGTAGCCGGTCTCAGAAAACTTTGTCGCATCAGCCTTTACGAACGGGACCCCGATCAAATCGGCGATGGTGCGCACGAGGTAGGTTTTTCCCACACCCGTAGGACCCAGCATGATAATGTTTTGCTTGCTGTATTCCCGGCACCTCTCCTTGTTCGAACAGCGCGTGATGTGGTTGTAATGGTCGCATATGGCTGTCGCCAGAACCTTTTTGGCATTGTCCTGCTTGATCACGAACCGGTCGAGGTAATTCTTTATGTCGCGGGGAAGGTGGTCAAATTTCAGATCGAGCTGCGACTCTTCCGTTTCGGTCCCCTCGTCCGCTGTCCGGGCCTGGTCTGGCTGTGTGGTGAGAATTCCGAGACGCACCTTGTCCCCGTACTTCCGGCTGAAGAACTCCTCCATGTCCTTGCGGAGTTCGTCGGGATTAGGCCAGGTCAGCGAGTAATGTTTGAACAAATTATTAATCCTCCCAGTTCCAAATTTACAAAATAAAAGTATGATGAACGCTGCTGCAAAAATCAACCGCGAGGACGCCGGGTACGCCGGATTTCACCGCTAAGACGCAAAGACGCGAAGAATCGCCAACAAGATCTTGGCTATGCCACTATCCCTTAAGCTGTTGCTGTTTGACAGAAATTCTTTGCGCCTTCGCGTCTTCGTGGTGAGAACAGCACACAATACGGAAATAAATTCGTGGCCTGCTTACGTGAAAGGCGTGTGTTGTGGAGCTATCGGCGAACCCGCCCGCGCGCGATTTTGATGTCCTTGAGGAGAGGTTTCCTTCTCTTTGTCAGGGGCTTGGCACCCCTTTTGACTGCGCTCAGGGAACGCCGGACGTTCCTGGATTTCCTCAGGGGCGCGGCCAACCGTCGAACTACCTTTCTGGATTTCCTTTTCCTTGCGGAGATCACTACGGGCTCGACTTCAGGCGCTTGACTTTCTTTCTCGAATTTTTGGAGAAGATCTCCGCACTTCTGAATCAGAGCCGGGTCGCCAGAAACTGACTGGATGAGACGAGCGATCCGGGTTATGTGCGCGTTAACAAGAACATAGAAATCAAGCGCCGGCTCAGTCCAATGATTCCTGAGCTCCAGGATCAGCGGAAGGTAGACGTTGAGGGTGATCGGTTCTTCGAGCTCCAGTGTTCGCAGAAAACAATCGTGAAGCGGCAACGCGCTCAAGGCATCGTGCCTGTTTGCGATAAGCCTGTAGCTTTCCGCAATAGCTCTCTGGAGACTTTTCTCCTGTTTTTTCAACTGCTTCCAGAACGAAGGGCGAAGGGCTTTAAGACTTGCCTCCTGCCGTTCCAAGTCCTGGGCCATAATACTCCAGGCGTCGCGAATGAGTGGGTTTTCGATAAAACGCTGCGCAAGTTGGACATAGAAGCGGTTAGCGTTCTTTTGTAGCTTGCCTACAGGACCGCGGAGGTTCATGCTAAAACTCAGGTTAAAGGACTGTTAATTCAGGGTTTAATCGATCCGGCTGACCGAAAACCGACTTTCGCATGAAGCCAGGGGGACTGGACTTCAAATCGGAAGTCTAACAACTATCGCACTTGGTGTAAAGGGTTTTTGTTCTTAATATTCTTATTCATTCTCAATCTTGTGATGCAGCAGTTATTAGGAGGTGCCTCCTGAAATAGGACGCGGCTGAACGCTGGTCTCGCGGATCAACCGCGGAACTGAACCCCAGTTGATCCAGGAAGGATCCCGCGCATCCGCGTAATCCAACGGACAACGGAGGATAACGAGTCGGACAGGATCACAGGATGGACAGGCGTGCCGCACCCGAGACTTTTTTCCCGAGACCGCGCTATCATTAGCCGGGCATGACCACATAGGGTCGCGGGGATTTCACATTTTCTGACGGATTTACTTGACCGTAATCTGCTTTATGAATTGAGGCGACGATTCTTGGGAGAAAGCATGGATTTACCTTTCATGAAAGAACTGGCCCTGGAGGCCGGGGAGATCGGGTTGAAGCACTTCGGCCGGGTGACAAAACACTATAAGAAGGACCGGAGCATCGTTACCGCTGCGGACATCGAGATAGAGCACCTCATTCTGAAACGGATTCGGGGGCGGTATCCGAGCCATGGAATTGTGGCCGAGGAAACCGCTTCCAGCTCAGCCCACTCCGGTCCCCACATGTGGGCTGTGGATCCGGTCGATGGCACTCAAGCGTTTTCGTTTGGGTTTCCATTCTGGGCGATATCGATCGGGTTCCTGGAAAACGGGGCGCCCACCAAGGGAGTGGTATACCAGCCGGCAATCGATGAAATGTACTCTGGAGATCGGGGAGGGGTTTTTCTGAATGGGCAGCCGTTGGGGCCCGCCGAAGAGCTTCCGCTGGATGAGGACTCCTACCTGATGGTTCCCGAGAGCTTACATAACAAGTACAAATACAGCTGGAAGGGGGATTGCCTGAGTCTGGGAAGTGTGGCAGCCCACTGCGCGTACGTCGCCCGCGGTTGCGCCGTGGGAGCGATCTCCCGCGCGTTCATCTGGGACCTGGCCGCGGGTGCCGCATTGATGGAACCTCTTGGAATCCATTCCCGATATCTGGACGGGAGGGAGATCAACTGGCCTGAGCTATACGGGGGAAAGCGCCTTCCGGCACCCTGCCTGTCGGCGAAGCCCGGTCACTGGCCGAGTATTGCTGCGTGTTTCCATCAGTGGGAGACGGAGTAAGGGCAGAAGGCGGAAGGCAGAAGGCAAAGATGGAGCTACCAATGCTATTTCTGCCTTCCGCCTACTGCCTCCTGCCCTCTGCCTACTGCCTTCTCACGGCAGGCTCGAGGATTTCGAGGCGACGGCGGGTAGCGTCCAGACGCACGCGAACCGCGAGAGGCAACGGCCAGTTGCGAGATCCGTGTCCTGCTGGAAATCTTGCCAATATCGGAACTTGCAGCGGGTCAAGCATCTCTCTCAAAATGTCTTCCACGGTGTAGCCGCCTTCAGAGGGATCACACTGATGGAAGCTTCCGAGAAGCGCTCCTTTGAGCGCGTCGAGCTTTCCTGCCAGCCTGAGCTGAGTCAGCATTCGATCGACGCGATAGGGCGGTTCGGCGAGATCCTCAAGAAAAAGCACCTTGCCATCGGTTTGGATCTCGTACGGGGTCCCTAAACTTGCCACCACCAACGAGAGGCACCCGCCTGTCAATTGCCCTTCTACAGTGCCTTCCCGCCATGTTTCGAGCTCGGGGAAGGACAGCATGGGTCTGTACTCGGGATCCGTCCAAAGAGACATAAGATGCTCCTCGATCCCGGACTCGGCATTTCCTAGCGTGGGAGAGGATGCCATCGGCCCGTGGATCGTGATCCAACCGAAGTGCCGGCAAAACAAGAGGTGCAGGGTCGTGAGGTCGCTGAAGCCCATAAAGACCTTGCAGTGGGATCGAAGTCGTCTCTCATCCAGCAGGTGAAGCAGGCGTGCGCAACCGTAACCACCCCGGAGGGCGAGGACTCCCTGAATGTGCGGGTCTTCGAAGTACCGCATCAGTTCTTCCGCCCGGGAGACGTCGTCACCGGCCAGATACCTGCGCGATTGGAAGATTCGCTCGTCATAGCGCACACGGAAGCCCAGGCGTTCCAGCGTGGCAACTCCCTGATGAAATGCTTCTTTGTGCTGGAGTGGCCCCGCCGGGGCAACAATGCCGATCGTATCCCCGAGTCGCAAGGCTGGCGGCCGAATAGTCGGTACGTCCATGGTGGAGCTGTAAACCGAGGGACAAACTGACGATTGTCGATTTGAAGGGCCAGATCGATAATCGTAAATCGTCAATTCGTCTGACTTCTTGACCTTTTATCAACCGTATTTCATAGTGCCGCAAAGGAGCTTTTCATGCTGAACTACATCTGGTTGAGCCTGATCATTCTCGCAGTGGTCCTGGGCGGGATCAACGGCAAAATCGAAGGGGTGACGAAGTCCGCGATTGATGCCGCGAGCAACTCCGTGACTCTCGCGATCGGGCTGATTGGGGTGATGGCGCTTTGGATGGGGATCATGAAAATAGCGGAAGATTCCGGGCTGGTGATGCTGCTGGCGAGGCTGATAGCGCCTGTCCTTCGCTGGCTGTTCCCCGATGTGCCGCCGGATCATCCCGCCATGGGAAGCATGCTGATGAACATCGCGGCCAATGCGTTGGGGCTCAGCAACGCGGCCACGCCCCTGGGCCTGAAGGCCATGGAGGATCTGAACAAGCTCAACAAGTTTCCGGGAGTAGCCACGAATGCGATGTGCACCTTCCTCACCATCAATACGGCCGGGGTGCAGTTGATTCCGGCTACGATGGTCAGCCTGATGGCCTCGGCCGGATCCACGAATCCGACCGCGATCATCGGCACCACATTTGCCGCGACGGTCATATCCCTTGTTGCAGGTTTGGCGGCGGTAAAGCTTTTGGAAAGACTTCCCATCTTCGCCGTCGCCGGGGTTCCGTTAAAGGAGGAAGGCTCATGATTCAGTACGCCATAAATCTCGTATCCGTCTGGATGAGGCCGCTGTCTGGTAGCGGCTCGCTGGGAATAGTGACGGAGTTGGTCAAGACGCACGGGCCCGATTCGTTTATCGGCCGTGTCGCCGCATCCGCATACGCAAGTACCGAAACGACTTTCTATGTCCTGGCCGTCTATTTCGGGGCGGTGGGAATCAAGAAAGCAAGGCACGCAGTAGTGGCTGGTCTATTCGCGGATATCGTCAGCCTGTTCGCAGCCGTTTTCGTCTGTCGTCTGGTCTTCCGTCCCTAGCGGAGAATGGCGTGGCTCAGCATTCCTCGCGGTTTCGCGTCTCCGTGGTGAATAGGGCGCAGCGTTTACCGCCAGGACGGAAAGACACAAAGTCCGGAATATGGCGCCGCATCTGAGACGCGCGGATTCCCGCGACCCTGTCGAAGTGTCATCGTCTCCAGGTAGGGGGTGGACCACCTGGCTTCAGCACATCACATCTTTGGTCTATCTAGTAGGAGGGGTGTTTCTTATCTATCAATATCTGACGCGCCTCCATCGCCGGGTTGTTCTGCTCACCGGATCGCTTTTTGTGATCTACGGAATCTATCGCTTCTTTCTGGTCAGGCGCCTGGATAGACGCGCTCGGCGCGCGGAGAACAGGAGGACATGAAAGATTCAAGCACTTCATTCACCACTCCGTGGTGGACCGGGATGTCTTGCCGCTGCAGGGTCATTGTCTCAATCGCGGGATCCGCCTAAGGCGAATAACCGCGTGCAATAAGGTCTTTGCCCGATTGTGTGCCCTCCCCGCAAGAAGATATTGTCTGGACACAATCGGCCACAGCCTGAATTTCCGGTGTGGCCCTGACAGGCTACCGCGGTGGCCAATGAGACCACAGATGAACACTGATCCGTGTTCATCTGTGTTCATCTGTGGTTTCATTTTTTGCAGTTTATTTACACGTCACCGTGGACCGCCGCACGGGAGAGATCCTGTTCCTCTCCAAGAGCTGATCTTTCTTCGCGCTTCTTCGCGTCTTTGCGCCTTGGCGGTGATTGCAGCCTCAGCCTGAATCAGAAGACGATCTTGATCGCGAGCTGAACCTGGCGCGGGTCGCCCACGCCCTGCCGCAGGAATCCGTCGAAGTTGAACAGTCCCGGCGTTGTCAGCGGGTTCACGTTGTTCTTGTTGTTAAAGGTGTTGAACATCTCGATCACCGGCACGATCTGGAGCGACTCCCGGATGTGGAAGACACGCTGGAGCCGCCAGTCGAAGGAGAAGAACTCGTTGTCCTTCCGCAGATGGTTGCGGCCGCAGTCTGTGCCGTTTACGACGCGGGTGCGCGAATTGCCAGGGCTGCACGGCGCGCCGGACCCATCCCCTGCTGGATTCGTGGTGATGGGTTGCGCCGAACGGGCCTGCGTGCGCACGTCCAGATCAAATCGACCCGGGATTTCCGCGGAGAGCACCAGGTTGAACCTGTGACGGATGTCGCGGTCCGAAGGCGCGTAGTCGCTTTGAAAATTGAAGCGGTTGAAGGAACGGTCGGTAAACGGATCGCGCTCGTTGGAATCGTCGTCGAGGTCCTTCGCCACCGTATAGTTCCAGTCCAGCTGATACCTGCTCCTGAAGCGCTTCCTCATGCCGAACGTAACACCCCGGTAGAGCGATTTGGCGCCGCTGGATGTGACCATGACCTCCCCCAGGGAGGGTCCGAAGGGACTTGCCCCAGTGTACATGGCGGCATCGCCGTTCTGCGGGATCACAGCAGGGCGTGAACCGTTGTTGACGTTGAAGAAGCGCGTTAGAAATACCGCTTTGTTCCACGAAAAGTCCGCGTAGCCAACCCAATCGGGGGCGAACTCTTGTTCATAGGCGATATTCAGACTGTAGACACGCGGATTGTGGTAGTCGCTGGAGAAAACTCGCACTCCTGTAAATAGCGGGAACTCTCCTTCCGGAACCGGGGCAGGGAGGATCACGTTCGGCCAGACCGGTCGTACGGTCGGATTTGCGAATCGGCCTCCGGCAATGGTCTGCTGCTGGACTCCGTTCGTGGTGATGGAGCCGACCTGAGTGAGCATGTTCTGACGCGCATTGAAAATACCTGCGCTCCCTCGCAGAACCGCCTTGCGGTTCCCGGTGATGTCCCAGGCGAAGCCGAAGCGCGGCTGAAACTGTTTCCTTTGATTTGGGAGCGTCCCGTCGGAAGGAAACAGAGGGTTGCCCAAAAACTTGCCATACGCTGTCTGCGCGGGGGGAACCACAGGATCCGGAAAAACTTGGGCCTCCCACCTCAGACCGAAATTGAGCGCGAGGTTCGGCCACACCTGCCACTTGTCCTGGATGTAGAGCGCTAGCTCCTCATTGCTGATATCCGAAAATCCCGCGGCATCTGTCGTCGGACCGCGCAGGGCGGCGCCCTGCAGATAGAGCAGCAGCGGGCTGCCCAAGGCCGTTGCGCCCGCGGGGCAGCCGGCCCCGAAGGAAGCGAACGAGCCATCGGAACAGGCCAGCGTATCGGGACCGAATCCCGGCCCGATGGAAGCGGGGGAGGCGTAACGCAAGAAACCCGTTACCGTGTCGAAAATGTATCGTCCCGTAAAGAATCCGCGAAAGACCTGCGTGTTGACACTGTGCACCCACTCTCCGCCGAATTTGACGGTGTGGCCGCCGGATATGAGCGTGAAGTTGTCTCGAGCCTGGATCCGCCAGAAAAGCTCGTCGATGGTGGGCTGCAGGAAGAACGGGTTGCCGAAACGAAACGTCGTGACAAATCCCATCGCGGTATCCGCGGGCACGTTCGAAGGCGTCGCGGAACGAGGCCGATCTTCTTTCGAGTATGTGAAGTGCCCTTCGTTGAGCTTTGTTGGGGAGACTGTGGAAAAGAGGTTCAGGTTTACCGCGTGGATCCTGGCGGGCCCCTCGATGCCGTTTGCGGAGTTTCCGTAAGTGGCCACGTCGAAGGTCTCGTTTTCCTTCCTGGAGCGCGTGAAATTGTAGGAAGCGGACAGATTGTTGTTGGGAGTGATCAGCCAATCGAACTTGGCGAGCGAGGCGGTAGTGTTCACCGGCCTCTCCACGGCAAGCCCCTCCTCTTGGTTTCGCGCGCTTCGGAAGAACCCCAATAGCGCCAACCGCTGGCAGTCCGTGTTGCCGTCGATCAGCGCCTCGTTTTGCGGGACGGTGGGATTGGCGACAGGGCAGGGCTGCGAGCCGATCGGCGCGCTCAGGTTGTCGCGCGTGAGGTTGCCCGTGATCTGCTCGATGGCCCCGAAATAGAACATCCTGTCCTTTACGATCGGGCCGCCTATCGTCCCTCCGAATTGCTCTCTGTGAAAATCCCTCAGCGGTTTCCCGTCGGAGGTGCTTGCGCTCAGTCCTTCCAGTCTCTGGAAGTGAAAAAGGCTGCCGTGCAGATCGTTGGTCCCGGACTTGGTGACGACGTTTACGACGCCTCCCGCAGTCCGGCCGAACTCGGCGCTGGCTCCGGTGGCGACGACCTGGAATTCCTTGACGGCATCCATCGTGATGTCGATGGCGGCGCGCTGCCCGCCGTACTGCTCGCCGAAGAATCCGTTGTTGTAATCGCCCCCGTCCAGGCTGACGTTGTTGAAGATCCCTCTCTGGCCGTTGAAATTGATTTCGTCGCCGTCCGGCCCTTGAACAATGCCTACGCCGGGGGTCAGGGTGAGCAGGTCCTCAAAC
>WNGG01005977.1_pt1 | contig 13522 bp, 10 predicted proteins | sample 5400661 | NCBI WGS metagenome assembly WNGG01 (sample SAMN13153372, study PRJNA577476) | soil metagenome | isolation source: 100 cm soil or saprolite under Garry oak tree replicate 1 | place: USA:California | collected 2016-06-15
AAATCGGCTGGATCGGCTTTGATCCGACCAACGACATCCTGGTCGAGAACGATCACATCGTGCTGGCGGTGGGACGGGATTTCTCCGATGTGTCGCCGGTCGATGGCATCATTGTGGGATCGCGCCGGCAAAAGCTCGCCGTGGCAGTGGATGTGCTGCTGGTGGAATGACAAGGGACAGCAATCCGCACCCGAACAGCCATGACGTCATCATACTCGGGGCTGGGGCCGCGGGCCTGATGTGCGCTGCTGTCGCCGGTCAACGCGGCCATCGGGCGCTGCTGCTTGAGCAGGCCAGACACCCGGGCGAGAAGATCAGGATTTCCGGAGGCGGGCGCTGCAATTTTACCAATCTGCACACCAGCCCCGCGAATTTTCTCTCGGCCAATCCGCGTTTTTGCCACTCGGCGCTGAGCGGCTACACCCAGCGTGATTTCATTGCGCTGGTCGAGAGCTACGGCATTGCCTACCACGAGAAGACGCGCGGACAATTATTTTGTGACGGCTCGTCGCGGCAAATCATCGACATGCTGCTGGAGGAGTGCCGCAAGGCTCAAGCGCAACTGCGGCTCGGCGTGCGTGTCTCCGCGATCTCCGGAAGCGAAAACGGCTTTGTCGTTGTCACCGATCAAGGCGAGTTTCGCGCGCGGTCCCTGGTGGTTGCCACCGGCGGTCCTTCAATTCCGAAAATGGGATCGAGCGGGTTCGGCTATAAAATTGCGGAGCAATTCGGTCTCAAGATCGTGCCGCCGCGGCCGGCCCTGGTGCCGCTGACGTTCGATACGGCGTTGCTGGCGCAATTCAAGGATCTGTCGGGGGTCTCGGTCGATGCCGTCGTCAATTGCGGAAAGATGCATTTCGATGAGGCGCTGCTGTTCACCCATCGTGGGCTGAGCGGTCCGGCCATCCTGCAAATATCGTCCTATTGGCGTGAAGGCCATGATCTCGTGATCGATATGGCGCCCGGAAACGATATCCTGGCCGGGCTGAAGCGATCGCGCCGTGATCGTCCCCGGCAGGAAATCGCGACCGCCCTTGCTGATTTTCTTCCGAAGCGGCTCGCATCGATCGTTGCCGACACGATCGGCGGCCCGGAGCGCCTTGCAGATTTCTCCGACAAGCTTCTCCTTAACGTGGTCGCTGCGGTGAAGCAGTGGCACGTCAGGCCCGATGGCACCGAGGGTTACCGCACCGCAGAGGTGACACTGGGCGGCGTCGATACATCGGAGCTCTCCTCGAAGACGTTCGAATCCAGATCCGTCCCCGGGCTTTATTTCATCGGCGAGGTCGTCGACGTCACCGGCCATCTCGGCGGCTTCAATTTTCAGTGGGCGTGGTCATCGGGATATGCGGCAGGCCGGCATATTGCGCGCAATTCGGCCGAGGCTCTATTATAACGACAGCCGTGAAGAAAAAATTTCATCGATCTGGTGGTAGGCTTGGGCCGTTCGCTGCCAGGCGCTGGTCGCTGCACCACTGTCATCGAATGCTGACAGCTGTGATGGTGGCATCGTCATCGCTGGTTATGTCCCTTGCAGACTTTAAGCCCGCTTGGCCGGAAGAAATACAGCAGGCCCGAAGAGGGTCCCGACCTTCAAAATGCGATCGCTCGCAATTTCGCGTCATCCTGGACGTCGGCCACACCGCGGAAGCGTTGGGTGCCATCAGCGCCAGGAATGTGCCGGAATACTATTTCAATTATCGGCTGGCCGCGCAAATTGAGCGGAGCTTGATTGAGGACGGCTTTGACAAAATCGTACTGCTGGTTGCACGCGGCCCCGCAAGGCCGAGCTTGTTTGACCGCGTTGCCAGGGCAAACCGTTTATCGGCAAATCTCTTTGTTTCGATCCATCACGATTCCGTGCCGGACAAGCTGCTCGAGAGCTGGGAATTCGAGGGTAAGGAAAGCCATTTCAGCGACCGATTCAGGGGCCACTCGATTTTCGTCTCGTACGAAAATCCGCATCGCAACGGAAGCTTGCTGTTCGGCCGCCTGCTCGGGAAGCAATTGAAGGACAGAGGCTTACAATATGCCCGTCAATACACCCAACCGATCATGGGCCGGTATCGGCGCAAACTGGTCGACCCTGATGTGGGCGTTTACCGATACGACCAGCTTATAGTGCTGAGAGGAACACAAATGCCGGCTGTCTTGTTGGAGGCGGGATCGATTATCAATCGCGAGGAAGAGCTTCAAATGAACTCTCCTGAACGCCTTGACCTGATCAGCGCATCGCTAACAACGGCGGTCGAAATGTTCTGCGACCGTCGTCGCCCGGATAGGTTTCGCAGATAATGGATCGGCGTTCCAGGGATCACCAGCCGACTGGGCGCCTTGGGTCATTCGCATCATTCCAACGGCGCCTGCCGGAGTGACCCGCACCCGACCCGGTCCGAGTCGATCTCTTCGGAGTTGCGGGATCGGCAAAACTGACGCAGAGTTTGGATCAGCGCCGGAAGTCAACCGGCGAAATGTCAAAAATGAGGGAGGATGCCATGATCAAGGTAAGCGTGATGTATCCCAATACGCCTGGCGCGCGCTTCGACCACGAGTACTACCGGGATAAGCATATGCCCCTCGTGAAGGCCCGCATGGACGGTGCTTGCAAATTCTATACGGTAGACAAGGGCCTCGCGGGTGGAGCGCCCGGAGCTCCCGCGACGTATGTCGGAATGTGTCACATCTTCTGTGACTCGGTCGAGGCATTCCAGGCTGGTTTTGGGCCCCACGCCCAGGAGATCATGGCTGACATCGCCAATTATACCGACCAGACCCCGGTGATCCAGATCAGCGAAGTCGTCGTAGGCTGACGACGGCGGCAACAAAAGCCCGGTCGTGGCTACCCTGCAGACTCAGGTACTCGCGCAGGCGAGGGTTGAGTTCTCACGGTTGAGTTCTCACCTGGCGGCTGTCCCGGTCCGCAGCGTGTCGTCACGGTGGCGGTCAACCGGGTCGGCGCGCAGATTGGAAAAGAACTTGTCGACCTCACGCGAAAGCGTTTCCGCTGTAGAGGTCAGCTCGGTCGACGCCGAGAGCACCGATGTCGCGGTCTTGTCGGTCTCGCCGATGGCGTCGCTGAGCGAACTGATGTTGGCGACCAACGTCACATTACCGTGGGCGGCCAATTGCGCGTTCGCGGAGATCTCGCGGGTGGCGGCATCCTGTTGTCCGACCGCGCCGGCGATGTTCGACGTGACTTCATTGATGTCGCGCACGGCATTGCCGATTTCGCGAACCGCATCGACTGCATTGCGTGTCGATGCCTGGATCATGCTGACGTTCTGACCTATTTCAGCGGTCGCCTTGGCGGTCTGTCCGGCCAGAGCCTTGACCTCGTGCGCGACCACCGCGAAGCCGCGACCGGCCTCGCCGGCGCGAGCGGCTTCGATCGTCGCATTGAGCGCCAGAAGATTGGTTTGCTCGGCGATCGCCTGGATCAGAGTGAGTACGCCGTCGATGCGCTGGGTTGCCGCGGCGAGACTTTCGATCTCGGTGATCGACTTTTCGGTCCGCAGACCGGCCTGTTCGACCATGCCCGAGGATTGACGGACTTGTCGGCCGATTTCTTCGACCGAAGCCGACAGTTCCTCGGCGGCACCGGCGACGGCGTTCACATTGCTGGAAGCTTGCTCGGTCGCGCCGGAGGCGGCGACGGCGCGCGCACTTGCATCCGATGCCACTCTGGAGATCGACTGCGCGGTATTGCGCATCGCCGACGCGTTATCGGTGACCGCGCGCAGCACACCTCCGATCGCCGCTCGGAACGATTCCACCGATGCTTCAATATGCCCGGCTCGTTGTTCGCGCGCCTTGGAGTCCTGCAAGACCTGCGTATTGAGGCTGCGGTTGCCGTCCATCGCCCCCTGGAAGATCCGGATCGCTCGCGCCAGTGCGCCGATCTCGTCTGCTCGGTCGGTATGCGGAACCTCGACGTTCTCGGCTCCCTCGGCGACGCGCTTGATGGTGGCGGTGATGACCGCAAGTGGCCGCGCGACCGAGCGCGAGATGATCAGGACGCCGATAACGACCACGACCAGCGCCAAACCGCCGAGACCGGTCAGGGCAAGCGCCAGGGTGCGATTGACATCGCCTTGCCGGACGATCTGCTTGCGGCGCTCGGCATAGACCTTGGAAAGCGCTTCGAGATCCTTGTTGAGGGCGGAACGCACGGCGCGATTGGCGTCATTGTCGCCCCACTCACGGCCCGCGGCAGCATCAATCTCGACTCCGCGGCGAACCAGTTCCTTGCGGAAGTCGACGAACTGTTCGATCCGCTTCTTGAAGACGGCGAACTGTTCGGAGTCATCTGCCTGGACAATGGATTCCCAGTCTTTGACCACGCCCCGGATCTGTTCATTGAACTTGAGGAGTCCGTCGCCGTACTTCTTCACGACGGCAGCCTCCGTCGACATATAGACGCCGCGGGATTCCATCACGACTGCATAAACCAGCGAATTGATACGCTCGACGTTGAGCGCGGCGCGGCTCGCCGTCTCGATGGCTTCTATGAGTTCCGCGTTCCGGCGGCTGTTGTAGTCGGACAGCACGGTGATCGCCGCGGTCAGAAGCGCGAACAGAGCGAAAACCGAGTACAGCTTGGTTGCAATCGAAAGCCGCGACGTAAGAGCGTAACCGGCGGCGCTTCGAGATTTCACGGTTTCCGGCATCGCACGGTTTCTCTTCTGGGCCGGTCGGTACGGTCGGCCACCCAAAACCATGCGAAATTTCAATGTATAAAATACTAATCCGGGAACCAATTCAGAGTATTGCGCGACAATTGTACCATTGTACCGCCCCTCTCCGGTAACCATGCACCAGCCAGACGCTTGCTGCGCAAGAACTGTCAGCTGATAGTCTTTGCGGTGGACATCGTGCAGTGAAGCGCTGATGGCCCGGAGCCGCTATGGTCTATCGCCACGCCATCGATGCCACCACCTACGTCTTCAATGATCTGCGCGATCTCCTGGCCAAGGCCACGCCACCGCGCTCCGGCGACCGCCTGGCGGGGATCGCAGCCGATAGCGCGGCGCAGATGATCGCGGCGCGGATCGCGCTGGCCGACGTGCCTCTGAAACAATTCCTGCATGAGACCGTCATTCCCTACGAAGACGATGAAATCACCCGTCTGATTATCGATACGCACGACGCCTCGGTCTTCGCGGCGATATCTGCGCTGACGGTCGGGTCGTTCCGCGATTGGCTGCTGTCGGATGCGGCCACGTCCGACGTTCTCAAAAAGCTGTCGCGCGGGATCACGCCGGAGATGGCCGCGGCGGTTTCGAAGCTGATGCGCAATCAGGATCTCATCCTGGTGGCGAAAAAATGCGAGGTGATATCAGCCTTCCGCAACACGATTGGCTTGCGCGGGCGGATGAGCGTACGGCTGCAGCCCAATCATCCCTTCGACGACGCCAAGGGCATCACCGCGTCGATCCTCGACGGCATCCTGTTGGGGGCCGGCGACGCCTGTATCGGCATCAATCCGGCAAGCGACGATCCAGCCGTGATCGGCGGGCTCTCGCGGCTGCTCGACGACATCATTGTGCGGCTGCAGATTCCGACACAGAGCTGCGTTCTGACCCATGTGACGACGACGCTCGGATTGATCGATCAGGGCATCCCGGTCGATCTGGTGTTTCAGTCGATCGCGGGTACGCAAGCAGCCAACCGAAGTTTTGGGTTGGATCTTGCTCTCCTGCGCGAGGCCCACCAGGCCGGACTGTCGCTGCGGCGCGGCACCATCGGCAACAATGTGATGTACTTCGAAACAGGGCAGGGCTCGGCACTTTCCGCCAACGCCCATCACGGCGTCGACCAGCAGACCTGCGAAGCGCGCGCCTATGCCGTCGCGCGCGCTTTCGATCCGCTATTGGTCAACAGCGTGGTCGGCTTTATCGGCCCGGAATATCTCTACGACGGCAAGGAGATCATTCGCGCCGGGCTCGAGGATCACTTTTGCGGCAAGTTGCTCGGCCTGCCGCTTGGCGTCGACGTTTGCTACACCAACCACGCCGAAGCCGACCAGGACGATATGGACAATCTGTTGACGCTGCTCGCCGCCGCCGGCGTAACTTTCATCATGGGGGTGCCGGGGGCCGATGACGTGATGTTGAATTACCAATCCACGTCGTTCCATGACGCCCTTTACATCCGCGATCTGTTCGGCCTGAAACGGGCGCCGGAGTTCGACGATTGGCTGTTGCGCGCCGGGCTTGCCGATGCCGACTTTCGGCTCGCCGGCAATACGGGGCTGCTGCCCGATTTTGCATCCCGCCTGATCGCCTGAGGGAGCCACAACGTGGTCGCCGCCGGGAGCGCCGCAACGAGCGGCGAGTTTCGGGTGCGGGCGTTGGCGCGCAACCATCCGGCCGCCCGCGCGTTGGATCCGCTGCCATAATCTTGAGGAATTTGTAGCCCAGCTTTAGTGGCCGTGCTTAATTTCCATTTGTGTAATTATTATTATTTACCGAGGTCGCAGAGGAAATTTGATGAGAGCTGAGGGCATTGAAGCGGCGCGGCGCATCCTGTGCGTCTTTCCCCGCTATACGTCTTCTTTCGGCACGTTCGAGTACGCCTATCCCCTGACCGACGGCGTTCAGGCTTTCATGCCGCCGCAAGGGCTGCTGCTGATCGCAGCCTATCTGCCCGCGCATTGGCCGGTGCGCTTCATCGACGAAAACATCCGCGCGGCAACGACTGAAGATTTCGAATGGGCGGAAGCGGTGCTCGTCAGCGGCATGCATATTCAGCGTCAGCAGATGAACGATATCTGCCGCCGGGCGCATGCGTTCGATCTGGCGGTTGCGATCGGCGGACCCTCGGTCAGCGCCTGCCCGGATTACTATCCATCGTTCGACTATCTCCATGTCGGCGAGCTCGGCGACGCGACCGACGACCTGATCGCGCGGCTGGCGCGCGACCCATCCCGTCCCGCCCAGCAGATGGTCCTGAAGACCGCCGACCGCCTGGACATGACCGAGTTCCCGATCCCGGCCTATGAGCTCGCCGACGTCAAACGCTATTTTCTCGGCAGCATCCAGTATTCGAGCGGTTGCCCCTATCAGTGCGAATTCTGCGATATCCCGGGGCTGTACGGCCGCAACCCGCGTCTCAAGACGCCGCAACAGATCACCGCCGAACTCGACCGCTTGCTCGAATGCGGAGTGACGGGCTCGGTTTATTTCGTCGACGACAATTTCATCGGCAACCGAAAGGCCGCGCTTGATTTGCTGCCGCATCTGATCGAGTGGCAGAAAAAAACCGGTTACGTCATGCGGCTGGCCTGCGAGGCGACGCTGAACATCGCCAAGCGGCCCGAGATTCTCGAGAAAATGCGCGACGCCTACTTCGTCACGGTGTTCTGCGGCATCGAGACCCCGGATCCGGATGCGCTCAAGGCGATGCACAAGGACCACAACATGATGGTCCCGATTCTGGAGGGGATCGAGACCCTCAATCGCCACGGGTTGGAGGTCGTCTCCGGCATCATCATGGGGCTCGACACCGACAAGCCCGAGACCGGCAAGGCGTTGCTCGCCTTTGTCGATGAATCGAAGATTCCGTTGTTGACCATCAATCTGCTGCAGGCGCTGCCGAAGACGCCGTTGTGGGATCGCCTCGAGCGCGAAAACCGGCTGATCGACGACGAGAGCCGCGATTCGAACGTCGATTTCCGGCTGCCCTACGATCAGGTCATCAGTTCATGGCGCAAATGCATGGAGGTCGCCTACCAGCCGGAAAAACTCTACGCGCGATACCAGCATCAGGTGGATTTCACGTATGCCAACCGGATGCCGCTGCCCTCGACCGCGGAGCAGAGGACCTGGGCCAATATCCGACGCGGGCTGATCATGCTCCGGAAGATTTTCTGGAAGGTCGGCGTCCTCGGCGACTACCGGAAAGTGTTCTGGAAATTTGCGTGGTCGCGGCTGCGGCGCGGCGATATCGAGAGTCTGATATCGGTGACGTTGATCGCGCATCACCTGATCATGTTCGCGCGAGCGGCCTCGGGCGGCCAGCAGAATGCATCGAATTACTCGATGCGACTGCGCGAGGCATCCGTCCCTGCCGAGTAACCAGAGATGAAAACGCCAGTGCCGTCGTCCCGTTCGCTGAGGGATCTGCGGGAGTTGACACCGGCGCGCGTCGGACTTGGCCGGGCCGGCGCAAGCATGCCGACCAAAGCGCTGCTCGAATTCACGCTGGACCATGCGCGTGCCCGCGACGCCGTTCATGCCGTCTTCGATGTTTCCAGCCTGATCGCCGGTCTCGGCGGCCTCGGCGTGCAGCCGGTTCAGGTTTCAAGCCAGGCGCGGGACCGCAAGGAGTATCTCAGGCGTCCCGACCTCGGACGAATACTGGATCCGCCTTCAAAGCATCTGCTGGCGAACCGCGACGGCGGCCCATGCCAGCTTGCGATCGTCGTCGGCGATGGCCTGTCGCCATCCGCGGTCAACGCCCATGCGGTCGAACTGGTCCGGAGCCTCGTTCCGCGATTAGCCGCCGACGGCATCGAAATCGATCGTGCCGTGGTCGCGTCGGGCGCGCGGGTCGCGCTGGGCGATGAGATCGGCGCCATTGTTGGGGCGAGCATGATGGTGATGCTGATTGGCGAGCGGCCGGGCCTCTCCGCGCCCGACAGTCTGGGCGCTTATCTGACCTTCGCTCCCAAGCCCGGTCTCTCCGACGCCGAGCGCAATTGTGTCTCCAACATCCACGGCTCCGGACTTGGTTATGATGAAGCCGCTTTCAGGATTGCGTGGCTGATCCGGGAGGGCCTGACTCGGAGAATCACCGGCGTCGCGCTAAAGGATGAAAGTGGCGGCCAGACCTCTCAGCGCATCACGACGAATTTAAGCGATTGCTAGCGATTGGAGACTTGAGGGCTCATAATCGCCGCATACGCGACGTTTTCGTAACGCCGGCTGCGCTTGCGAGACGCCGTGTAGACCTGCTACACCCTGCTGCGGTAAATTTACCGCATGTTTTCAAGGGCTAGTGCCGATCAGGCGTAGCAAATTCAGCCTCATTCGCGCCCGGAAATCTAAGCTAGAGCATGATCCGGAAAAGTGGGTACCGGTTTTCCGAAAAGATCATGCTCAAACAAAAAGATAGAGCGGGATGACGATTCGAAGAAAAGTCATCCCGCTCTAGACAAATTACGCCGATGTGAGAATTGGGACAGGGCATGCTCGAGCGGAACACCATCGATCCGGACGCGAAGAAACTGGAGCGGCGGCCGATGAGCATCGCCTTCGGCCTCGAACGCATTGGCCTGGTCGCCATTCGCGCGCCGATTCTTTCCTGCATCATCCTGCTCGCGATGGTGATCGGTGCGATATTCGGCATCGAGCGTATCAAGATCGACGATTCCCTGAGCCAGTTGTTCCGCTCCAGCAGCAAGGAATACCGGCAGTACGAAGCGGTCACCAAGCGCTTCCCCTCGACCGAATACGATGTGCTGGTCGTCGTTGAAGGTAAAACGCTGCTGCAACGCCCTAATCTCGAGAAATTACGGGATCTGGTCACCGATCTGCAGCTGGTCGAAGGCACGCGCGGTTTGATCTCGCTGTTTTCGGCACGCCAGGCCCCGGCGCCCGGCAAATTGCCGGCGGCGCTGTTTCCGTCGGAGCTGCCGCAGGGCGCCGACTACGACAAGTTCATCGAGACGGTCAAAAGCAACGAGATCATCCGCGGCAAGCTGTTATCGGAAGACGGCACGCTGGCGCTGATCGTGCTCTCGCTGGAGCCATCGATTGTCGGAAACAGCGGACTGAAAAAGACCATCACTGAAATCCGCAAGATCATGACCGAGGATCTGGCCGGTACCGGGCTGACCAAGGAACTGTCGGGCGTGCCGGTCATGCAGCTCGAGATCCGCAACGCGGTCGAGCGCGACGGGTTGATCTACAACATCGCGGGCATTCTCGCCGGATGCCTGATTGCGATCCTGTTCTTCCGCAAGGTGTCGTTCATGATCGTCGCGGCGTTCCCGCCGCTGCTTGCCATTCTGCTGGCTCTGGGCATCCTCGGCTGGGCGGGCTTCAGCCTCAACATGTTTCTCAACGTGATGACGCCGCTCATCATGGTCATCAGCTTCTCCGACTCGATGCAGCTGACATTCGCCGCGCGCGACCGGCTGCTCGCCGGGGAGGACAGATTCTCGGCCTTCCGCAATGCCGTTCTGGTGGTCGGGCCGGCCTGCGTATTGACCCACGCGACTGCGGGGATTTCCTTCCTGGCGCTGCAGTTCTCGGATTCGGATTTGATCCGCACCTTCGGCGAGGCCGGACTTGCCGCCACCATCATTGCGCTGCTCGCGGTATTGTCGCTGGTTCCGGTGTTCGGTGTCTTGCTGGTCCGCAACGAACAGGTGTTCGCCGCCAAGTTCGCGACCGGGGATGCCGGGGTCAATGCGCTACGCGCCTTCTGCTACTGGATCGCGGTGCGCATGGTCAGCCGTCCTGGGCTGTTCAGCCTGATCGCCGTGGCGTTCGTCGGCGGTCTGGCCGTGGTCTATGCCAATCTGGAGCCGCGCTACCGGCTTGCCGATCAGGTGCCGGACAAGCAGCAGGCGGTGGCGGCCAGCGGCCGTCTCGATGCCAAGCTGACCGGTGCAAACCCGATCGACGTCCTGATCGAATTCCCCAAAGGCGCATCGCTGTATGCGCCGGAGACCTTGCAGACGATCGCGGACGTTCACTCGATGGTCGAGACCCAGGCCGGCGTAGGTAATGTCTGGTCATTGGAGACGCTGCGCCGCTGGCTCGCTCAAAAGGCCGGCAGTTCGGATGTCGCGACCCTGAAGGAATATGTCAGCGTGATTCCGGAGCATCTGGTCCGGCGCTTCATCTCGGCCGATGAGGATGCGGTGGTGGTTTCGGGCAGGGTGCCCGACCTCGATTCAAGTCAGCTCCTGCCGGTGGTCGAGAAGCTCGATGCAACCTTGAACGTCGTCCGCCAGAAACATCCGGGTTACGAGATTGCCGTCACCGGTCTCTCCGCAATCGCCGCGCGCAACAGCGCCAACATGATCGAGAAGCTCAACCGCGGGCTGACCATTGAATTCGCCCTCGTTGCTGTCTTCATCGGGCTTGCCTTCCGCTCATGGGTCGTGATGTTCGCCTGCATCCTGCCCGGCATTTTTCCAGTGGTGCTTTCTGGCACGGTGCTGTACGCGCTGGGAGAGGGGCTGCAATTCGCGAGCGTGGTTGCGCTCACGGTGTCGTTCGGCCTCGGTCTCAGCGCCACCATCCACTTTCTCAACCGGTTACGGCTGGAGACCACGCCCGGCATCGATCCCGCGCTGGCGGTCGAGCGTGCGACCGTGCTGGTCGGTCCGGCCCTGATCCTGACCACGGTGGTGCTGGCCTGCGGTCTGGTGGTGACGGTGTTTTCCGACCTGCCGTCGCTGCGCCTGTTCGGCTGGCTCAGCGCTTTTGCAATGGTCGCAGCGCTGGTCGCGGACCTCTTTATCCTGCGGCCAACGGCAATGTTCCTGATCAACCTGGAGCAACGGCTGCGCGGGACGGTAGGTCGCGCGAAGCCGGCGGAGTAAACGACAGCATGATATCCAGGGCGCGCGTTAGCTGCCCTTCGACATCGTGATGTTGACGCCTCTGATCTCGCCCTTGGAGTTGATCTGGACGGTCTGCTTGTTACCGGTGGTCCGCAAGGTCAGGTTGGCGGCAAATCCCGAAGCCTCGACGAATACCTCGATCTGGCCACCGCCAGCCGTGCCCTGCAGGTTGCCGAAAATATTCCGGCTCGCTTCGCTCCAGTTGCCGGAAATGCGGTCACCATAGCTCGTGACATCGCTGCTCAGTTCGAATTTGTAGCTATCGCTGGCGCAACGGAGGTTTTGCTTCAGACCCAGTCCGGTGCCGTTGACCTTGTAGTCGGCCTTGCACCGGATGCGTTCTATCGTTCCGTCGGAAAGCGCCACCGTCCCGGAGCCAGACCACGCTCCTTCAAAACCGACAAACGGGCCGGCCTGGGCGTAGCCCGCCGTCACCGACAGCATGAGTGCGGCGCCGACACCAGCAGCCTTGATAGCCTGTCCCAACAAGCCGGAGCCAAACAGTTTCATCTCGAGTTTTTCCCATCCAAATCGACGTTCTGATGCAAGATACGTCTCGCCGCATCGAAGTTTTAGTGTCACCGCAGTGTGTTAGGTTCAAATGACAATCCGGCCGCCGCCTGTAATTGTTCCGGCCGGCCGACGCAGTTGGAACGGTCAATTGAAGCAGGCGAACGGCATTTTTTTGGTCGGCAGAATCAAAAAAACTCCGGATATCGCCGTGCTTGGTCAGGGAGCATGTAGCTATTGACCGGCTTTGCCTGCAATAGACAATTGTACAAAACATTCGTCAATAAATAATCATTTTATATCAAGTAGTTATACGGATCTCTGAATTTATGCATCAAGGTCCCGCGTTCCGGAGCGGACCGCCGCAAATTTGGCCGCATTTAGCAGCGCTTCTGGCGCGCGCGTTGCTGTGGGTTTCGCGGCATTTGCAATCTCAACAAATCAGTCTCGGCATGCCCTCCGCTGATCGGGATCGAATTTTCTCTGGCTTCAGAATGAAGGAACACGATGCGTAATTTTCTCTTGGCACTTGTCCTGTTGTCGATACCGGTTTCCTCCAGTGCCATCGCCGAACCGGCGCGCAGCGGCACGCCCGAGGAGCAGAAGGCTTGCAACCGCGATGTCCAAAAGCTGTGCCGCCCCGTCATCGATCAGGGCGATTTCACCATCCTGGCCTGCCTTCAGGAGAATCGTCCCAAGTTGAGTGCCGCTTGCGCCCAGGTGCTGAAAGACCACAACCAATAGAACAGCACGCGCATCCGACAGCTGCCGTTGCCGGCCGATTATTGGCCTAATTCGGACGGGCGGAGTGTGCGAGAAATCACAGATTGCGTTGGTTTTGGCGTCGTATTCTCCTATATGGGGTTCACGATCTCTATCCGCAGGCGCGGATTACCGGGGCATGCAAGTCAGCATGCCCAGACCAATGTAGCCAGTTGTTGATGACAAGTGCGAGCGAACTGCGATCCGGCAAGACTCACCGCGACGAGAATTTTCCGGTCGCATCATGGATCATCCATCCGCGCCACCGGGCGCTGATTCTTGCGTTCTACAATTTCGTCAGAACCGCCGACGATATCGCCGATCATGCAACGCTCAGCGAGCGCGGCAAGCTCAATTATCTCGATCTGCTTGAAGCCGAACTGCTGGGCCAGGGCGACAGCCAGCCCGAGGCGGTCAACCTGCGGCGCGCGCTGGCGCAGCGTTCGATGCCGCCACGGCACGCTCTCGACGTGCTGATCGCATTCCGGATGGACGTGACCAAGCTTCGATACGAAAACTGGGACGAAGTGATCCACTATTGCCGATATTCGGCCATGCCGGTCGGACGGTTCATGCTCGACGTCCACGGCGAGAGCACGTCGACCTGGGCGGCCTCGGACGCGCTCTGCGCCGGCCTGCAAATCAACAATCATCTTCAGGACTGCGGCAAGG
>WNGG01019292.1_pt1 | contig 13521 bp, 7 predicted proteins | sample 5400661 | NCBI WGS metagenome assembly WNGG01 (sample SAMN13153372, study PRJNA577476) | soil metagenome | isolation source: 100 cm soil or saprolite under Garry oak tree replicate 1 | place: USA:California | collected 2016-06-15
TGAAGAAATACATCGGGCGGGCGACCAACAACGTCGCGGAATACTACGCTCTCATCACGACGATGGACTACGCGCAATCACACGGAATTAGAGCGTTACGCATTGAGAGCGATTCCGAGCTGCTTGTGAAGCAGATGCGCGGCCAGTATAAAGTAAAAAGCGCGGACCTCCAGCCCTTATTCGAACGCGCGAAGAAAATGTCGCAGGCCTTCGAATCTTTTCGCATTGAGCACGTTTATCGCGAGCAGAACCGCGAGGCCGACGCACTCGCCAATGAAGTGCTGGATGAAACCGAAGGCAAAGCGGCCCGGCCTGCCTTAAAACCCGAACCGGCCGCAAATTCCGGGCCGCGACGGATTCGCGCGCGATTTCGAAGCGGTATTCTCTATCTTCTTGAAGATGTTGAACTGCCGGATGGCACGGTCGTCGAAGTCTCGATTTTCCCACTGCAAAAACCCTGAAGGAAACCTACTTCAGGATATAACTGCGGTAGAGCGTGTCGCGCTGGGCGGGAACGAAGCCGGCGTCGGAGATGATGCGGCGTAGTTCGGCCTCGTTGGTGCGGTTTTTCACCCCGGCGGCGAAGACCACGTTTTCTTCGATGAGGATGCTTCCAACATCGTCGGCCCCGAACTGCAGGCCGATCTGGCACACTTTGATCCCCGGCGTGAGCCAGCTCGACTGGATGTGATCAATATTGTCGAGATAAAGGCGGCTGACGGCCAGCGTCTTCAAATAATCGACAGCGGTGGTTTCCTGCACTTTTTTGCCGAGGGCCGTATTTTCCGCAGCGAACATCCAGGGAATGAAGGCGGTGAAGCCCCCGGTTTCTTCTTGAATGCTGCGGATGCGTTCGAGGTGATTGACGCGATGGCGGAGCTCTTCTCCGCAACCGAACATCATGGTGGCGGTGGTGCGAAGTCCAAGTGAGTGCGCGGTGCGATGAACTTCCTCCCACTCGTCGCTGGTGCACTTGAGACGCGCGATTCTTGCGCGAACTTCGTCGTCGAGTATTTCCGCGCCGCCGCCGGGAATGGATTGCAGCCCCGCGTCCATCAAACGTTGAATGGTTTCGCGAATGCTGATTTCGGAAACTTCCGCAATGCACAGAATTTCCGGCGCGGAAAAACAGTGCAAGTGGACCTGCGGATAACGCGCTTTCAACGAACGTAATAGATTTTCGTAGTAGCCGATCTGCAAATCGGGATGCAAGCCGCCTTGCAGCAGAATTCCAGTGCCGCCGAGTTCCAGCATCTCGTCGATTTTCCGGTAGATCTCCTCGAACGGGAGGATGTAGCCGTCTTTCGCGCCGAGCGGCCGGTAAAAAGCACAGAAGGAACAGTACTCCGTGCAGAAATTCGTGTAATTGATATTGCGGTCGATCTGGTAAGTGGCGAGGCGCGGATCGTTTTTCTTCAAGCGCAATTGATGAGCCTCCATGCCGATGCCGACGAGGTCGTCGGATTCGAACATGTCCAGCGCTTGTTGTTTCGTGAGTGCCAAGAACCTTCCTTTTTGTTGCCTTTACGATTCTATCGGTGCTTGGGCCCCATTTGAAACCGCGGCGCGGGAAGCATCTTTCCGCTACAGCTTGACGGCCTCTGACTTTGCGGCGCCCCATTCGATCGTCCTTGCTTGCGGGATGAGGCCGAGTTTTGCGGCGTAATGGAAATAGAGTTCCAGGCCGCGGCGATTCTCCGCGCCGAGAGAAAAATCAATGTTGTCGCGCAAGTAGGATTCAAGCGTGCGCTGGGGCAATTCCAAATCTTGAGCTGCCTCATAGCTGATTTCGCCGATGTGTGAGAGGCCGAAATCACGGGAGGCAAGGAAATCCGCGCCTAATTCCGGTGTGACAATTTCACGCCGACACGCCCAGACCGCCAGGACGGCGGGCAGCCCCGTCAGGGCGCGCCATTCGCCCACGGCGTCATAAACAGAAAGCAATTCGCAACTCGTAATCCCCAGCGTGGCAGCTTGGCACACCGTCTGCCCGGGCTCGCCAGGCCAGCTGTCTTTTTCGACTCCAATGGAGATGCGCAGGGCAGGATCGCCGATCAGCAGCGCCGCGTCGGCTTGTTGCAACATTTCCGGCGGATCAGGAAGCGCTTCAAAAAACTGGGGCGCGATGCGCCATTTTTCCGCGCACAGGATGCGCGTGAGTGCCTGGGTGCTGCGCGAACTGCGGTCCAGTGCGAAGGTTTTCACCTGTTCGAGCGGCTTCTTTGCGACGATCAGCAAACTGCGAACTTGGTTCTTCGAGGCAATGGCTATGTCCGGCAGAATTGCGAGGCCGGGGATGCGCTGGTATTCGATCGAGGGGATGATGGCGATGTCCGCCCGGCCGCAGCGCAAGTCTTCCGCGCACTGCGAGGGCACTGTAAAAGACAGATCGTACTTCCCCTGGAGTGGGCCGTTGGTGAAACCCCAGACGAGCGGGGCGGTGTTCAGGTACTGAACGATGGAGATGCGCAGTTTGTTCACGGTTCGAGCTCTCGAAGAAGACCCAGTATAACAGACAGGATTTCTCTCTGCGCCAACCCTATTTTGTTGTAAAACCATTCGTTGCCTTTGGAGGTTTCGAAAATGTTGAAGTTTTCGAGCTGGTCCTTATTCTCCCTGGCCCTCTGTCTGGTTGGATACCACGCCTCTGCTGGGGTTTCTGATTCGACGCAGATTCCCACAGTCACGGAAAAAACTGCTGGAATTCATAAACCTTCCGGATATTTCAATCTCTATTGGGATGCCAAGCAAGGCAAATCGAGCAGTTTGAGAAAGATCCAAAGAAAATGAACCTAACGCCGCCGGCCGAACCTCCCGATGGCCCGCCCATCGGAACGGTCGACGATTGGGACGAACAGGAGTGATTTTCACGCCCACCCTGCGTGACTAACAGGCCCTTCTGTCGTCTATAGCTGCAAGGAGGACTCTATGCGTCCACGAACGGTTTTTTGCCTGATTTTCGCCCCGGCCTTGCTTGCCATTGGTCTTTCGCCCGCACGAGCAGACTCGCGCCATCACTCACTGAATATCTCCGATAGCCACAAGCGGCCGATTGCTGATTGCTCCGATCTTCACATTCAATTTGACGACCAGGATGCCATGGTGCGTTCCGAAGAACGTACGCTGACAAAGGCGGAAGCTCCGGTGCTGAAAGTGCGCCCGCATGCAAACGGCGGCATGCAAGTGGTGGGTTGGGACAAGGAAAACTATTCCGTGACGGCTTGCAAAGCGGTAGCCCCGGGAGATGCAGCCGAGCGCATGCTCTCGCAGATTACGATGCAAATTGAAAACGCCACCGTGTCAACCAGAGGGCCGGCGGGTGAGGACGGCTGGACCGTGTATCTGCTTATCCGCACGCCCAAATCGGCCGCAATCGATCTCGACACGATGAACGGGCCCATCTCCTTGTATGACGTCGAAGGCAAACTGACCGCCCACGCGCACAACGGGCCGATCAGCTTGAAAAACTTTTCCGGAGATGCGGACATCAGCGCCTTGAATGGCCCCATCAGCATGGAAGGAAGCAGCGGAAACGTGCACATCCGAACGGAAAATGGCCCGATCTCCGTGGACTTGAAAGGCAAAAGCTGGAGCGGCAGCGGACTCTCCGCCGACGCCAAGAACGGTCCCGTAACCTTAAGGGTGCCGAGCGGATTCCAGTCCAGTTTTGTGGTGGAATCAACGAATTACGCGCCGGTGAGCTGTCATGCAAGTGTTTGCGACAGCGCGCGCAAGACCTGGGATGACGAGCACCGGCGGATCGAATACGGTTCGGCGCCCGTAGTGCTGCATCTCTCTACGGTGAATGGTCCCGTATCGGTCGAGCAGGGGCGGGAATAAACCTGAATTGGGATTAGCGAACTTATCCTGAATTCTCGCGGCGAGATAGACGCCGTTCGGCAATTGCAGATAAGATTTGGCGCATGCTGCTCGAAGCGCGCGTCAAACATCCTGTAACGGAAGCGGAAGCAATACGCCTGGTCCGGGAAATCTACGGGCTGGAGGTGTCCGCGCGAGCGCTGCCGGGTGAATACGACGACAATTTTCATTTGAGCGCTGCGGACGGCCGCGCGTTTGTGCTGAAAGTGATGCACCCGGCGCGGGATCGGTCGTTCATTGACTTGCAATGCCAAGCGCTGGTGCATCTGGCGGAGCGCGCGCCGCAGTTGCCTTTGCCGCGAGTGCTGCCGAATCGTCGCGGCGAACTTTTCGCGGAAATTAGAAGTCCTGACGGTTCGAAGCGGCTGGTTTGGCTTTTGAGCTTCCTCAAGGGAGCCGTTCTGGCCGAAGTGCGCCCGCACCCGCCGGAACTTCTCCGCGATCTTGGACGATTTTTGGGGGAGATGGATAAGGCGCTCAAATCCTTCGGGCATCCGGCCGCCCATCGTGAGTTGAAATGGGATTCATCGCGAGCCGTTTGGATCAGGGAATATATTCCCCTGATTGAGGGTGCTGAACGACGCGCGCTGGTCGAACAATCCCTCAAACTTTATGAGACGGAAGTTGTGCCGCACCTGCCGCGACTGCGCCGCAGTGTGATTTACGGCGACGCGAATGACTACAACGTGCTGGTGAGCGACCCCTGGCCGCAGCCGCGCAAAGTGGCTGGCGTAATTGATTTTGGCGACATGCACTACGGATTGACCGTTTCGGAAGTCGCGATTGCGGCGGCTTACGTGATCCTCGGAAAAGCGGATCCGCTGAAGGCTGCAACAGAAGTCGTGGGTGGCTATCATGGCGCATTTCCGCTCGATGAAGAGGAAGTGGCGGTCCTTTACGGATTGATGGAAGCGCGGCTGGCAGTGAGCGTGGTCAATTCGGCGCATCGGAAGACGGTGAAGCCGGACGATTCCTACGTGACCGTCAGCGAAGCGCCGGCATGGAAGGCGCTTGAACAGGTGGCAAAAATTCATCCGCGCTTCGCGCACTACTCGTTTCGCTCGGCCTGCGGCTGGCCGCCGGTGCCGAAAGCGGAAAAGATCAATCGCTGGCTGTTGGCGAACGGGAAATCTGCCTGCTCGATACTGGAGACCAATCTGCGGACGGCGCCGAGCCTGGTCTTTGATTTGAGCGTGGGAAGCAGGTTTCTTGGCGCGGATCCCAAAGCCGCGGAAACGGCTGCGCTCACGGAAAAGATATTTGGCGAAATGAAGCGCGCTGGCGCCAGCGTGGGCATCGGGCGCTACGACGAAGCGCGTGCCCTCTACAATTCCCCGCTTTTTGGAGGCGGAGACAATCCAACGGCGGAACGCCGCACAATCCACCTGGGCATGGATCTTTTCGTTGCGCCTGGCACGGCGTTGCGAGCACCGCTCGACGGAGTCGTGCACATTGTCGCGAACAATGCTGCACCGCTGGATTACGGGCCTCTGGTGATTTTGCGGCATGAAGCGGACGACGGCGAAGCATTTTTCACGCTCTATGGACATCTGACCACTCAGACGCTCGACGGACTCAAAGTCGGTCAGCGCGTCGCGCCCGGTGAGGAATTTGCCCGCGTGGGAACATCGGCCGAAAACGGCGGTTGGGTTCCGCATCTTCATTTCCAGATCATTCTCGATCTACTCGAGCTCGGCGCGGATTTTCCCGGCGTGGCCTACGCCTCGCAGCGCGCGGTGTGGACCAGCCTTTCTCCAGATCCGAATCCTCTGCTGGGGATTCCGGCGGAGCGCTTTCCAACAAAGGAAACGGATTTCAACAGAACTTTAGAAACGCGCCAAGCCCTGTTGGGGAAAAACCTCAGCGTTTCGTATGAGCGTCCGCTCAAAATCGTTCGCGGGTGGATGCAGTATCTGTACGACGACACCGGACGCGCTTTCCTCGACGTGTACAACAATGTGCCACTCGTGGGGCACAGTCATCCGCGTGTCGTGCGCGCCGCGCAGGAACAACTCGCGCTCCTTAATACCAACACGCGCTATCTGCACGACAATGTCAATCGCTACGCGGAGCGGTTGACGCGCAAGCTGCCCGAGCCGCTGCGCGTGTGCTTTTTCGTGAATTCCGGGAGCGAGGCGAACGAGCTGGCGCTGCGGCTGGCACGTGCGCATACCGGCCGCGAAGACGTGATCGTGCTGGAGCATGCTTACCACGGTCACACAAGCACGCTGATCGATATCAGCCCATACAAATTTGACGGCCCTGGTGGACGCGGGAAGAAGCCGTGGGTGCACGTCGCACCGCTGGCGGATGACTATCGCGGCTTATATCGGCGCAACGACAAAGAAGCAGGCGCCAAGTACGCGAGCCATGTTGCCGAGATCCTCCAGCGCACAAAGGCCGACGGTCGCGCCGTCGCAGCCTATATCGCCGAAACTTTGCCGAGTGTTGGAGGACAGATTGTTTTTCCGCCGGGATATCTTCGGGAAGTTTACCGCCGTGTGCATCGCGGATGAAGTGCAGGTCGGCTTCGGGCGCCTGGGGACGCACTTTTGGGGATTCGAAACGCAAGGTGTGGTGCCGGACATTGTGGTTTTGGGAAAACCGATCGGGAATGCGTTTCCGCTGGCCGCGGTGGTCACCACCAAGGAAATCGCGGATTCGTTTGCCAACGGGATGGAATTCTTCAGCACGTTCGGCGGGAATCCAGTGGCGTGCGCGGCGGGTCTGGCGGTGTTGGACGTCCTCGAGGAGGAGCACTTACAGGAACGCGCGCTGCGCGTCGGTTCTCATCTCATGAATGGATTGAATGCGCTGCAAGAGCGGCACGCGCTGATCGGAGATGTGCGAGGATTAGGATTGTTCTTGGGCCTCGACCTGGTGCTGGACCGGGAAACGCGCGAAGCTGCACCGCTGCAAGCGTCGTATGCAGTGAACCGGCTTCGGGAATGCCGGATCCTCACGGGCACGGACGGCCCGCATCACAACGTGATCAAGCTGCGCCCGCCGCTGGTCTTCACGCAAGCAGACGCCGACCTCTTCGTGAAGACTCTGGATATGATCCTCCAGGAAGATGCGGCGCAACCGCGTCTCTAAGATTTTGTTTTTCTTCTCACTCAATCCGCGCCGAAACTTCCAGGTTTGAACGCAACGCGCTCCTCACATCTGCTCAAGAATTGGAAACAGGTTCGCAAGGAACTGTAGTTTAATCAGACATGGGGCAATCGAGACGGTGTTGCATGTGGCCTGCTCGCATGGTCATTGCGGTATTGGTTTCTTCCAGCATTTTTGCTTCTGGGGGAATGCAAGCGGCGGATTCCGCCGATTGCACGGGTGCGGTGTTGGATGAAAACGCCAGCCCCGTCGGAGCAGCACAAGTCAAGCTTGAGGATATCGCTGGGCACGCCTATCGAACGGAGACGGACAGAACAGGGCATTTCGCTTTCCATGATCTTTTTCCCGGGGACTACAAAACGGAAGTTCGCAAGGAAGGCTTCTTCGTGCTCATCGGCCAGGTGGTCACCCTCCACGCCGGCACCAACGAACTCTCCCTGGTCTTGAATCACGAGCACGAGATTCACGAGCAGGTACAAGTCACGGCACCGTCGAATCAGATCGATACGCAGGACACCTCACAGCGATCCTCGCTCTCCGCGCGCGACATTCGCGACATTCCCGTGCCCAACACCCATATTCTTCAGCAGAGCCTGGTCGCCCTGCCCGAGATTGTGCAGGACAATCGGAATAACCTGCACATCGCCGGAGCGCGATCCGGCGAGACGCAATACTTGCTCGATGGATTTGAGATTGGAGACCCGGTAAGCGGGGCGCTGACTTCACGGTTCAACGTGGATGCCACGCGAGCGGTGGAGGTCCAGACGGGGCGGATCGGGTCAGGCTATGCGCACTCGGGGGCAGGCATATTGAATCTCGAAACTCCCGACGGAGATGACCGGTGGCGATTCGGGACGACCAACCCCACTCCTGGCATCAACATTCAAGAAGGCGCCCACCTCGGAAACTGGTATCCGCGGTTCACGTTCTCCGGACCAATCGAGCGCGGGCGCTTTTGGTTTTCCAACTCGATTGCCGTTCAGCATACTTTCGGTGTCGTCAAGCAGCAGCCTGCGGGCGCGAACACCTTTGAGGAGTGGGCCGGAGACAATCTTCTGCGGTTGCAGTACAACGTCACGCCAAAACAGATTTTGCACGCGAGTTTTCTTTACAATCGCGCCAACGATAGCAATCTTGGCCTGGACGCGCTCGATCCACAATCCACCACCGTTACCGCCGATCAGCGCCGCGCTTTCGTTTCTCTGAAAGATCAGTTTTGGCTTCACGGCACGCTCTTTGAGCTCGGCGCCGCCACCGACAGCGGCGTACTCGATTACACACCGCAAGGCGCGCAACCCTTCGTTCTGCTCATTGCCGGCACCAGCGGCAACTATTTCCAACATTTGCGCCAGCGTGGCCGCCGCTTGCAGGCTGTGGCGAACATAGTGACTGCCTCGCGCCACTGGCACGGCACGCATCAGCTTGCTGCGGGTCTCAATGTCGCGGGGGTGTTGTTCCATCAATCAGCGCAGCGTGGGGAGATTGATGCGCTCCAGGCGACGAATCCAATGGATGGAACGGCCTGCGTCTCGCCCACGGTTGGATGCTTGGTGCGCCGCTCCACGTTTGCGGGAGCGGCAACTCCGCATCTTTCGAACACCCAAGCCGGTGGCTATGCCCAGGATACCTGGTCGATTTCGAAGCGGTTTGTATTGCAAACTGGCTTGCGAACGGATTGGGACCGATTCACGCAAAGCGCCATGGCCGAGCCGCGCGTGTCGGCCAATGTGCTGCCCTTCGGGGACGACAGCGCCAAGCTTTCTCTCGGTTGGGGCATCTACAACGCGCCTCTCAATCTCGCGCTTATCAGTCAGATCCTGGACCAGCGGCAAGTCGACACCTTCTACGACTCCGCCGGCAACGTCGTTGCTCCAGGGCCGATCGTCAGCCAATTCGCATTGCCGGCGAACGGCCTGCAGCAGCCGCGCTTTACGATTTCGAGCGCGGGTTGGCAGGAGAAATTTGGACGCAACACCCTCGTCAGCTTCGAGCTCCTCGCGCGCAACGGCTCACACGGTTTCGCTTTCGTTGACCAACAGCCATCGCAGCCGGGCGGAATTTTTCTCCTCCAAGATCATCGCCAGGACCGCTACCGCTCGGCCACCTTCTCGGTGCGCCATGTGTTCTCGGCAATTACCGAACTGTACGGCGCCTATACGCGCTCGCGTGCGCGTTCGGACGAGGTCTTGAACCCTGCCCTTGGTTCAATTTTTTACGCGCCGCAGCAACCCGGCCCGCTGGCCTGGGACACGCCCAACCGGCTGCTCACCTGGGGTTGGACGCCGACGCACGTCTGGAGTACGCAATTGAGTTATTTCTTCGAGTACAGAACGGGATATCCCTTCAGCGCCGTCAATCTTCAGCAGCAACTCGTCGGCCCGCCGAATTCCATCCGTTTTCCCGCTTACGCCAGCTTGAATCTGGGCCTGGAAAGGAAATTTGGCTTCCGCGGCTATCTATGGGCGGCGCGAATCGAGGTGGTCAACATTCTTGGCCGGCAAAATCCGGATACGGTAGTGAACAACGTTGACGCTCCTAATTTTGGCGCTTTTGCCGGCGGACAAGGACGCGCCACCACATTGCGAGTCCGCTTCGTCGGCAGAAAGTGAACGCGCAGGCCGAGCGTAGGACCGCTCACAACTCAACCCACTGCTGTCCGCTATTTCGATTCGGGGACTTGACATCCGCGTTACTATCCCCATAGGCTGGCGTGGCGATGCAGCTGGATCACTCCCTCTCCTGGCTCGCGCTGGCGCTGACGCCCGGTCTGGCGGCGCGCCTGTCTGCCCGTCTTCTGCGACAGTTCGGCTCACCAGAGGGCGTATTTCGCGCTTCGCTGGCAGATTTGGAAGCCTGCCACCTGCCGGCGGAGGCCGCACAGGCCATTCTCAAGAAGGCCGCTTTCCCCCGGGCGGAAAAGGAACTGGCGGGCGTAAGAAAGATCGCGGGCTGTTCGCTGTTGAACTGGACGGAGCCCGAATATCCGCAGACGCTGCTGCAAATCTACGATCCTCCCGTTCTGTTGTACGTGCGTGGCGACCCGCAGGTATTGAACTTACCCAGCCTCAGCATTGTGGGCACGCGCAAGCCCACCCTCTACGGTACGCAAATGGCGCAACGGCTAGGGCGCGATCTAGCGGCACGCGGCTTAGTGATCGTGAGTGGGCTGGCCCGCGGAATCGACGCCATCGGGCATCAAGGGGCGATGGACGCTCACGGCCGGGCCATCGGAGTACTCGGTACGGGCATTGACGTCTGCTATCCCAAGGAAAACAAGAAACTATACGAAAAAGTGCTGGAACGGGGCGCCATCATCAGCGAACTTCCCTTGCGGACGCATCCCGCACCGGAGAATTTCCCCGTGCGTAACCGGATCGTCGCCGGCTTGCCCCTGGGCGTAGTGGTCGTCGAGGGCGCGCAATACAGCGGGTCGCTCATCACCGCCCGTCTCGCCATGGAATTCGGCAGAGAGGTTTTTGGCGTGCCCGGAAACGTGACCCAGCCGGTGAGCTTCGCGCCGCATCAACTGATTAAACAGGGCGCGAAGCTGGCCACTTGCGCGGAGGATGTGATCGAAGAACTTCCCACGCCGGTTCGGGCGGCGCTCGTACAAGCCGAGCAGCCGGAAGCCGAACAGCGGAACCTGCTGGCTGGCGCTGCCCTGAATGGTTCAGAGAAAAAGCTCTACGAGCTGCTGAACGCGGAGGAACCGATACCCATCGACGACATCGTGGAGCGCTCCGGCTTGAACTCTTCCGACGTTCTGGCTACCCTTTTTAACCTGGAGATGAAAGGGATCATCCGGCAGTTGCCCGGAAAACAGTTCTGCAAAGTCTTGTTATAGAGGGAGATAGCGGCCAAATCGCTCATCGGAACGCGAAAAGCCATATAGCCAAAAGGCACCCGCAAGCCGCTCCGCTGCATCTGATGTTAGGCCCGGACCGATCCGGGGAGATTCGCCAACGGTAGCGAGAAGGACACACGCCCCGCGGTCCGCCCTTCCCGAAATGCGTTACGGAGTTACAAAGGCAACATGGCTCGTTCGCTGGTAATTGTCGAATCGCCCGCAAAGGCGAAGACCATCAATAAGTATTTGGGACGGAACTATACCGTCAAGGCGTCCATCGGCCACGTCATGGACTTGCCCAAGAAAACCATTGGCATTCGCCTGCCTGGGGAAGATCCTTCCGGGAGAAAAAAAAGAAAGAAGAAAAAGGGAGCGAAGAACGGCGGCAAAAGGGAACAGAAGAACGCCAAGAAGCCGGTCACCATCACCCTGGATGACGAAAAGATTTTTGAGCCCACGCTGCAAATCATCGCCGGCAAGGGCAAAGTCATTCATGACCTGCGGAAGGCGGCGCACACCGCACAAGCCGTTTATCTCGCTCCTGACCCGGACCGCGAGGGAGAGGCCATTTCCGCGCACCTGGCGCTGGTACTTTCCAAGCCGAACCGCTATGTAGAGGCCGATTTGCCGACAAAGCCGGACGGCAAGGGTGCCGAAGAGAAAGAACCGGCGAAAGCCAACACCGGAAAACGGGCGCAGAACAATGGGGATTTGGCGACCGATATTCCCGCGACAGACCCCAAGAAAATTTTCCGTGTAACCTTTAACGAAATCACTCCCAAGGCCATTCGAGCCGCCTTCGAGCACCCCAGGGCCGTGGACGCGAATCTGGTGGACGCGCAGCAGGCGCGCCGGGTCCTGGACCGGCTGGTGGGTTACAAAATTTCTCCGATTCTGTGGAACAAAGTCCGCCGGGGACTTTCCGCGGGACGCGTGCAGACCGTAGCGCTGCGTTTGATCGCCGAGCGGGAGGCGGAAATCCGCGGGTTTGTGCCGCAAGAGTATTGGACCATTCACGCGATGCTGGATGACGGGCAGCCGCCGCTCTTCGAAGCCAAGCTCGTCAAACACAATGACGCGGATATCGAAGTAAAGAATCAAGAAGCCGCGGAGAAGATTGTCGCGGCGGTGAGCAAGGCCGCGTGGCAGGTCGCGGCGGTAACGCAAAAGGAAAAAAGGCGCAACCCTCCGCCGCCGTTCACGACTTCGAAATTGCAGCAAGCTGCCTACAACCGGCTGCGCTACACGGCCAAGCGCACCATGTCCTTGGCGCAGAAACTTTACGAAGGCGTGGAGCTCAGCGATGAAGGTTCGGTGGCCCTAATCACCTACATGCGCACGGATTCCGTGCACGTCTCCAGTGATGCGCTGGCGCAGGTCCGCGAGCTGATACCGGAGCGCTTTGGTCCGAACTACCTGCCAGACAAGCCGAATTACTACAAGTCCAAGAAAGACGCGCAGGAAGCGCACGAAGCGGTGCGCCCGACCGACGTCATGCGCACGCCGGAAGATGTGCGCAAGTATCTGGACGACGATCTCTTCAAGCTTTACCAGTTGATCTGGCAGCGCTTCGTGGCCTCGCAGATGCTCCCGGCAATTCTGGATCAAACATCGATCGATATCAGCGCCGGTGAATATACCTTCCGCGCAAACGGCTCGGTGCAGAAGTTCGATGGATACCTCCGCGTTTACCAGATGCCCGCATCGATTGCCGATCGGGAAGACGACGAAAAGGACGAAGAGGGAGAAGGTCGCGCCCTGCCTCAGGTTTCGGAGGGCCAGACGTTGCGGCTGGACACCATTCGTCCGGACCAGCACTTCACCGAACCGCCGCCACGCTACAACGACGCCACGCTGGTGAAGGAACTGGAAGAGGATGGCATAGGACGGCCCTCGACCTACGCTTCGATCATTTCGACGCTTCTCGAGCGCGAGTATGTCACCAAGCATCAAGGCCGATTTTCGCCGACCATGCTCGGGGAGCGCGTCAGCAAACTGCTGGTAAAGAGCTTCGAGGATATCTTCGATCTCAAATTCACCGCCCGCATGGAAGAAGAGCTCGACGAAATCGAGGAAGGCAAGCGCCCTTGGCGGGAAGCCGTGAAAGAGTTCTGGGAGAAGTTTGTCATCGATCTCGATAAGGCCGACGAGGAAATGCTGTCCTACAAAGCGGGCATTCCCACAGGCAGGAAATGTGAAAAGTGCGGGCAGGGCGAGCTGCTGGAACGCATCAGCCGCCACGGCTTCTTCTTGGGCTGCTCTCGCTATCCCGACTGTGACTTCACCGAAGACCTTTCGCCGAGCCTGCCGGATACCGGCGAGGAGAATAAGGTCGAGTACTGCGACAATTGCGGCAAGGAAATGGCCATCAAGCGCGGGCGCTTCGGCACCTTTCTGGCTTGCACCGGGTACCCGGACTGCCGGACCACGCGGAGGCTGGTACAGGGCACGCGCATCGCACATCAGCCGGATGAGCCTCTGGATGAAAAATGCGCGCTCTGTGGCAACGGCCTGGTGAAAAAGCATGGACGCTTCGGTGAATTCATCGGCTGTTCGGGCTACCCGAAATGCAAATACACGCGGCCGATCACCCTGGGCATCAAATGCCCGAAGTGCAACGAAGGGGAATTCGTCCGCCGGGGCAGCGCCGGGAAAGGCGGCCGCGGGCGCCCGCGAGTTTT
>WNGG01007780.1_pt1 | contig 13516 bp, 9 predicted proteins | sample 5400661 | NCBI WGS metagenome assembly WNGG01 (sample SAMN13153372, study PRJNA577476) | soil metagenome | isolation source: 100 cm soil or saprolite under Garry oak tree replicate 1 | place: USA:California | collected 2016-06-15
GCGAGGACCGGACAGCCGCTCGTGCTCTATCTCGATACCACCGAGCGCGGGCCGGACGATGCCGCCCGCCTCAACTGGTACCGCAGGCAGTTCGCCAAGGTCGACGTGCAGCTCGAGATCCGCTCGACCGACTGGAACCGCTTCCAGGAAAAGATCCGCTCGGGCAACACCCAGATGTTTTTCCTGGGCTGGAACGCCGACTATCCCGACCCGGAGAATTTCATGTTCCTGCTCTACGGCCCGAACGGCTCGCAGGACGGGGAGAACAAGGCGCGCTACGCGAGCCCGGCCTTCGACCGTCTGTTCGATCAGATGAAGAACATGGAAAGCGGCGTTCGGCGCCAGGCGATCATCGACCAGATGGTGAGAATCGCGCGCGAGGATGCGCCCTGGGCCTGGGGCTTTCATCCCAGGGACTATGTGCTCTCGCACGCCTGGGTGAAGAACAGCAAACCGAACAAGATGGCGCGCAACGGCCTCAAGTACATCCGCGTCGACCCCGAGCTGCGCGAGCGCAAGCGCGAGGAATGGAACCGGCCGGTGATGTGGCCGCTCATCGCGGTCCTTGCGGTGCTCATCCTGGGCAGCGCGCCCGCCTACGCGAGCTACCGCCGGCGCGAGCGCATGGCGGCGAAACCCGCGGGATCTGCGGCGTGATCGCCTATATCACCCGCCGCGCGCTCTATGCCGTCCCGATCCTCGTCGGGGTGAACCTCATCACCTTCCTTTTGTTTTTCGTCGTGAACACCCCCGACGACATGGCGCGGATGCAGCTCGGCGTCCGGCGCGTCACGCCCGAGGCCATCGAGAAGTGGAAGGCGGAGCACGGCTACGACAAGCCGATGCTCTACAACGGCCGCACGGAAGGGCTCGGGCGGGTCACGGACACGATCTTCTACGAGAAATCCGTGCGGCTGTTCGCCTTCGACTTCGGCAACGCCGACGACGGCCGCTCGATCCGGCACGAGATCCTGACGCGCATGTGGCCGAGCCTGGCGCTTCAGGTGCCGGTGTTTCTCGTCGGCCTCGCCGCGTACGTCACGTTCGCGCTGCTCATGGCTTTTTTCCGCGCCACGTATATCGACTTCTGGGGCGTGGTGCTGTGCGTGGCGATGATGTCGATCTCGAGCCTGTTCTACATCATCGGAGGCCAATACCTCCTGTCCAAGTTGTGGAACCTCGTCCCGATATCGGGTTATGCGGGCGGGCTCGACGCGTTCAAGTTCCTCGCCTTGCCCGTTGTCATAGGAGTTGTGGGCGGCATCGGGTCCAATTCGCGGTGGTATCGCACCATTTTCCTCGAAGAGATGGGAAAGGATTACGTGCGCACCGCGCGCGCCAAGGGCCTCGCAGAAACGTCGGTGATGTTCAGGCATGTCCTCAAGAACGGCATGATCCCGATCCTCACGGGTGCCGTGGTCGTGATCCCGAGCTTGTTCATGGGCGCGCTGATCGCCGAGTCCTTCTTCGGCATCCCGGGCCTCGGGAGCTATACGATCGACGCGATCCAGGCGCAGGATTTCTCGGTGGTGCGCTCGATGGTGTTCCTCGGCTCGGTCCTGTACATCGTGGGCCTGCTGCTGACCGACATTTCCTACACGATGGTCGATCCGCGGGTTCGGTTCGAGTGACGCGGCACCTGTTCTTCGGGATCGCGATTTCCCTGGCCCTTGGCGCGGGATGGCTCGTCGTCCGTCTCACCGGCGTGGAGCCCGTGGCGCTCTGGACTGACAGGCTCGTATTTCTCCTCATCGCGGTCATCGCCGGGTACTTTTTCTATGCGCGCGGCCAGCCGCACCTGCGTCTACCCTGGCGGCGGGTCACGCAGAGCGCGCACGGCATGTCGGCGCTGGTCGTTCTTTCGGTCTTCATCGCCATCGGGCTGCTCGATTCCCTGCACTACCGGCCGGCGCTCGATGGTAGGGGAGCGCGGGGCGAAATCGCCCATTCCTCCGAAGTCCTGTCGGTTTTCGATGCGATCGCGAAACCGCTGACCGCGCATCGGGAGCGTACTTACTCCGCGCCGTTCGCGACCCGCGCCTTTGCCCGCGAAACACTCGAGGTTCCGGGCCCCGACGGCCGGCCGCGGCAGGTGCGGGAATTCCCCAGGTTGACTTCGGGCGGCGCCCACCTCGAGGACGAAGCCGAGCGGGGCAGGGACGTTCTCGCCCGGACGACGCTCGGCCTGGGCGTGGCTTCGCTTCTCTGGGGCGTGATCGCCGCGGTCGGGACTTTCTCGCAGGCGCGCCGTGCGAGGCGGCCCGCGCGCGAGGCCTGGCGCGCGATCTGGCGAGCCGAAACCCGCACGCCTTGGCGCGCCGTTCTCATCACCTCGGGCGTGCTGCTCGCGCTGGCCGGCCCGGCACTGACGCTATGCGCGTCCTATCACATCCTCGGCACCGACAAAGTCGGCCGGGACGTCTTCTACCTTGCCCTCAAGAGCATACGCACCGGCCTCGTCATCGGCACGCTTACTACGCTCGTGTTGCTGCCGTTCGCAGTGGCGCTCGGCACGATGGCGGGCTATTTCCGCGGCTGGGTCGACGACCTGATCCAATATCTCTACACCACCATCAATTCGATTCCCGGCGTGCTGCTGATTGCGGCCGCCGTTCTAATGATGCAGGTGGTGATAGACCGGCACACAGATCTGTTTCCGACCGGCGCTCAACGCGCCGACGTCAGACTTCTCGTTCTGTGCGCGATCCTCGGCCTCACCGGCTGGACGACTCTCGCGCGCCTGCTGCGCGGCGAGGCGCTGAAATTGCGCGAGCTCGAGTTCGTGCAGGCGGCGCAGGCTTTCGGCGTGCGCAGCGAGCGTATCATCACCCGGCACATCTTTCCCAACGTCATGCATATCGTGCTGATCACGCTGGTCATCGAATTCTCGAGCCTCGTGCTCGCCGAGGCGGTGCTGTCCTACGTCGGGGTCGGCGTCGATCCATCGATGATCAGCTTCGGCACCATGATCAACGCGGCGCGCCTGGAGATGTCGCGCGAGCCCGTCGTCTGGTGGACGCTCGCTGCGGCATTCGTCTTCATGTTCGTCCTGGTGCTCGCGGCGAACCTTTTTGCCGATGCCGTGCGCGACGCGTTCGATCCGCGCGTCAACGTAGGAGCCCTTGTCCCGGCATGAGCGAACCGCTGCTCCAGGTCGAAGGCCTCAAGACAGTGCTGCACGGCAGCGGCGAGCCCGTTCGCGCCGTGGACGGCGTCGATATCGAGATCAGGCGCGGCGAGACTTTCGCCATCGTCGGGGAATCGGGCTCGGGCAAGACGATGACGGCGCTGTCGCTCTTGCGGCTGCTGCCGGAGACGGGCCGCATCGCCGAGGGCAGCGTCGAGCTGTCGGGCCTCGATCTGCTGGGGCTGCCGGAAGCGGCGATGCGCACCGTGCGCGGGCGGCGCGTCGCGATGATCTTCCAGGAGCCGGCGACGAGCCTCAACCCGGTGCTCACGGTGGGCTACCAGATCGGCGAAGTGCTCGAGCGCCACACGGACCTGCGCGGCGGGCGGATGCGGCAGCGCATCGTCGAGCTGCTCGACTCGGTGGGAATCCCGGACGCCGCGCGCCGCGCGGAAGAATACCCCTTCCAGCTCTCGGGCGGCCTGAAGCAGCGCGCCATGATCGCCATGGCGCTCGCCGCCAATCCCGATCTGCTCATCGCCGACGAGCCGACCACCGCGCTCGACGTCACCATCCAGGCGCAGGTGCTGGAGCTGCTGCGCGATCTGCAGAAGAAAGACGGCATGGCGATCCTGCTCATCACGCACGACCTCGGGATCGTCGCGCAGATGGCGCACCGGGTCGCGGTGATGTACGCCGGGCAGATCGTCGAAGTCGCCGACCGCGAGCGCTTCTTCGCCGCGCCCCAGCATCCCTACTCGCGCAAGCTCTTCGCGGCGCTGCCCGGCTCGGGCAAGCGCGGCGCGGAGCTCTCGGTGATCAAGGGGCAGGTTCCGCCGCTCACGCGCGAGTTCCGCCAGTGCCGCTTCGCCGAGCGCTGCGACTTCGCGTTCGACCGCTGCTTCGCAGAGGCGCCCGGATGGACGCGGATTGGGGAAGGTCACGAAGTGCGCTGCTTCCTCCGGGAAAAAGAGCGCGCTGGCCCGATTCAGCACGGCGAAGCGGGCACGCCAGCGACCCTCACCGGGGCAGCGGCAGCCGCGCCGCTGCTTTCGGTGTGCGATCTGAAAGTGCATTTCCCGGTCCGCAAGGGTTTGCTCAAGCGCACCGTGGGCCAGGTCAAAGCCGTGGACGGTGTTTCGCTCGAGATCGGAGCCGGACGCACGCTCGCCCTCGTCGGCGAGTCTGGCTGCGGCAAGACCACCGCAGGCAAGGCGATCCTGCAGCTCATCCGCCCGACGGCGGGCGAAGTGCGCTTCGGCGGCATCGATCTGACGCGCATCCGGGGCGCAGAGCTGCGCGCGCACCGCCGCGACTTCCAGATCATCTTCCAGGATCCGTATGCCTCGCTCAATCCGCGCATGCGCGTCGCCGACATTCTCTCCGAGGGAATGGCCGCGCTCGGCGTCGAGCACGACGCTCAAGCGCGCACCCGGCGGGTTGCGGAGATTCTCGACCAGGTCGGGCTCGCGCGCGACTCGGTCGATCGCTATCCGCACGAGTTCTCGGGCGGTCAGCGCCAGCGGATCGCGATCGCGCGCGCATTGGCCGTCCGCCCGCGCTTGATCGTGTGCGACGAGCCCACGAGCGCGCTCGACGTTTCGGTGCAGGCGCAGATCCTGAACCTGCTCAAGTCGCTGCAGCGCGAGCTCGGGCTCTCGTACTTATTCATCACGCACAACATCGCGGTGGTCGAGTACCTCGCGCACGAGGTGGCGGTGATGTATCTGGGCCGCATCGTCGAGCGCGGCACGGCGGACGAGGTGCTGGGCGAACCGAAGCACCCTTATACACAGGCGCTGCTCGCCGCGGTGCCCAAGATCGAAGCCGGAGGCGCGCGCGAGGTGATCCGGTTAGAGGGCGAGCTGCCGTCGCCTGTCAACCCGCCGTCCGGCTGCCACTTCAATCCGCGCTGCCCTAAAGTGATGCCCGAATGCCGCGAGCGCTATCCGGAGGATTTCAAGCTCTCCGCGACGCGCGGCGTGGCGTGCTGGTTGTACAGGAAGTAATTTTCCCCTCCTCAATGAGGAGGAGTGGCGCGCAGCGCCGGGGTGGTCAGTCGATCGTCACTCTACAACGTTCGGAGTCGACCGAACTGCCGAAATCTTGACCGGATTCGCCGGCTTGCGCGTCCTCGCGGACCCGCGGTAGATGATGAGCCGCTGGCCCGTGGTGAGCGTGCCGATGTGGTTCCAGCGCAGCAGGCTGTCGGTGCTGATGTGATAGCGCCGCGAGATCCCGTAGAGGGTCTCGCCTTTCCTCACGATGTGCAGGAGCCCGCCGCGGCGCGCGGGCAGGATCGGCTGGCGGAACACGGCGGGCAGGGGCTCCGCCGCCGCGCCCGTTCCCTTGACGGGCAGCAGCAGCTGAAATCCCGGTCCGACTTTCGTTCTCGAGGTGACGCCGTTCGCGAGCTTGAGCTTCGCGAGCGCGATGCCGTGCTTCGCGGCGAGCCGGTCGAGGCTGTCGCCTTTCTTCATGACGTACGGCTGCCAGGACGTGAGCGGCAGCTCGTAGGCGTCGAAGTTTCTCTGGAACGTGTCGGCGCGGTCGGCGGGGAGCACCAGCACCAGGGTGTGAGGGCCGGAGATGATCGGCCGGTTGAGCGCCGGGTTGAGCGCGATCAGCTCCTCTTCCGACATCTCGGCGAGCTGCGCCGCCAAGCGTATGTCGATGTCCTTCTCCGCGGGGACGGTCACGAAGTAGGGCTCGTTGGGGATCGGATCGAGGCTGACGCCGAACGCCTGCGGGTTCAGGATGATGTTCTTCAGCGCCTGCAGCTTGGGGATGTAGCCGCGCGTCTCGGGCGGCATCCTCAGGCTCTGGTAGTCGGTCGGCAGGCCCTTGGCCCGGTTTCTCTGGATCGCGCGCGTCACCCCGTTTTCGCCGAAGTTGTAGGAGGCGAGCGCGAGGTGCCAGTCGCCTTGCAGTTCGAAGAGGGCCTGCAGATAGTCGAGCGCGGCGCCGGTCGAGGCGACGACGTCGCGGCGCGCGTCGGCCCACCAGTTCTGGGTCAATTGGCGGTTCTTGCCGGTCGAGGGAATGAACTGCCACAGGCCCGAGGCGTGCGAGCGCGAGTAGGCCATGGGATTGAACGCGCTCTCGACCATCGGCAGCAGCGCGATCTCGGTCGGCATGTCGCGCTTCTGCACTTCCTCGACGATGTAGTAGAGGTAGAGCTTGCTGCGGTCGACCATGCGCTTGAGATAGTCGGGCTGGCTCGCGTACCAGCGCTCGCGCTCGCGCACGAGCGGGCCGTCTAGATCGTTCATCCTGAAGCCGCCGCGGATGCGCTCCCAGAGATCGTCGGCGGGGCGCACGAGATCGACCGGGCGCGGGGGCACGAGCTCCTTGATCTCTGTCGGCTCTTTCGCCGGCGGCGCGATGCTTGCGGCCGCGGCATCGGCGGGTATCGCCGGGGGCTGTTGCGCGGCGACGCGGGCGGGCGTGGTCTGTGTAGGAGTTGCGGCGGGCACGGGTTTCGCGGAAGGCTGTGGAATCGCGACGGGCGCTGTTGCCGCAGCGGCGGTGGGTGTCGAGACCGGTACCACGGGCATAGGCTGCGCTATGTCGCCGGAAACGGACCCCATCATAGGCGGATTCTGCGCGCAGGCGGCGGCCAGCGCGCAGGCGGCCACAGATGCAAGTATGCGTTCAAGCCCTGCAGTCAACCGCGTAGCCCTCCCAGAAGCCGCGATGGTAGCCAAGGCAGGCCGGCAGGTCAAGCAACTTATCGATTCAGAAGGATTTTTTTGGCTAGCCCGCACGGGTTACCCTTGCCAGTATAACGCGCGACAGGGCTAATGGTCACATTTTTCGTCGAACTTCGAAACGCCGAAGCATGAATACGCTGTCCGCTGTCCGGCGCGGCACAAAGGGGTCCCCTTTCGGCGCCGTTGAGTAACTCAGGTAGCTTGAACTATCAAGGGGTAGCGCCGTAGGGGAAGGTGCCGCGGCGGGCGGCGGACGTGAAGGAGAACACCTACAGCTAAAACTGATTCTTCCACTGCCGCAGGGCGGCGAAGACGCTCGCCGGGTCGCTCGCGCGCTTCCCGAGATACTTGTTCGCCGATTCGATCACCGCCGGCCGCTGCACGCGCAGGAAAGGATTGGTCGCCTTCTCGCGCGCGATCGTCGAGGGCAGCGTCGGACGGTTCTCGCGCCGCAGGCGCGCGTCCGTCGCCTCGCGCTCGCGCAGCTCCGCGTTGTCCGGCTCGACTGCCTTGGCAAAGCCGATGTTCGCCAGGGTGTATTCGTGCCCGCAGTACACCAGCGTCTCGTCGGGGAGCGCCGTGAGCTTCTGCAGCGACGCGTACAGCTGCTGCGGCGTGCCCTCGAACACGCGTCCGCAGCCGCAGGCGAACAGCGTGTCGCCACAGAAGAGCATGTTTGCCCCATAATAGGCGATGTGCGCGCGCGTGTGCCCGGGGATGTCCAGCACCTCGAATGCAACGCCCAGTTCCGGGAGCGCGACTCTGTCCCCGCCGCCGACCGGATGCGTGAGCGTCGTGATCGGCTCCCCGCGCGGGCCGTATACGGGCACCGGGTGCCTTTGCCGCAGTTCCGCGATTCCTCCGACGTGATCCTGGTGGTGATGCGTGGCGAGGATCGCGACGAGCTGCAGCTTTTCGGAGGCGAGGTAATCGAGGACCGGCTCGGCTTCTCCGGGATCGACGACCGCGGCGACGCCGCGGCTGCGCAGAGTCCAGACATAGTTGTCCTTGAACGCGCGCAGGGGAACGACGTCGATGCTTGCGGTCATGCGATCCGTGTCGAACGAAGGGACGACGTTACCTGGGCGTTCATTTTGCAATGAAGTCCGAGAGCGCGCAAAAATTCATGCTATCCGACTGGTTTGACACCCCCAGGGGCCGCTATGTGCTCGCCTGGGAGCAGGCGCAGTTCAATGCCGCCGTCGAGGACGTGTTCGGCTTCAACGCCGTCCAGCTGGGCCTCCCCGAGCTCGATTTCCTGCGCGAATCGCGCATTCCGCTCAAAGTCCGCGCCGGGCTCGAGTCGGGCTGCGGATTGCGGGCCGAGCCAGTCCAGCTCCCGCTCGCCTCGCAAAGCATCGATCTGCTCGCGCTGCCCCACGTGCTCGAGTTCAGCCCGCAGCCGCACGCGATCCTGCGCGAGGCCGAGCGGGTGCTGATGCCCGAGGGCAGCGTCGTCATCTCCGGATTCAATCCCCTTTCGCTCTGGGGCGCGGCGCGCGCGCTGAGCTGGAAGCGCGAGGACCCTCCCTGGCGCGGAAAATTCATCGGCGTGCTGCGCCTGAAGGACTGGCTCGCTCTGCTCGGCTTCGAGCTGAACGGCGGGCGTTTCGGCTGCTACGCTCCGCCGTTTTCGCGCAGCCAGTGGCTGGAGCGCTTCGCCTTCATGGAGAGGGCGGGCGATCGCTGGTGGCCCATCTGCGGCGGCGTGTACGTAGTTCGCGCCATCAAGCGCAACGTCGGCATGCGGCTGGTGGTGCCGACCTGGCGCGACAAGCGCGCCGCCAGCAAGGCCCTGGCGCCCGTGACGCAAAAGGAAAACGGGCTTGTCCACAAGCACGAACAGCGCTGAAATCGTGCGCATCTACTCCGACGGCGCCTGCAAGGGCAATCCCGGTCCGGGGGGATGGGGCGCGCTGCTGAAAATAGGCGAACGCGAAAGGGAGCTGTTCGGCGGCGAGCCGCAGACCACCAACAACCGCATGGAGCTGACCGCCGTGATCCGCGCGCTCGAGGCGCTGAGCGGCCCCTGCACGGTCGAGGTCTACACCGACTCGCAATACGTGCAGAAGGGCGTCAGCGAATGGATCGGCGACTGGAAGCGGCGCGGCTGGCGCACCGCCGACAAGAAGCCGGTCAAGAACGTGGACCTGTGGCGCGAGCTCGACCGGCTCGCCGGTGCGCACCGCATCTCCTGGCACTGGATCAAGGGACACGCCGGGCATCCGGAAAACGAGCGCGCGGATGCGCTTGCGAATCGCGGGGTGGAAGAGATGTCGTCCTGAAAATCGGCCGTCATCCCGAGGCCAAAGGCCGAGGGATCTCGTCACGCGCTGTGCCCGGAGAGATCCTTAGGGTTTCATGCTCACCTGATCCGCCGTCCAGCCCCCGCCCAAGGCTTTCATCAAGTCGACTGTCGCGGAGAGCAGCGACTGCCGGTTGCGCAGGGCGGCGAGCTCGGTGAGATTCGCCGTGCGCTGCGCATCCAGCACTTCCAGGAACGGCGAATAACCGGCTTCGTAGCGCCGGCGCGAAAGGCGCAGCGCCCTGCGCGCCGCGTCGACGCTGGCTTGGTAATCCTCTTCCGACGAGGAGGTCAGACGCACCGTGGTAAGCGCATCGGCGACCTCGCGGAACCCGGTTTCCACGGCCTTCTGGTAGCTGGCCACCGCCTGGTGCGCTCGCGCGATCGCGGCGTCGGTGAGCGCCCGGTAGCGTCCGGCGTCGAATAGGGGCAAGTTCAGGCCGAAGCCGACCGACCAGATCCCCGAGCCCCTGTTGTTGAGCAGGGTCGAGAGCGTGGCGCTTTCACCGCCGGCGAAGCCGGTCAGGGAGATCGTCGGAAACATCGCCGCCTTGGCGACGCCGATCTGCGCGTTGGCCGAGACGAGCTGCTGCTCGGCCTCCTGGATGTCGGGGCGGCGCTCGAGCAGCGTCGAAGGCAGGTCCGCGGGCGGCAGGGCGGGCATGGGCAGCGTGCGCAGATCCCCGTCCGCGAGCTTCAGATCGAGCCGGCCGGTGAAGGTGGCGAGCTGGTGCTCGAAGAGGGCGCGCTGGCGCTCGAGGTCCTTCAGCTGGGTCGCGATGTCTGCCCGCGCGCCTTCGGCCTGCGCGACCTCCAGCTCCGAGGCGACGCCGCCCTTCGCGCGCGCGCGTACGTAGGCGAGCGACTCTTCGCGGTTGAAGAGAGTCTCGCGCGTGACGATGATCTGCGCGTCGAGCGAGCGCAGCGCGAAGTACGTTTGCGCAGTCAGCCCGGCGAGCGTCAGCGCGACCACGTCCTTGGCGTAGCGCGTGGCGAGCATCTGCGCGCGCACCGATTCCACGCCCCGGCGCAGCCGTCCCCAGAAATCCAGCTCGAACGAGGTGGAGAGCGCGAGGCGCACGTCGTTCCGTATCGCCGGAATCCCGGGTGGGAGGGGCAGGACCGTGGTGGTGCTGGAGCGGGTCCGGTTCGCGTTGCCTCCCAGATCGATCTCCGGCAGGAAAGCGGCCCTCGCTGCGCGCAAGTTCGCGTCGGCCTCCTCGATTCGCGCCACCGCAAGCCGGACATCGGCGTTGCGCTCGAGCGCCGAGGCGACCAGATCGTCGAGCGTCGGGTCCCCGTAAAGCTTCCACCAGTCGGGGCGCACCCGCGCCGCCGCACCGGCGTCTTGCTCGGGATAGGCATTCGGCAGGTCCATCGCCGGGCGCTCGTAGTCCGGACCGACCATGCAGCCCGCGAGCAGAAGCGCGCAGGCCAGGGAGAAAAGGCGCGCGCTCATGCGCCGCGCTCCGGCGCCAGTTTTTCCGCCAGCCGCGCCTTGCGGCCGGTGAGCAGGATGAAGAACAGGGGCACGAACAGGGTCGCGATGAAAGTGGCCGCGAGCATGCCGCCCTCCACGCCGGTGCCCATCGAGCGGCGCGCGGCGGCGCCAGCGCCCGAGGCGATCGCCAGGGGCAGCACGCCCAGCACGAAGGCGAGCGAGGTCATCACGATCGGCCGGAAGCGCTGGCGCGCGGCGGCGACCGCGGCGTCGAACGCGGGCATCCCTTTCGCCGCGTTCTGCGCGGCGAACTCGACGATGAGAATCGCGTTTTTCGCGGCGAGCCCGATCAGGGTGACCAGCCCGATCTGGAAGTAGATGTCGTTGTTCATGCCGCGAAAGACCACCGCGAGAAGAGCCCCGAGTATCGCGAACGGCACCGAGAGCAGCACCGCCACGGGCAGCGACCAGCGCTCGTAATTGGCCGACAGGATCAGGAACACCATGATCAAGGCAAAACAGAACGCGATGATCGCGGCCTTGCCGGCGCGTTTTTCCTGGAAGGCCTGGCCCACCCATTCCATGAAATAGCCGTCGGGCAGAGCGTCGTGCGCGACCTGCTCGACGGCCGCGATACCCTGTCCGGAGCTGACCCCGGGAACGGTGGCTGCCAGCACCTTTGCCGCGATGAAGCCGTTGAAACGGTCGATCTGGTCGGGTCCGACGACGGGCTCGATCCGCAGCAGGCTCTTCAGCGGCAGCATCTCTCCGGTCGAGCCCGAGCGCACGTAGACGTTGCCGAGGTCCTCCGGGCGCACGCGGAACTGCGGCTCGGCCTGGATCTGGACGCGGTAGGTCCGGCCGAACTTGTTGAAGTCGTTGACGTAGAGCGCGCCCATCGTGCTCTGCAGCGCGTCGAAGATGTCGCCGACCGGCACGCCGAGCGAGAGCGCCTTCTCGCGATCCACCTCGACGAAGATCTGCGGCACGCTCGCGCGGAAAAAGCTGTTGGTGGCCGTGAGATCGGGCCGCTTCCTCAGCTCGCCGAGGAACTGCTGCACCACGCCGGCGAGCTTTTTCGGGTCGGCGTCGGCGCGGTCCTGCAGGAACATCTCCATCCCTCCCGCGGTGCCCAGGCCGCGGATCGGCACCGGGTTGAAGGCGAAGACGAGTCCTTCGCTCACGCCCGAGCCGCGGGCCCCGACGAACTTGACGATGTCGTCGGCGCTCGTAGTGCGCTCGTCCCAGGGTTTCAGGGTGATGAAATTTTCTGCATCGCCGCACCGACCTTGCCGGTGCGCGAGAGCGTCGCGCCGTCGGGCAGGACGACGGCTCCGAACAGGTAGCCTTGGTCTTCGAGCGGCACCAAGCTGCCGGGAACCAGCCTGATCAGCCAGACGGTGCAGGCGATGATGAGCCCGAAAGCTGCGAGGGCGGGCACGGTGTGGCGGGCGACCCAGCGCACGCTATTCGTATACAGGGACACGATCCACGCGAAGCCCCGATTGAACGGCCTGAAAATCCGCGATTCCGCATGGGCAGGTTTCAGGAGCAGCGCGCACAGCGCCGGCGTGAGGGTCAGCGCGACCACGCCCGAAATGACCACCGCGGTCGTGACGGTGACGGCGAACTGCTGGTAGAGCCGGCCGGCGAGGCCGCCGAGAAACGCCACCGGGACGAACACCGAGCACAGCACCAGCTCGATCGCGATGATGGCGCGGGTCACCTCGCGCATGGACTCGATCGCGGCTTCCCGGGGGGAGAGGCCTTTCTCGGCCATGAGCCGCTCGATGTTCTCCATCACCACGATGGCGTCGTCCACGACGATGCCGGTGGCGAGCACTATGGCGAACAGCGTCAGCGTGTTGATCGAGAAGCCGAACGCGTACAGGCCGGCGAACGCCCCGATGAGCGAGATCGGCACCGCGATGAAGGGAATGAGAGTGGCGCGCCAGCTCTGCAGGAAGATGAACACCACCGCGAGCACGAGCAGCACCGCGAGCACGAGCAGCGCCGCGATGAACAGGGTGCGGATCACCTCCTTGATGGAGGCCTGCACGAAGCGCGTCGTGTCGAAGGGGATCATGTAGCTGACTCCGGCTGGAAAGCCCTTGGCGATCTCGTCCATGGTCTTGCGCACGGAGCTGGCGACGTTGAGCGCGTTGGCGCCCGACTGCAGGAAGATGGCGGTGCCGATGGTCGGCCTGCCGTCCACCGTGGTGTAGGCGTCGTAGCTGACCGCGCCCAGCTCGATGCGCGCGATGTCCTTCAGGCGCAGCACGCCGCCCGAACCGCTTGAGCGCAGGACGATGTTGCCGAATTCTTCTGGCTGGACCAGCCGCCCTTGCGCGGTGACCGTGTAGATCAGGGCCTGGTCGTCCGGAGCGGGGTCCTGCCCGATCTTGCCGGCCGCGTACTGGTTGCTCTGCGCGCGGATGGCGCCGGCGACGTCGGTCGCCGTGATGCCCAGCTGCGCCATCTTGTCAGGCCGCAGCCAGATCCGCATCGAGTAGTCGCGCGCGCCGAAGATGGTGGCATCGGCCACGCCCGGAACGCGCTTGAGCACGTCGAGCGCGTTGATCGTCATGAAATTCGAGAGGTACAGCGTGTCGAAGCGAGGATCGGTCGAGGTGACGGCGACGAACAGCAGGATGTCGAGCGAGCGCTTCTGCACCACCACGCCGGTTCGCTTGACGTCGTCGGGCAGCCGCGGCAGAGCGATCTGCACACGGTTGTTCACCTGGATGGTGGCGTTGTTGACGTCGGTCCCCACCTCCAAGGTGCAGGTGATCGTCAGCGTGTTGATCGAGAAGCCGAACGCGTACAGGCCGGCGAACGCCCCGATGAGCGAGATCGGCACCGCGATGAAGGGAATGAGAGTGGCGCGCCAGCTCTGCAGGAAGATGAACACCACCGCGAGCACGAGCAGC
>WNGG01005985.1_pt1 | contig 13515 bp, 15 predicted proteins | sample 5400661 | NCBI WGS metagenome assembly WNGG01 (sample SAMN13153372, study PRJNA577476) | soil metagenome | isolation source: 100 cm soil or saprolite under Garry oak tree replicate 1 | place: USA:California | collected 2016-06-15
CGTTGGCAGCGAGTGGCGATGGCGAGGGCGCGCGTGCCGCGCGCGAGCGCGCGGCCGCCTTGTATCGCAAGGTCGGCGCGGCGCGTGCCGCCGAGCGACTCGTTTCGAGACAGTAGCGTCCGCAGCGAGTCAGTGTGAAGGTCCTTACAAAACAAAACGCACTCCATCACAACGACTTACGAGTGGTACGCCGATTGCCTTCCTGGTCACCCGTACACGCCGTTCGTTCAGAACATATCCAGGGAGGAGTGCATGAATCGCAGGATCCGTCTTATCGCCACGCCACTGGTTGCCGTGTTGTTTGCCGCATGCACGGACAACACTGGCGGTCGCCTTAGTCTCGCCCTGTCCTCGGTCCGTCCCGGCGCGCCAGTGGCCAGTGCGGGCGTTGCCGCCGTCACGGGGGCTCCCGCCGTCATCACCGCCGGTGACAGCACGGTCATCGCGCTGGGGAATGACACCATCATTCTGCGCAGCGTCGGAGTCGTCTTGCGGGAAATCGAGCTCAAGCGTGTCGAAGCTGCCGCGTGCGACTCGGTCGAGGGCAACGGCGACTGCGAAGAGTTCGAGGCGGGCACCACGCTGGTCGCGCTGCCGCTTGGCTCCACCGCCACGGAAACCGTGGTCGCGGTGAACGCGCCCGCAGGCATGTACGACGCGCTCGAGTTCAAGATCCACAAGCCCGAGTCTTCGGATGATGCCGCCTTCATCGCCGCCAATCCCAACTTCGACGGCGTGTCGATCCGCGTCACCGGCACCTACAGCCAGGCCGGCACGCGCAGCGACTTCACATTCACGTCGGACCTGGACGCGAGCCAGGAAGTGTCGCTGTCGCCGCCGCTGACCGTCAGCGACGGCCAACCGGCCAACGTGACCCTCCGGATCGATATCGCGAACTGGTTCCTCAACGCGGGCGGCACGGCTCTGATCGATCCGGCGTCGGCCAACAAGGGTCAGCCGAACGAAGGCGTGGTCAAGGACCGCATTGAGGCCTCGATTGACGCCTTCCGCGACGACAATCACGATGGGCACGACGACGACAACGAGCACAGCTGAGCCGCGGAGGTAGCGTCCTACCCCCGGTTGTCAGGCGAGGGCATCGGAGGCAGATTCCTTCCGATGCCCTCCATCGTGTGGATCGATGGGACGTGGTACGACCGCGGCAGCGCGGTCGTTTCTGTATTCGACCACGGCCTGCTCTATGGTGACGGCGTATTCGAGGGCATCCGTGCCTACGGCGGCCGCGTCTTCCGCTTGGATGCGCACCTCGACCGGCTGTACGCCTCCGCGAAAGCGATTTGGCTCGAGATCCCCATCGCGAAGGGCGCCATGGCGCGCATGGTGGAAGAAGGCGTCGAGAAGAGCGGCATCAAGGACAACTACATCCGGCTGGTCGTGACGCGCGGCGTCGGCGATCTCGGTCTGGATCCCCGCAAGTGCGCCAAGCCCACGGTCTTCTGCATCTTCGATACGATCAAGCTGTGGCCGCAGGACCGGTACGAGAAGGGGCTGACCGCACTGACGGCCGCGACGCCGATTCACCACCGCGAAGCCCTTTCCCCCCGCGTCAAATCGCTGAATTATCTGTCCCACATTCTCGCCAAGGTCGAAGGCATCGCGGCGAACGTAGACGAAGTCATCATGCTGGATGCTGCCGGATACGTCGCCGAAGCGAGCGGCATGAATCTCTTCGCCGTGTCCAACAGCACACTGCGGACGCCCCCGCCGTACACAGGCATCCTCCGCGGCGTGACGCGCGACACCGTCATCGAGCTGGGCCGCGAGGCGGGCTATGGAGTGGAAGAACTGCCCATGAATCGGTACGACCTCTATACCGCCGACGAAGTGTTTCTCACCGGCACCGCCGCCGAGGTCGTCGGCATCTCGAAGCTGGACGGCCGGGCGATCGGGACCGGCGTCTCCGGACCCGTCACCCGGGACCTGGCGACGCGGTTCCGTGCGTACGTCACGCGCGACGACTAAAAACCCCCTAACCTATTGACCGGGAAGCATCTAAGCCTCATATTGGGGGCCCTTTGCGCCCTTTCCGGCCTCGAGGTGAGCCATGTCATGGCGGGTGATTGCGCTCGGGGACCAGGTTTGGCATGTGGACGCGGTCGCGGAGCGTCGCGCGAATACGGCCGCTTGGCAGTTGGTCTTGTCGTTTCGCGCCGCCGCCCCCGCCCCCGCGTCTGAGCCGCTGCCGGGTCGGCGCCGGTCGTTCTGGACGCCGTATCCGTTGGAGGCCACCTCGAAGTCGTCATTGTTCATCCAGGCAGAGCGGATTCCCGACACGGCGCTCTCCCAGCTACTGGCGGAGCGTCTGGCGTGAGTACCGTGGACCTGCAGGATCTCCGGCGTGTCGTCGGAGCGGTGACGCGGCTCCGGGGTGAGACGGTCAAACAGGTTACGGTGCGCTCCGATGTGCGCCATGTGAAAGTGGAATTCGAGAGCGGATTGATTCTCCTCATCTCGGCGGAACGCGACGCGCAGGGGCGTCCCCGGCTCGAGGTCGATGTGGTGGAGGCAACACAGGATTTGGCCGTCAAGCAGCAGATCGAAGTGCGGTTCGACTGAGGGCGGCGCGTGCCCGAGGAGCGCCTGCGGTTTCAGGAGTTCGGGTTTCAGCGGTTGGCGAACGGCCGCTGCCGCGCCAAGGTCGTGTTGACGTGGTCTGATGGTCGGCGGTTCGAGGGCGCGTGCGACGGGGTCTCGTCACAAACCGGCGAGCTGCGCTGTTGCGCCGTGGCGGCCGTGAACGCGTTGGAGCAGGCGGTCAGCCCTCGACTCACGTTCGAATTGCTGGGCGTGAAAGCGGTGCGCGCGTTCGACGCGACGGTGGTGATCGTGTCGCTGTCGGCGCGCGCGGAAGAAGCGACGCGGCTCGTGGGGTCGTGTTTGACGGAAGTCGATCCGCCCCGCGGCGCGGCGCTTGCAGTGTTGAATGCGACAAACCGTTTACTTGGGAACTATCTGGCGACACGATGAAACGACTGACGGCATACGGGTTCTCGATGATGGGCGCAGCGGTGCTTGCCGCCTGCGCTGGCGCACATATTCCGCCCGCTCCGGTCGCCCCGCCCGTGTCCGGCTTGACCACGCGCGACAGCTCTGCGGTGCAGCTCGGGACGGCGCTGGCAACCGTGGAGCAGGACTCCGCCGCCGATCAGTCGGCGCTGGACAGCCTGCACGAGCGGTCGCCCGATTCGCTCGCCGCGCCGCGCACCAATGTGGCGGTGCGGGGCGAGGACGTGCGCCAAGAGGCTCAGAGCCTGTTCGGTAACGACGCGACCGCCACCTTCGATATCGACGTCTCGAACTTTGCGGGCAACCGCCGGGTGCTCGAGTACCTCGAATTCTTCCAGCTCGATTCCCGCGACCGTTTCACGATCTGGCTGTCACGCCTGGGCCGTTATGAAGGCATGATCCGCGAGCGGCTGCGTGCCCGCGGCCTCCCGGAGGACCTGGTCTACCTCACCCTGATCGAAAGCGGGCTCTCCAATACGGCGGTGAGCCGTGCCCGCGCGGTCGGGATGTGGCAGTTCATGTCGTCCACGGGACGGGGCTACGGTCTGGTGATCGATCCCTGGGTGGACGAGCGGCGCGATCCGTTCAAGGCGACCGACGCCGCGGTCAACCATCTCCAGGACCTGGTGCAGCGGCTGGGAAGCGTCTATCTCGCGGCGGCAGCGTACAACGCCGGCGCCGGCCGCATCGAGCGCGAGATCCGGCGCCTGCCCGGCGAGCCCGATACCGTCGACGATCAGACCTTCTTTCAGATCGCCGACCGGCGGAACCTGCGCCGGGAAACGCGCGACTACGTGCCGAAGCTCATCGCCGCAGCGCTGATTGCCAAGCAGCCCGGCCGCTACGGCTTCACCGAGATCGAGCGCCTGCCGCCTCTCGTCTTCGATGAAGTGTCGGTCCCCGACGCGACGGGGCTCGACGTGCTGGCGCGGCTGGCGGACACGTCGGTTGCGGCAATGCTCGAGCTCAACCCGCAATTCGTGCGGGGCATCACGCCGCCGGGACGTGGCGTGGTGGTGCGGGTGCCGCGGGGCCGGGGGGCGCAAGTCGCGGAGCGGTACGCCGATCTCCCCGTCAACGAGCGCATCACGTTTGTGGACCACTACGTGACCTCCGGGCAGACGCTCTCAGGCATCGCGCAGCGCTACATGGTCACCGTCACGATGTTGCAGGCGGCGAACCCGCACCTGCGCTCCCATGCGCTGCGCGTCGGGCAGCGGATCATTGTGCCGATGAGCGGCCGCGTCGTGCCGCGCGGCGCCTGGAGCAACCCCCCGGAGCCACGCATGCGCCGCGTATCCACGCGCTACCGGACCGCCAGCGCCGATGGCACCCGCCATCGGGTCGCGCGGGGTGAGACGGCGAGCGCGATCGCCAAGCAGCACGGGATCGGGCTGATGGCGCTCCTGGAAGCGAATGACCTGACGATGCGGAGTGTGATCCGGCCCGGTGATGTCCTGCTGATTCCGAGCCGGTAGCCAAACCGGCACCCGTGGTTAGTGGTGCCGGAATCCCTTCATGACTTCCGCTTCATAGCCGTTCGCCGGATTGCGTCCGGCACCCAGCAACTGCTCGACTTTTGCCGGGCCGCGGTTGTACGCGAGGAGCGCCAACGACATGTTGGCGGGATAGCGGTCCAGCAGGTCCCGCAGGTAGCGGAACCCGATCCGCAGGTTCGTATCCCGGTCATACAGCTGCTGCGTCGTCAGCCCGGGCTCGTACAGCCGCGCCGTGCTGGGCAGCACCTGGGTGAGCCCGACCGCGCCGACGTGACTCGTGGCGCGGGGATTGAACCCGGACTCGACCTTCACCAGACGGAACGCCAGGCCGGGGTCGATCCCCTCGCTCAGCGCGACGTCGTAGACCGCGGTCGCCATATCGGCGGGCAGCCGGTAATGCGTCGAGTACTGCATAATGGCATCAACGCGGTCGAGCTGGAGCCGGGCGACTTCGAGCTCGCCCTGCTTCGCGTCGAGCTGCTGCCGCAGCGACCGCAGTTCACCGAGAAGCTCGGTGCCCGAAGCGGGCGCGCGCGCAGCATCGGTGGTCGTGCCGCCGGCCCATCCGCCCACGGTACTGACGAGCAGAGCGGCCAGCACGATGATTCCGCCGCGCAAGATCAAACGTTGAGTTTTCGTTTGCATACTCCTCCCATGTTCAGCGACTTCCTGCGAATCCAGCATGCCGCACCTGCGTCAAGCACCCGTCAATCGTCCCGCGGAGCCTTTTGCTTCTCCACGAGCCGGACATCCTCGATCACCATGCTGCGGTCGACGGCCTTGACCATGTCGTACACGGTCAGCAAAGCCACGGCGACCGCAGTCAGGGCTTCCATCTCTACGCCGGTCCGGCCTACCGTCCGTACCTTCGCCCGGACATTCACGCCCGGCAGCGACTCGACCAGACTGGCCTCTACCTCCACGAGGTCGAGACCGAGCGGATGGCATAGCGGGATCAGCTCCGCCGTCCGCTTGGCCGCCAGCGTTCCTGCTACCTCGCTGACCGCCAGTACATCACCCTTCGCGATGGCCTGCTCGGCCACCTGCCGGAACGCGTCCGGCGACATCCGAATCGCCCCGGTGGCGACCGCCGTGCGATCCATCAACGGCTTGTCGCCGACATCCACCATCCTGGCACGCCCGGCCTGGTCCAGGTGCGAGAGCTTCATGACGCCCGCGTCATTTGCAGATCCTCGGCCAATACGGCCGCGAGGAGCTGCGGGTTCACGTTGCCCTGCGCGAGATCGCGCGCATCCAGCACCAACGCGATCGCTTCGACCAGCTTCTCCGTATCGCCGCCACGCTGTGCCTCGCTGCGCAGTCTGCTGGCGAGCGAATCGAGCATGTCGGTGAAACCGCCGCGCGCCTGGAACGGCACTTGACCAAGCGCGAACAGCCACGGGGCATCGAGAAACCGTGCTGCCTGATCTCCACCTGGCTGTCCGGAACGGACCGGTGCTGTCGCAAAGAGCTTGCCAACGCACCCTTCCGCTGCTGTAACTCGTTGTGCCAGTTCAGCTTTACCACCAATTCCGAGCGTTTGCTGCGCGAAAGCTGTCACGTCACTGTCGGCGATTCTTGCCACTCGAACGAGCACAATACGTGACAAAACTGTCGGAAGCAGCGCACTGGGGTCGGCGGCGGTCAAGATGATCACCGAGTCGGCCGGCGGCTCCTCGAGCGCCTTGAGGAGCGCGTTGGCCGCGACCTCCGTCCCCAACTGCGGAATCAGCCGTTCCGCATCGCCCACGATGAACACCTTGCGTGTGCCCATCGCCGGTGTCAGCGCGAGCCGTCGGAGCAGCAGCCGCACCGCCGCAACCGGATGACTGGCCAGCCCAGCCGGCGGGCCGTACAACGGCTGCTCTCGACGAGCGGTCATCTCCTCAGCCAGCGCATCGGCGGCAAGCTCGACCTGTTTATCCGCGTCCGCGCCGCCGCTGCCACCGCTTCCGCCTCGTTTGCTCAACTCTATCGGTACGAACCAGTGCACGTCGGGATGTTGCAGCGACACCACAAGACGACAAGGGCGGCATTCACCGCACGGTTCCTGGGGATCGCCCTGTGGTGCTTCACAGTGAATCAGTTGGGCAAGCCACAGCGCGAGACGCTGCTTCCCGACGCCACGGGGGCCCGCAAGCAGGAGCGCTTGCGGCAGTTTGGCGGTAGCATGGGCGCCGGCTAGTCTGGACTTAACCCTTTCGTGCCCGACGAGGGGCGGTAAAGGCATGGGCGCAATCTAGCTGGGGCGTCAGTGCGCGGCGCCACGGACGAATGTAAGACGTTGTAGGACACGCTAGTACAGTTGTGATCCCGGCCTTGCGCGTATCTAATAAGTTACTATGTAATGACTTACAATACTAAGTGAGCGCACACTCGCCGATTTGTATCGATATTATCGATTTTTTTCGGGTGTTATTCGGGGTCAGGAGACCGGTTTTCGAGTGCCCCCATTGAACTATTGTGGCGGGTGATTGAGCAGGAGCCAGTACAGTCCGACGTCGGAGACGGCGCGGGCGAAGGCCTCGAAATCCACAGGTTTCACGATATAGCTGTTCGCGCCCAGCTCGTAGGCCCGCTCGATGTCCGGCTCCTCGCGCGAGGAGGTCAGCACGACGATGGGAATCGCTTTCGTCCGGGCGTCGCCTTTGAGGCGGCGCAGGACTTCGAGCCCGTCCACCTTCGGCAGCTTGAGATCAAGCAACACGACCTTCGGGACGGGACCGGCGCCGCCCGCAAAGAACTCCATCGCGGCCGCGCCGTCGCGACAGACATGCACCTGGTTGGCCAGATTGCGCTGCTTGAGCGCCCGGAGGGTGAGCTCCGCATCATTCGCGTTGTCTTCCACCAGCAGGATCTCGACCCCATTGGGCTGCATCAGTTCTCTCCGTCGGGCAGCGAGAAATAAAACGTGGCGCCTTCGTTGAGCTTCCCTTCCGCCCAGACTCGCCCGCCGTGCCGTTGCACGATGCGCTTCACGATCGCGAGCCCCACTCCCGTGCCGTCGAACTCCTCGGCGCTGTGCAGGCGCTGGAACACGCCGAACAGCTTGTCGACGTAGCGCGCGTCGAAGCCGGCACCGTTGTCTTTCACAAAATACACGGTCTCCTTCCCGTCCGGCCGCGATCCCACCTCGATCCGCGCGTCCGGCCGCCCGCGCGTGAATTTCAAGGCGTTCTGGAGGAGGTTGCTGAGGACCTGGCGCAACAGCGCCCGGTCACCGTGGGCCGGCACCAGAGAGTCGATGCGCAGCTCCAGCCCGTTCCGGTCTCCCTCGCCGCGCCGGAGCTCATCGGCCACCAGGCGCGCCAGCTCCGTCATATCGACCCGTGCCGACGCAATCTCCCTCCGACCGAGGCGGGAGAACGCCAGGAGATCGTCGATCAGCTGCCCCATGCGTCGCGTGTTCTGGTCGATGACTCCCAGCAGGCGCTGGGCTTCGGGATCGAGCTTCGCGTTATGGTCCTCGAGCAGGATGCGGGCAAAGCCGTGAATCGCGCGGAGCGGCGCGCGCAAGTCATGCGAGACCGAGTAGGAGAAGGACTCCAGCTCGGCGTTCGTCCCCTCGAGCGCCTTGGTGCGCTGCGCGACCTGGGCCTCGAGGTGATGGTGCGAGCGGGAGACCTGCTCCGCCATCGTGTTGAACGACCGTGCCAGCCGGCCCAACTCATCGTCGCGCTGTACGTTGACCCGCTGCTCGAGGTCGCCGGTGGTAATCGCCTCGGCCGCCCGGGTGACCTGCACCAGGGGTTTCGTCAGGCGGCGGCTTCCCCACCACGCCACCAGCGCGCCCAGGATGACGATGAGGGCGGCGATGGGCGCCATGCTAACGAGATACGCGCGCGCCGGCGCCGTCACTGTTCGAGTGGGCAACTCTGCGACGACCATCCAGGGCGTCCCCGCCACCGGCGCGGCCGCCGCGCGCTTCGGCTCACCACGCTCGTAGCGGACCGGGACCGGACTCGTCAGGACGCCCTGCGGCGGCGCGGGGACGATCGTCGCAAAATCGGTCCAGGGGTCTCCCGACGCATTGCCCAGCAGCAGCGTGACCTCGCCGCCGGCCAGACCGGTCAACGTCTTGCGCGTACGCTCGTTGAGCGCGAGGCGCGCGACCTGCTGCACGATCCCACCGGTCCCCTCCTGACCGACGGCGGCGGCGATCGCGATGAACAGAGTGGTATCCTGCCGCATCAAGGGACCGTAGCGCGCGGAGTCCTTGCCGGGCGAGATGAGGACGCTATCGGCGCCGGCAAACTTGCCCGTGCGCAGCAGCAGGTGCCCCCCGAAGTCCCGCAGCTCGAGACCGGCATTGGTCGCGGTGTCGCTCGTCAGCCGGCGCATTGCGGCGAGTGCCTGTTCGCGTCCGCGCCGCCCGCCCGAACGCAGAAAGGCGACGATCGCGGAATCCTTCGCCAGCGCCGTGATGCGCGCACGGCCCTGCCCGGTTTGAAACAAGTCCGCCATCACGCGAGTCGCGAGCGGTAGGCGCTTATCGGCAAGCGCGCGGGACGCTTGCCGCACCTCCCCGTATCCAATCGTCAGCTGCACCACCGCAACCACGACCAGCAGGATCGTGACGAACAGCGGCAACTTGCGCTCGATGGACCAGTTCATCGCGCCTCCAAGACCTCACGGACCTTGCGGGTGATCGCTTCGGTGGTGAAGGGTTTGGCCAGATAGGCGACGCCCGGCTCCAGCATACCGTGGCTGGCGATCGCGCCGTCGGGATAGCCCGACATGTAGAGCACGCGGAGGCCGGGACGCGCTGCCCGGATGGTCTCCGCAAGCTTCCGGCCATTCGTGTCGGGCATGATGACATCGGTCAACAACAGATCGATCTGACCCTTATGGCGCCGTGCGATGTCCAGGGCGGTACTGCCGCGGTCGGCCTCGAGCACCGTGTATCCCTGGCCCGCGAGCGCGCGATGCGTCAACCGGCGCAGTTGCTCGTCGTCCTCCACGACCAGCACCGTCCCACCACCGCGGCGTACGGTTTCGGCGGGCGCGACCTTGCCGATATCCTCGGGCCGCGATGCGACCGCCGGGAGGTAGATCTTGAACGTCGTGCCTTTCCCGGGCTCGCTGTAGAGCCAGATGTTGCCGCCGCTCTGTTTCACGATCCCGTAGACGGTCGACAGGCCGAGGCCCGTGCCGTGCCCGACCGGCTTGGTGGTAAAGAAGGGCTCGAAGATCCGCGATTTCGTGGGCTCGTCCATCCCGCAGCCCGTGTCCGTGACGGCGAGCATGATGTAATCGCCGGGGATGACCGAGACGTGCTGCGCGGCGTACGCGTCATCGAGCGTCGCGTTTCTGGTCTCGATCGTCACGGTGCCGCCGTCCGGCATGGCATCGCGCGCGTTGATCGCGAGATTCATGACGACCTGCTCGATCTGATTCGGGTCGGCGCGCGCCGCCGCGAGGTCGGCCGCCAGGTCGGTCTTGAGCTCGATATTCGCAGAGATCAGCGACCGCAGCATCTTGTCGAGGTTCATCACGACGCCGTTCAGGTCGATGATCCGCGGCTCGAGCACCTGCTTGCGCGAGAAGGCGAGGAGCTGGCGGGTGAGCGCGGCGGCGCGCCGCGCCGCCTTGCGAATCTCCTCGAGATCCTCGAGCTGCCGCTCGTGGCCGTGCAGCTCGGCGGCCAGCAGGTCGGTGTATCCGACGATGGCCGTCAGGATGTTGTTGAAGTCGTGCGCGACGCCGCCGGCCAGCTGACCCACGGCCTCCATCTTCTGTGATTGCATCAGCTGCTCTTCCAGCCGTTTGCGCTCCGTGATCTCCGTGGCCACCCCCAGCATGGTCGAGGTCTCCACGTCGGGCATGCGCAGCGGCACCTTGATCGTTTGGAACCAGCGCGTCTCCCTGGTCACGGGGTTCGTCACGCGCTCCTCGCCGATGAACCTGGGGTGGCCTGACGACATCACGTCACGGTCGTCGTGCAAGAAATGCGCGACCTCATCCGCGTTGGGATTGAAGTCGGCATCGGTCTTCCCAATGAGGGACTCGACCGTGGTGCCGTAGATCTCCGCGGTGGCCTGATTGACCAGCACGAACCGACCATCCCAATCCTTGACGAAAATGAGGCTGGGGTTTGCGTCGATGATCTGCCGTAACAGCCGTTCGTGGCGACGCAACGTCTCCCGCTGGCGCGCGCGCTCGAGCGCTTCGAGGAGGGCGGGCCCGAGACGGACGAGACGGTCCTTCAGGATGTAATCGGAGGCGCCGCCTTTGAGATAGCGGACGGCGGTCTCTTCATCGAGCGACCCTGTGACGAGAATGAACGGCACGTCCGGCCGCGACCGCTGCGCGAGCTCGAGGGCTTCCCAGCCGCTGAACCCGGGAATGTTGTGGTCGCAGAGAATGACGTGCGGTGCAAACCCTTCCAACGCGGCGACGAAGGCGGGCTGCGTTCTCACGTGCTGGATGTCGGGCGGTGGCGTCAGGCGCGCGAGCTCACGGCAAATCAGGACGGCGTCGCTCTCCTCGTCCTCGATCATGAGCACGCGAACTTGTTCCATGCCAAAGTTTTGGTGATGCCGGAAACCGTGTCTGTCAGCGGTAGGGAAGTCGGCAAGTAGGGCTTTGCCTACTACGCGTCACGTCGTCGCGCGCAGTGCTGCCGGACTGATGAGCCCGTGTTGCGTCGCATAAAACGTCAGCTCTGCGTTCGACCGCATCCGCAGTTTATGCAGCAGCCGCGCGCGATAGGTCGTTACGGTCTTCGGTGAGAGCCCGAGTTGGCGGCTGATCGTGGTGATCGGTCGACCGGCGGCGAGCAGTCGCAAAACCTCGAGCTCGCGGTCCGACAGCTGTTCATGCGGCGACGGGGGCGGCCCTCCGAGACCGTCGGCGACGGCCTGCGCCATCGCCGGGCTCAGGTATTTGTGCCCCGCCATGACGCGCTCCAACGCGCGGAGCAGCTCTTCAGGCGCCGACTCCTTGGTCAGGTACCCGGAGGCACCCATTTCGAGCATGCGCAGCGCGAGCTGGTCTTCGGGAAACATGGTCAGAATCAGGACGGGCAGCTGTGGCCGGGCCGTGTGCAACTCCCGGAGCACTTCCAACCCATGGCGATCGGGCAAACCCAGGTCGAGCAGCACCACGTCCCAGCGTTCTCCAAACGCCAAGGTCATGGCTTCCGCAGCAGTGCCGGCCTCTCCGAACTGCACGCCGTCGGGGAGTCCCTGCAGGATCTCGATCAATCCGCGGCGTACGAGGGCGTGGTCGTCGACAACGAGGATCCGAATCATCGGCCCCCTTGCCCTCCATTGCTGGCGGGGAGGGGAGGGAACCATGCGGTCACACGCGTGCCGCCGCCGGTGCGCGGCGCCACTTCGAGCACGCCGCCGAGCGCGGCGGCCCGTTCCCGCATGCCGAGAATGCCCAGGGACGCGGGACCGGTGGTGGCCGCCTCCGTGATTCCATGGCCGTCATCGCTGATCTCCAGTGTGACGCATTGGCTCTCGACGCCCAGTCCGATCTGGACGTGTGAGGCGCCCGCGTGGCGCGAGATGTTCGTCAAGCCTTCCTGCACGATGCGAAACACCGCCGTTGCGAGCTCGGTTGAGATCGCATCGTTGGCCGGCACGATGGTCGGGTCGCAGCGAATCCCGGTACGGCGTGAGAAGTCATGGGCCAGCCATTCCAGCGCGGCCGGCAGGCCGAGTTGATCGAGAATCGGTGGGCGCAGCTCCGTGGCGATGCGCCGCACGCTCTTCACCAGGTCATCCACCATCACGGCGGTCTCATGGAGCCGGGTGCCGAGGGCTGGCGACTCCCTCGATGCGGCCTCTTGTGCTGCCGAGAGCTGCAGCTTCAGCGCGGTGAGCGCTTGCCCGAGGCTGTCATGAATCTCGCGCGCAATGCGCGTGCGCTCGTCTTCGCGAATGTCCTGCTGGCGAGTGGCGAGGCTGCGGAGCGCCGCTCGCGACGCCCGGAGCTGCTCTTCGGCTCGCCGGGCGTCGGTGATGTCGCGCGTGATGCCCAGCAGGGCCTGCACGTTCCCCGCCGCATCCCGGAATGGGACGGCCTGGGTGGCGAGCCACTTCCGGCGTCCCTTGAGGCCGACGATCTCGAACTCGAGCGTTCCCGATTCGCCGCGGAACACGCGGGTTTGTAGGTCGGTAAAGGCCGTGCGGTGCTCGGGCACAATGATGGAGATGATCGGTTGTCCCCGCACGTCGTCGAGGGAGGACGCTTCGATCATCGCAAGGCCGGCCGGATTCATCTCCAGCAGTCGGCCCGCGGCATCGAGGAGCTTCACGCAGTCCGGCTCGCTGTCGATGATCGCGCGCAGCCGTTCCTGGCTGTCGTGGCGTTCCGTGACGTCGAACGCGAAGCCGACGACGCCGACGATCCTGCCGTGAGGACCCACGACGGGCTCGACTCGGGCCGAGAACGCTCGGCCCTGGTACACCGTTTCATAGGCGGCCGATTCTCCGCGCAGCGCGGCACGATGCGCCGCCACGGCGGGAGCCGCCTGGGCCGGGTTCCCGAACGCTTCCTCTATAGTCTTGCCGTCCTCGCCGACCACGGAGCCGCCGCCGCGAATGGCGGTAATGCGGAGGTTGAGGTCAGTGGACCAGAGGGCGACTGGCAACTGGTCGACCAGCCGCGCGAACTGGCTCAGCCAGAGGTCGCCCGGCAGCCCGAGGGCTGCCAGTGGGCTCGCGCTCATGCCGCTACGGTAGCGCCTGGCGCATCAGGCGTCCAGCACATCACGCACCTTGCGGGCCAGCCTGTCGGGCGAGAACGGCTTCTGCAGGAACGCGCTCCCGGAGGGCAGGGTGCCATGCTGGACGACGGCATCCCCGGGGTATCCCGACATATACAGCACGCGAATCCCCGGGCGCTGCGCTCCCAACCGCTCCGCCAGCTCGCGGCCGGACAACCCCGGCATGACGACGTCGGTCAGGAGCAGGTGGATAGTCCCGCCATGACGCTCCACGACCCGCAGCGCGGCGGCGGCATCGGAGGCGGCCAGCAC
>WNGG01005986.1_pt1 | contig 13514 bp, 13 predicted proteins | sample 5400661 | NCBI WGS metagenome assembly WNGG01 (sample SAMN13153372, study PRJNA577476) | soil metagenome | isolation source: 100 cm soil or saprolite under Garry oak tree replicate 1 | place: USA:California | collected 2016-06-15
TTCGCGTCGATGACGACTTGGATGGGCGCCGCAGTATTCGGATCCGTGAGACCGGTCCACGCCGTGCCCGCCGAGTTGAAGATCACACTGCACCCGATGAGGAGATCGCCGTGCGGACCGACGGTGAGTCCGGCCGGCTGGCAGAACTGCACCACGAACGTGTTTTCCACCGTGGCCGTGTGCGGATTGATTCGCTTGACCGCCCCGTTGGGGCCTTTGCCGCCGCCGGGGCCGTTGATTTCTGGTATCGAGATGTAGAACTTCCCGGTGTGCGGATCCCACACCGGTTGCTCCGCGCCATTGGTGGCATCCGTGAACGTGATCCGATCGACCCCTTCGATGTTCTTGGGTTGTGTGAGCATTCCGGTTGTCGGATCCACCTTGATCAGGGTGGCGAACGGCTTGTCGTCGGCGTTGTTCACCGGAAGGAGGAGGTTATCCACGGGGTCGTACGCCAGCTCATCGGCGCGCAGCCCAGCCGCTCCGCCGGTGGAGACCTCGTTGACAATCGTGTCGGTCTGCAGATTGATGGATACCACCCTGCTGGGCGCGTCGGTCACGATGAGAAACTGATGTCCAGGGCGCCCGATGACCACGACGCCGTTGGGGCCGGAGGTGTCGTTGTTGCCGGTGAACCCCTTGAACCCCCCCGCGATCTGCCTGACGAACGTGTCCGTTTTTGCGTTGACGACATCGATGACGGCGTTCGAACGGTCGGCCAGATAGTAAAGCTGGGTCGCCTGGTCGACCCAGCTGATGTCGAAGACGAACATCTTTCCGGGAACAGGGACGCTCTTGAGAAACCTGACCGCTCCTCCATTCGACCGGTTGTCCTCATCGTCAGCGCGGCTCGACCCGGCGGCACCGAGCAGGAGGACGGGAACGATGATGCCGAGCAGCAGCGACAGCGCGAGATAGCGCTTGCGCATCATTGCACGATCTCCTCACCATTGAGACAGCCCGTGAACTGCAGGAGTTGGCTGTGGCGATTCCGGGCGGCTAGGCGAGGCCGGGCGGGGCGCGCGGGCTGCCGGGCTCGTACGAGCCCGGCACCACCGTCCGTACCGGCTGTTCGCCGACGTCCTGGACCACCGCTTCGGAGGCGGAGATCGCGGGGCGAGCGTCGGTATCGAGGAAGTGCAGGTGCGACGTCAGGAAGATGATGACGTCGTCGAAGTCGCCGGCATCCCAGAAGCCGGGCGTGCTCGGATCGATGGGGCTGCCGTGGGCGAGCGGCATGAGAACGAACAGGACCGTTCCAACCGCCGCCGCGACGAGCCTCACGGCCGGCAACGGTACCCCCGGGCGGACCTTTTGACAACACGCGCGCGACGAGCGCCCTAGCCCCTCCGCAGCTCGGCCGCGGCCCCGACGATCGCGCGCAGCTTCGCCTCCGCCACGCGCGCCGAGGCCACGGGGTTGTCGGCGAAGGTCGCGAACCCGCAGTTGCGCTAGAAGCTCACGCAGGGACTCCCGTCCGAGAGGAACTCGACGAGCTTGGCGCCGCCCACGATGCTCGCGCCGGCCACGAGATTGTTCTCGTCGAGCTTGCGCTTCTTGAAGCACGGCGAGCACACGTAGATCATGCCGCCCGCCTTCGCGAAGTTATCCATCAGCTCTCGCAGCGGCGGGAAGCCGTCCTCGTGGATCGACTCTGCGCCGCCCTTGTTGGCGAGGCGCACGCCCTCGATGCTCAGGAACACGAGCGTCTCCTTGCCGGAGGCCTGGGCGGCGTTCGCGAGCACGAAGCCCACGGTCGCGCGGTCGGTGTCGTCCTTGCTGTGCGTCAGGTTGACGCAGAATTTACCGGGCATCGTTCAGCCCTCCTTTCGACGGATCAAGTACACGGGAGGCTCGGCGGACAGCAGCGCATGACCGGTGAGCCGGCACCACGCCGGCACGTCCTCCGGCGCGCCGGCGTCTTGCGCGACGAGGCGAAGCACTTGACCGGCCCGCATCCCCTCCATGCGCCCGCGCAGCTTCAGCAACAGGACGCCGCACGCGAGATCAGCGGCATCCCACACGACGTCGGCGTTCCCCGCGTCCTTCACGCTTCGCTCAGGACATCAAGGCCGCGAGCGCGTCGAGGCGCGGCAGCACGGCCTCGCGCGACTCCGACGGCACGCCGAAGATCGCGCGCTCGACGCCGGCCGCCGCCAGCGCGTCCAGCCCGGGCTTCTTGGGCGGCGCGAAGAAGATCGAGACGGGCGCCGTCTTCGGGTCGCGCCCGGCCTTGGTCAACCGCTCGCGCAGCTCGGGAATCCGCTCGACGGGATTCTTGTTCGGCCGCATGATCGGCATCCAGCCGTCGCCGAACTCGACGACGCGGTCGAAGGTCGTGGCGCCGTCGCCGCCGATGAGGATCGGCGGGTGGGGCTTCTGCACCGGCTTGGGGTCGGCCCAGATCTTGTCGAAGTTGACGAAGTCGCCGTGGAACTGCGGCTCCTTCTTGGTCCAGATCTCCTTCATGGCCAGCACGCGCTCGCGCAGCAGGCGCCAGCGCGATTTCCACGCGGTGCCGTGGTCCTCCATCTCCTCGGCGTTCCAGCCGCCGCCGATGCCGAAGAGCACGCGGCCCCCGGAGAGCCGGTCGAGGGTCGCGACCTCCTTCGCCGTCGTGATCGGATCGCGCTCGATGACGAGGCAGATGCCGGTGCCGAGCTTCAGCCGCTGCGTGGCCGCGCCCGCCGCCATCAGCGCGACGAACGGATCGTAGGACGACCAGTACTCGCGCGGCAGGTTGGCGCCGCCCGGCCACGGGCTACGCCGGCTGGCCGGGATGTGCGTGTGCTCGGGGAACCACACCGACTCGAAGCCGCGCTCCTCGAGCGCGCGCGCGAGCTCGTCGGGGGCGATCGCGTACTCCGTGGCGAACATCACGACGCCGTAGTGCATGTGAGCCTCCTGGGGCTAGGGCAGCAGAATTTTTCCGTCGGCGGTCGGCAGCGGCAGGCCGACGCGGCGCGCGAGCGTCGGCGCGACGTCGCGCATGTCGATGAGGCCGAGCGCGCGGCCCGGGGGCACGCCGGGGCCGATCAGGAAGAACGCCGCGCGCAGATCGGGAACGTCCGGCAGGTGACCGTGCGTCCCGCCCTGGCTCTTCGAGAGCAGCGGGCCCCTCGGCGTCGTGCTCATCCGCCAGCCCGGCTTGAGACCGACGAGGAACGACGCCGTGGGAAAACCGCCGCGCGCGCGCAGCGCGTCGGCGTCGAGCACGCGGTCGATCCCGTTGGCGGGATCGGCGGCGAGACGGTCGAGCAGCTCGCGCACCTTGGCCAGCACGGCCGCGTCAGCCGGGTTCTTGAGCACGATCGCGGCCGAGCCGCCCGCGACCCAGGGCATGGCCGTCCAGTCCGCGACCGCGCCGCGCTCGACCCCGGGGAGCCCGGCCTCGCGGAAGGCGGTAAAGAGGTTGAGCTGGGCCTCGATGCGCGCGAAGCCGTGGTCCGACACGATGGCCACGAAGGCGCGGCCGGGCCCCAGCCGCTCGGCCGTGTCGCGCAGCCGCGCGACGACGGCGTCCAATCGCTCGAGCGCCGCGAACGTCTCGGCGCTGAACGGCGCGGTCTCGTGCTGGACGTGATCCAGCGCGATCAGGTGCAGCGTGAGCAGGGCCGGGCGCTTCTTCTCGAGCAGGCGGACGGCGAAGCGCCCGCGCGCCTCGTCGTCCTCGGCCTCCAGCGCGCGCGGATACGGCCCGAGCTCGGCCTCCAGCTCCGCGAGCAGCCCCGGCGTGGACACCGCGCGCTGCAGCTTCGCGTCCTCGGCGGCGTTGCCGCGCCAGTACTCGGGGATGTTCCAGGTGACGCGCGCGCCGACGCTCGCCGGCCACTGCACGCTGGCGGTCGCCCACCCGGCGCGGGCCGCGGCGTCCCACAGCGTCGGTACGCGGATGTCCTCCGCGTACCAGTACCAGGCGGCCGGGCCCGTGCGCAGCGGGTCGAAGATCGTGTTGGAGAAAATGCCGTGCTTCGCCGGCGACACGCCCGTGATGAGCGTCGTGTGGCTCGGATAGGTCACGGTCGGGATCACGCCCTCGACGCCCTCGGCGAAGGCGCCCTCGGCGACGAAGCGCCGCAGCGCCGGGATCTTCAGGCCGTGCTTGTCGGCGGCCGTCACGTAATCGGGGCGCAGGCCGTCGACCGAGATCATCAGGACGATCGGCGCCGGCGCCTGGGCCGCGGCGGCCGCGACGAAGACGCAGAGCGCGACGAGCAGCGCGGCGGCCAGCCTCATGTCTTGAAAATGGCCTTGAGTTCCTTGCTCGAGACCGCGTCGCGCATCCAGGTGAAGCCGCCCTTGTCGGCCATCTCGCGGGCGCCGTGCAGGAACGCGGCGAGCGCCAGCCGTGAGAGCGAGCCGCCCACGCTGATGCGCTTGGCCCCGGCCTCGGCGAGCTGGGCCAGGGTGAGCGATGGATCGCCGTGGCTCATGACGACGTTGACCGGCTTGCGCACCGACGAGGTGACGGCGCGGATCGCCGCGAGGTCGCGCAAGCCCGGCGCGTAGAGCACGTCGGCGCCGGCCTTCTCGAACGCCTGCAGCCGCTTGATCGTGTCGTCCAGATCGAGCCGGCCCTGGATCATGTTCTCCGCGCGTGCCGTCAGCATGAAGCGGAAGGGCAGCGAGCGCGCGACCTCGACGGCGGCCTGCACGCGCTCGACGGCGAGGGCGAAGTCGTAGATCGTCCGGCTCGCGTCCCCGGTGGCGTCCGCGATCGAGCCGCCGACCACGCCGGCCTCGCCCGCGAGCCGGATCATCTCGGCGGCGGCGCGCGGCTCGTCGGCGTAGCCGTTCTCCAAGTCTGCGTTGACGGGCAGGTCCGTCGCCTCCGAGATCGCGCGGCAGTTGGCCAGGACCTCGGCGCGGCTCACCGTGTTGGTGCCGTCGACGCGGCCGAGCGTGTTCGACAGGCCCAGGCTCGTCGTCGCGAGGGCCTCGAAGCCCAGCGACGCGAGCAGCTTCGCGGTGCCCGCGTCCCACGGGTTCGGGATGATGAACGCGCCCGGCCGCTCGTGCAGCGCTCTGAAGGCGTCGGCTCTCTGTGCCTGTGTCTTCATGGTCTCCCTCACGCCAGCGCCTGCTTCACGCGCTCGGCGGTGAACGGCAGCGCCCGCAAGCGACGTCCGGTGGCGTGCGCGAGCGCGTTGGCGATGGCCGCGGCCGCCGGGCCGTGCGCGCCCTCGCCGACGCCGAGGAAGCGCTCGCTCGGCCGGTTCAGCAGGACGACCTCGACCTCCGGCACCTCGTCGAACCGCACGATCGGATAGTCGGCCCACGAGCGCGTGGTGACCCGCGTGCGATCGAAGCGCACCGATTCCTTCAGCGTCCAGCTCGCGGACTGGATGATCCCGCCCTCGATCTGGTTGACCACGCCGTCGGGGTTCACGATCTGGCCCGCGTCCACCGCGGCCACGACGCGGGTCACTCGCACGCGGCCCCAGGCGCGGTCGACGGCGACGTCGGCGACCATCGCGCAGTAGCACGCGAGGTTCTTGTACCGCGCGAAGGCGACGCCGCGGCCGCGCGCGCCGTCGCCCGTCGCTCCCGGCTTCCAGCTCGCGTGCTGGGCGGCCGCCTCGATGACGGCGCGGGCGCGCGGGTCCGTCGTGTGGCGCAGCCGGAACTCGACGGGGTCGGCGCCGGCCGCCGCGGCCAGCTCGTCGACGAACGACTCCAGCGCGAAGACGTTGGCGTAGCCGCCGAGCGTGCGCAGCGCGGAGGTGCGCAGGGGCGCCTGCGCCACGTAGTGCTTGACGACCTTCACGCGGCCGAAGTCGTAGAGCGGGATCGCGTTGCGGTCCGAGCCGCCCGCCGGCTGCGGGACGTCGGCCGGGAGCACGGGCGCCGACGGCCTGGCGAGATGCCGCGCCGCCAGGAGATTGACGCCCGACGAGGAGCCGGGCCGCGTGCTGTGCGGATGGCTCCACACCTCGTGCGACCACGCGACGACGTTGCCCTGCGCGTCGATGCCGCCCGAGAGCTTCATCACCATCGCCGAGCCGTACGGCTCCCACATGAACTCGTCGTCGCGCATCCACTGCAGCTTCACCGGCCGGCCGCCGGTGGCGCGCGCGAGCAGCGCGGCGTCGAGCGCGACGTCATCGGCGCCGTTGTGACCGTAGCAGCCCGCGCCCTCCGCGTGGATGCATCGGATGTCTTTCGCCTCGACGCCGAAGGCCTTGGCGAGATCCCCGCGCAGCGGGAACACGCCCTGGCTGTGCGTCCACACGGTGAGCCGGCCGTCCTGCCACTGCGCGACCGCGCACGAGGGACCGATCGAGCCGTGGCACTGGTAGGGGCGCGTGTAGAGCGCGTCGAGCGTCTTCACGGCCGCGGCGGCCGCCGGCGCCGTCTTCTCGATCACCGTCTGCGCGGGCGCCGGGCGCGCCATCAGATCCCGGTACAGCGCGTCGCCCGACGGTGGCAGCGACTCGGTCTCCTTCCACCGGGCGCTCTGCTTCAGCGCCTCCCGGGCGCGGATGGCCTGCTCCTCGCGCGCGGCGGCGACGGCCAGGAAGCTGCCGTCGCGCACGACGGCGACGACGCCCGGCAGGCTGCGCACGCGCGCCTCGTCCACCGACGCGAGCTCGGCGCCGGGGGACGGCGGCCGCACCACGCGCCCGAACACCATGCCCGGCAGGCGCACGTCCTGCACGTAGACCGCGCCGCCCGTGAACTTCTTCGGGATGTCGCGGCGGCGTACGCTCTTGCCGACCCACGTGTGCTCCGACGGCGGCTTCGGCGTCGCCTTCGCGGTGGCCTCGCGCCCGAGATCCGCGTCGCCTGCGAGGTCCCAGTACGTCACGCGCCCTCCGCCGGACGCGCCAATGGTCCCGTCTCTGACGCTCAGGTCGGCGGCCGGCGCGCCGAGCTTCGCCGCCGCCGCCGTCAGTAAGATTCCGCGCGCCTCCGCGCAGGCGAAGCGCAGCGCGGTGCCGCTCTGCTCCACGGACAGACTGCCGGCCGTCTGACCCTCGTCGGGCGTGCGCGCCGTGTCGCCGTGGACGACGTCCAGCCGCTTCAGATCGACGTCCAGCTCGTCGGCAGCGATCTGCGACAGCGCGGTGCCGATGCCCTGGCCCAGCTCGATCTTGCCCGTGAAGATCGTCACGGTGCCGTTCGGATCGACGCGGAGCCAGGCGTCGAGACGGCGGTTGCCGTTCAGGCTGCCGGGCAGTCGGTCCTGTCCGCGCGCCAGGCGAGGCGCCAGCGCGAAGCCGACGACGAGCGCTCCGGTCTCGAGGAACGCGCGGCGCGAGACGCCGCGCGGCGGCGTGGCGCTCACGACCGCATCTCCGCCGCCGCGCGCTGCACGGCGCGGACGATGCGGTTGTGCGAGGCGCAGCGGCAGAGGTGGCCGTTCAGCGCGGCCTTGACGTCGCGATCGCTCGGCCTCGGGTTGCGGTCGAGCAGCGCCTTGGCCGACATCACCATGCCGTTGCCGCAGTAACCGCACTGGCAGGCCTGCTCCTCGATGAACGCGCGCTGCAGCGGGTGGAGGCGGTCGAGCGTGCCGAGCCCCTCGATCGTCGTGATGCGGCCCTTCGCCACGCTGGCCACCGTGGCCACGCACGAGCGCACGGGCTTGCCGTCCACCAGCACCGTGCAGGCGCCGCACTGCGCGAGCCCGCAGCCGAACTTCGGGCCGTTCAGCTCGAGGTCGTTGCGCAGTATATAGAGAAGGGGAGTGTCGGAGTCGACCGCGACCGTCTTGCTCTCGCCGTTGACCTGAAGAGTGAAGGTCGCCATGCCGTCCTCCTTCGACTCAGATCGCCCCGTTCGGCGCGACCAGGATCTTGCCGCCGCGCTCCCCACGCTGGGCGTGGGTCAGCGCGGTCTTGATCTCCTCGATGGCGTACACCTTCTCCACGGGCGCTGCCGGCAGGGCACCCGTCAGGATCTGATGGCCGAGGTCGGCGTAGATCGCCCGCACCTGCTCGGGGGAGCGCGGAGCCAGCGCGCGCATGAGCGTGAATCCGACCAGCGTGAGCCCGCCGGAGGTCAGCGCGCCACGCGACATCACGGGGTCCTCGCCGCTCATCGAGCCGTAATTGCACACGACGCCGCCCTCGCCGACGCACGCCGACAGTCGCGCCGTCGCCCGGCCGGACACGGCGTCGAGGCCGAGCCGGATCGGCGCGCCGGCCGTCTGCGCCTTCACCCTCTCGGCGAGGTCGTCGCCATCGACGACGCAAGCGTCGGCGCCGAGCCCTTTCAGCTCGGCGAACAGCGCCTCGCGCCGCACGACGTTCAGCGTCTTCACCCCGCGCGCCCGGGCGAGGCCGATCACGAGGCGCCCGACCGCCGAGTTGGCCACGTTCTGGATCACCCAGTCGCCCGGCTTCAGCTCGACGAAGTCGCTGAGCAGCAGGAGCGCCGTCGGCGGATTGATGCGCAGCATGGCCGCCTGCCGGACGTCCATGCGCGGCGGCACCGGGACGACGACGTCGGCCTTCACGCGCCGCTTTTGCGTCCAGTTCTCGCGCTGGAGATTGATGACGAGATCGCCGGTCTTCACGTGCGACACCCCGGCGCCGACGGTGGCGACGCGACCGACGCACTCCGCGCCCGGCGTCGCCGGCAGCGGCGGTCTCAGGCGGTAGGTGCCGCGGCAGAACGAGACGTCGGCCGGGTTGATCGGGAACGCGAGGACGTCGAACACCACCTCGCCGGCGGCCGGCGCGCCGACGTCCGGCACCTCGGCGCAGCGCGCCACCTCTTCCGGCGGGCCGTAGCGATCGATCAGGATCTGCTTCATGCGGTCAGTTGAACATGGGGGCCCCGAAATGGCCCCCATCCCCCCCACGCTCGGATCGCCCCGGCAAAGCCGTGGCGCTCCTCGATCTCGCTCGGCGGCGCGGCATCACTTGAACATCAGCACAGTGCGCGCGACTTCGCCGGCCTTCATCGCGCGAAAGGCGTCGTTGATGTCCTCGAGGCGGCCGCGGCGCGTGACCATCTCGTCGAGCAGGAGCCGTCCCTGACGGTAGAACTCCAGGTACAGCGGAATGTCGAGGCGGAAGCGGTTGCTGCCCATCCGGGACGTCTGCACCCGGCACTCCGGCCGGATGGCCATCCACGGAAACTCGATCGTCGCGTCCGGCGGCAGGACGCCGACGATGGTGGCGGTGCCGCGGATGGCGAGGCTCTCGATGGCCTGCCGCACCAGCGTGGCGTTGCCGACAGCTTCGAACGCGTGGTCGACGCCGGCGCCCTTCGTGAGCGCGCGGACGGCCTTGACCGGATCGTCGTTGGCGCTGTTGACGACGTGGGTGGCGCCGACGCGTCTGGCCATCTCCAGCTTCCCGTCGAACACGTCGACGCCGATGATCTGCCGCGCGCCGCCGATGCGCGCGCCCTGCACGATGGCCAGCCCGACGCCGCCGCAGCCGAACACGGCGACCGTCTGGCCCGCCTCGAGCCCCGAGGTACGCAGCGCGGCGCCGACCCCGGTGAGGACGCCGCAGCCCACGAGCGCGGCGCGGTCGAGCGGCAGCTCGGGGTCGATCTTCACGACGGAGTTCTCGTGCAGCAGCATGCGCTCGGCGTAGCTGCTGATGCCGATGAACTGCCGGAGCGGCTCGCCCTTCTGCGAGAGGCGCGGCGGCGCCGCGTCCGCACGCGTGACGAGGCCGCCGGTGCAGAGGTTCGGATGGCCGCCGAGGCACTGCGCGCAGCTGCCGCAGAACCCCGAGAGGCACGCCACCACGTGATCACCGGGTCGCAGCGTGGTCACGTCGGCGCCGACGGCCTCGACGACGCCGGCGCCCTCGTGGCCGAGCACGATGGGCCGGTCCGTCGGCCAGCGGCCCTGGCCGTCCACGACGTGCAGGTCGCTGTGGCAGACGCCCGTGGCGGCGGTGCGGACGAGGACCTCGCGGCCCGACGGCTTGTCGATCTCGACCGACTCGATCGTCAGGGGCTCGTGCGGCTTGCGAAAGACGGCGGCCTTCATCTCCATGGCGCGCTCCTCATTGCGGCAGCTTCCAGCCGAGCCAGTCGCAGACCGCGCGGCCCATGACCAGCTCCTTGTCGCGGCCCGTCAGCCACGGCAGCTCCTCCGTGAACATCGTCACGCACTGCCGCCACGAGCACGGCATGCGCGTGATGTCGGTGCCCCAGAACATCCGCGCGGGGCCGAAGGCGTCGTAGATCCGCCGCAGGTGACCGTGGATGTTGCGATAGGGATAGGGCTCGCTCGAGTAGCTCGGCGCGCCGGTGGCCTTGATGGCCACGTTCGGGTGCTTCGCCAGCGCGAGCATGTCGCCGAGATTGCCCCAGGCCGCGTCGTCCTTCGTGCCCGACGGTCGCCCGAGGTGATCGATGATCAGCTTGAGTCCCGGATGCTGCTCGGCGACCTGCGCGACCTTCGGCAGGAAATTGGCCGCGAGCAGCGCCACCGGGATGCCCGCGCGCTCGGCCGCGGCCCACACCCAGTCGATGGTGCCGTCGGTCGGCCACGTCTTCTGGTGCGGCTGCAAGAACGTGAAGCGCAGGCCGAGCATGCCCGGCCGCTTCTTCCAGCCGTCGATCAGCGCGCGGCTCTCCGGCTTGTCGAGCGGAAAGTTCCCGAGGATCGCGAGCCGGTCGGGATGCTGGCGCGCCGCCTCGATGGCCAGCTCGTTGGCGTTCGGGTCCCATGACGTCGGCGGATGGATGACGGCGGCATCGACGCCCGCGGCGTCCATCTCCTTCAGCAGATCGTCTTTGGTGAAGCTCGCGACCTGCCGGTGGTTCGGATTGGCGGGCTTGGCGCCGCTCCAGATGTGGACTTGTGCGTCGACGATGCGCATGGCGTGCTCCCTCGCTCGCGGCCCGGGTTATTCGACGATCGCCTGGAGCACGAGCGCTCTCAGGAGCGGGATGTAATGCCGCCCCAGCGGCGATTGCATCATCGAGACGACGACCATCTCCTCCTTGGGATCGGCCCACCAGTAGGTGGCGAAGGCGCCCGGCCAGAAGTAGTCGCCCGCCGTGCCCGCTATCGGGGCGAGGCCGTTCGCCTCGCGCACCGACACCCCCAGACCCCACGTGTAACCCGGGCCGGCAAAGTAGTTGGTGCCGCGAGAGATCTGGCCCAGGTGGTCCGACGTCATGAGCTCGACGGTCTTCGTGCCGAGCACGCGAGCGCCCTCGAGGCGGCCGCGGTTGAGGAGCATCTGGGCGAAGCGGGCGTAGTCGCCGGCCGTGGACACCGCGCAGCCGCCGCCGCAGTCGAACTTCCGCGGCACGGTGGGATCATGCAACTTGTACTCCGCGCCGGTATCGGGATGCGTGGGCAGCGGCTGCGCGACGCGCGCGCGCTTGTCGGCCGGGACGAGGAACGTCGTGTCGGTCATCTTCAGCGGCCGGTAGATGCGCTCCGCGAGGAACTCGCCGAGCGGCTTGCCGGACACGATCTCGACGACGCGGCCGAGGACGTCGGTCGACAGGCTGTACTCCCACCGCGTGCCGGGCTGGTAGAGCAGTGGCGCCTTGCTCAGGCGCTCGATGAACTCGTCCATGGTCAGCGTCAGCGACGACACGTTCGAGGACTCCGGGTACATCTTGTAGATCTCCGTCGTCCCGCGGTTGCCGTACGTGAGACCGGAGGTGTGGCGCATCAGATCCTGGATCGTCATCTCGCGCTCGACCGGAGCGCGCTCCACGCCGACCGTCTGGGTCTTGAGCGCGGGAATGTACTTCGACACGGGATCCGCCAGCAGCAGGCGACCTTCCTCGTACAGCGACAGGGCCGCCACCGTGACGAGCGGCTTCGTCATCGAGGCGATCCGGAAGATCGCGTCCGGCGTCATCGGCGTGCCCGCCGTCTTGTCACGGAAGCCGACGGCCTGGACGTACGCGACCCGCCCCTTGCGCGCGACGACGACGACGGCGCCCGGGATCCGCCCGCGCTCGACGTCGGCGCGCAACACCTGCGTGATGCGCGCGAGGCGCTCGGAGGACAGCCCCACCTGCTCGGGCTTCGCGGTCGGCAGATCGGCCGCGAGGGCGAGGCCGGGCGCCAGGAGAGCGAGGATCAGCGCGAGGACGATCGATCGTCGCTTCATGAGATACCTCCTGCTCTCAGGACTTCGGCGCCCGGGGCGGCCTCGAGCTCGCACGCGTTGACCGTCATGGCCAGCATGCTGTAGTAGCCGATCGCCCCGGTGAGCTGGATGAATCCGTCGTCGCCGAAGCGTGCGCGCAGCGCCTTGACGATCGCGTCGTCGACCCGGTGCTTGCGTATGAGGTCGCGCGTGAACTCGACGATCTGCGCGTCCTCGGGGGGAATGACGCGCGTGTGCCGGTCGCGAATGGCCGCGATCGTCGACTCCGGGACGCCGAGCTTGCGCGCCTGGCCCGTCTGGGCACCCCAGACATAGACCGCGTCGAGCTCGCGCGCGACCGTCATCGCGGCCATGACGCGCACGCGCATGTCGAGCGAGCCCTCGAAGCGGACGAACGCGCCCAGATGCGCGAGGCGGCCGGCCAGCTCGGGGGAGTGCAGGAACATCGTGAACGGGCCCTGGAGCGCGCCGCGGCTCTTGACGATGCCCTCGACGATCGCGTGATCCTTCTCCGCCACCTGAGCCTTGCTCGTGATGGGAGTCAGCCTTGCCATGGGTCCCCTCCTGACTTCCAGAGTCGCCTGGTGGCGAGATCGGCGCCCTCGCGGAGGGCGCGCAGCTTCGTCCACACCACGCTCTCCTCGACGAGCTGCGAGCCCGCGAAGGTGCCGAAGCCACAGTCCACGCCGGCGAGCACGCGCGTGCGGTCGCCGATCGCCTCGGCGACGGCGACGATGCGATCGGCGACAACCTCCGGATGCTCGACGACGTTCGTCGTGGAGTCGACGACGCCGGGCACGAACAGCATGCCGGCGGGCAGCGGGTGGCGGCGGAACGCCTTCAGCTCGTGCTGGTGGCGCGGGCTCGCGAGCGGCAGCGAGAGCGCGCCGACCTTTGCGCGATAGACGATCGGCAGCAGCGGCTCCAGCGGCACGTCGTGCGTGTGCGGCCCGTCGTAGTTGCCCCAGCACAGGTGCAGGCGAACGCGATCGGCGGGCAGCCCCGCGATCGCCTCGTTGATGGCGTCGACGTGCAGGGCGACGGCCCTCAAGAAGCCGTCGAGCGGCTCGTCCTGGAAGAATCGCGCGCGCTCCATGGCCAGGTCCGGGCAGTCGAGCTGCAGCACGAAGCCGCGCGTCACGATCAGCTCGTATTCCTTGCGCATCTCGCGCGCGAGCGCCTTCACATAGCGCTCGTGGGAGCCGTAGTAGGCGTCCAGCATGATGGTGGCGATCACGCCGGGCGAGGCGGCCGTCATGAACGCCTCGGCGAACTTGTCGGCGCCCGGGGCGCGCCTGAACAGCTCGCACTCGGCCGTGGCCTCGCCGAGGTCGGTGTAGGCGACCTCGGCGACCGCCTGCGGCGCGTCATTGATGCGCGCGGCGCCGGCGCGCTGGCGCGACAGCCGCGAGGCGTAGTCCGGATGCTCGGCGATGTCCCGCGCCATCCGCCGCGTGCTCG
>WNGG01005987.1_pt1 | contig 13514 bp, 8 predicted proteins | sample 5400661 | NCBI WGS metagenome assembly WNGG01 (sample SAMN13153372, study PRJNA577476) | soil metagenome | isolation source: 100 cm soil or saprolite under Garry oak tree replicate 1 | place: USA:California | collected 2016-06-15
CGTACGCGCGGCCGCATCGCCTGCGGCGATGCGCTGTTCCTGGACACGGAGCGCGGCGTAGACGTCCCTCCCGAGCAGCGGCGCGTCGGCTACGTGCCGCAGGACGCCGGCCTGTTCCCGCACCTGACCGTGCTCGGCAACGTCCGCTTCGGCGCGCGCGGGGACGAAGGCCGCGTGGAGAGCGCGATCGACACGCTGGACCTCCGGCCGCTGCTGCAACGCCGGCCCGCCTCGCTCTCGGGCGGCGAGAAGCAGCGCGCGGCGCTCGCCCGGGCGCTCGCGACGTCGCCGCGCATCCTGCTGCTCGACGAGCCCCTGGCCGCCCTCGACGTGGAGCTGAAGGAGCGCGTGCTTCCCTATCTGATGCGGATCCGGGACGAGCTGAGCGTGCCGATGCTCTACGTCACGCACAACGTGGGCGAGGCGCTGGCCCTCGCCGGACACGTCCTCCTGCTGCGGGAGCGGCGGGTCCAGGCGCAGGGCCGGCCGCTGGACCTCCTGTCGTCGCCCGGCCTGGCGGGCGAGGCCGAAGCTGGCATCGAGAACCTGCTCCCGGGCCGCGTCCTGGCCCACGATGCGGCCGGGGGTGTCAGCCGCGTGGAGCTGAAGGGAGGCATCCCGCTCTCGGTCCCGCTCGCGACCGCGCGGCCGGTCGGCGCCGCGGTCATGGTGGCCATCCGTGCCGAGGACGTCCTCGTCTCGGCGGCTCCGGTGAAGGGCCTGTCGGCACGGAACGTCTACGAGGCGCGCGTGGAGGCGCTGGAGCGTACCGGCGCCGACGTCACGCTCAGGTGTGCTCTCCCGGCGGCGCCGGTCCCGTGGCTGGCGCGCGTCACGCCGGCCGCGGTCGAGGCGCTCTCGCTGAAGACGGGCCAGTCCGTCTGGCTGGCCGTGAAGAGCCATTCGATCAGGCTTCTCTAGACCCGCGCGCATTCGCGCCCCCGACTCGCTCGCGCCGAAGTGAATTCGGCGCTCGCTGCTGTTAGTCTCCGGGGCTTCCGGAGGCACTCATGAGAAGGTGGCTGTTCCTCGCCCTGTGCGTCGCGGCTCCCGCGGGCGCGCAGACCCAGCTCGGCTACTACCGCTTTCCGTCGATCCACGGCGACACCGTCGTGTTCACCGCCGAAGGCGATCTCTGGCGCGTGGGCGCGCAGGGCGGCACCGCGCAGCGCCTGACCAGCCATCCCGCGGAGGAGACGCGTCCCGCGATCTCGCCGGATGGAAGACAGGTGGCCTTCTCCGCGCGCTATGAGGGACCGGCGGAGGTCTACGTCATGCCGCTGGAAGGAGGAATCCCCCGGCGTCTGACCTGGGAAGGCGGCAACGCGCTCGTGGTGGGGTGGACCCCGCGCGGAGAGGTGCTGTACGCGACCCGGCGCTTCTCTACGCTGCCCGACACCCAGCTCGTCGCGGTCGACGCCGCGACCGGGAAGCGCTCGATCCTTCCTCTCGCGGAGGCGAGCGACGGCGGCTACGACGGCGCGGGCGGCACGCTGTTCTTCACGCGCCATGCGTTCCAGGGCAGCCACACCAAGCGCTATCAGGGCGGCACCGCGCAGAACGTCTGGAAGTGGACGAGCGGCGAGGCCGTCCCCCTCACCGCGGACTTCCCGGGGACCAGCAAGGCCCCGATGTGGTGGAGCGGCCGCGTGTACTTCGCGAGCGACCGCGACGGCACCATGAACCTCTGGTCGATGGACGAGAGCGGCCGGGACCTTCGCCAGCACACCACGCACCAGGGCTGGGACGTCCAGTCGCCGTCGCTCTCGGCCGGGCGCATCGTCTATCAGCTCGGCGCCGACCTCCGCATCTTCGACGCCGCCTCCGGCGCGGATCGCCCGCTGCCCGTGCAGCTCGTCTCCGACTTCGACCAGCTCCGCGAAAAGTGGATCAAGAACCCGATGGAGTTCGTGACCGCCGCCCACGTGTCTCCCTCGGGGGACCGGATCGTGCTCACCGCCCGCGGCCAGGTCTTCGTCGCGCCCGCGCCGGCGGGACGTCTGGTGGAGGCGACGCGGGCGCGCGGCGTGCGCTGGCGCGAGGCGCGCTTCATGCCCGACGGCAAGTCGCTCGTCGCGCTCTCGGACGCGAGCGGCGAGGTAGAGCTTTGGACGCTGCCCGCGAACGGCGTCGGCGAGCCCCAGCGCCTCACCGGCGACGGGAAGGTCCTGCGCTGGGAGGCAGTGCCGTCGCCGGACGGGAAATGGATCGCCCATCGCGACAAGGACCAGCAGCTCTGGGTCTACGACGTCGCGAAGAAGCAAAGTGTGAGAGTCGCTTCGAGCCTCAACGGCGACTTCAGCGACCTCGTCTGGTCTCCCGACAGCCGGTGGCTCGCCTATGCCGTGTCGGCGAACAACGGCTTCCAGCAGCTCTTCCTCTACGGGACCGAGGGCGGGAAGGTCACGCCGCTCACGACCGACCGCTACGACAGCGGCAGCCCGGCGTGGAGTCCCGACGGGAAGTGGATCTACTTCCTCTCCAACCGGAACCTGCAGTCGCTCGTCGAGAGCCCCTGGGGATCGCGCCAGCCCGAGCCGTTCTTCGACCGGCAGACGCGGATCTATCACGTCGCGCTCGTGAAGGACGCGCGCTCGCCGTTCCTGCCGGCGGACGAGCTGCACCCTTCCCCGTCGCCGTCGCCATCTCCCTCCCCGTCTCCCTCCGCCTCACCGAAGGCCGCGGCGACGCCGAAGCCCTCGTCCTCGCCGTCCCCCGCGCCGCCGCGGGTCACCATCGACCTCGACGGGCTCGCCGCGCGCATCCAGGAGGTGCCGTCGCCGCCGGGCAACTACGAGTCGCTCGCCACCGACGGCGAGCGTCTGTACTGGCTGAGCGCCGACACGACCGTCGAGGGCAAGAAGGCGCTCAAGGCGCTCGAGGTCGAGCCCCGCAAGCAGCCCGTGACGCTGGTCGAGGACGTGAAGGCCTTCGAGCTGTCGCTCGACCGGAAGAAGCTGATGCTGCGCAAGGGCGACGACGTCTACGTCTTCGCGCCCTCGGCCAAGCCTCCCGACGACCTCCCGAAGTCGGCGGTGGACCTGAAGGGCTGGACGTTCGCGCTCGATCCCCGCGAGGAGTTCCGGCAGATGTTCGTGGAGGCGTGGCGGCTGGAGCGCGACTACTTCTACGACCGCAGCATGCAAGGTGTGGACTGGCCGGGGATGCGCGACCGCTATCTGCCCCTCGTGGCCCGCGTGACGGACCGGGGCGAGCTGAGCGACCTGCTCGCGCAGATGGTCAGCGAGCCGTCCGCGCTCCACATCTTCGTGCGCGGGGGCGACCAGCGGAAGGGCGCCGACGAGATCGCGCCCGGGAGCCTGGGGGCGGTGCTGGTCGCGGACGACGCGGCCGGGGGCGTGCGCGTCGAGCACGTCTATCGCAGCGATCCTGACCGCCCCGACCGGCTCTCGCCGCTGGCGCGGCCGGGCGTGGACGTCGTCGAGGGCGACGTCATCACCGCCATCAACGGTGTCGCCACGCTGTCCGTGCCGGACGCGGCGGCGCTGCTCCGCAACCAGACCGAGAAGCAGGTGCTCCTGCGCGTCAAGGCGAAAGGCGGCGCCGCCCGCGACGTGATCGTGGTGCCGCAGACGCCCCCGAAGGACCGGGAGCTGCGCTACGACGAGTGGGAATACACCCGACGGCTCGAGGTGGACCGCCTGGGGGAGGGGAAGATCGGGTACGTCCACCTGCGGGCGATGGGCCCGGAGGACATCGCCCAGTGGGCGCGCGAGTTCTATCCCGTCTTCGACCGCCAGGGCCTCGTGATCGACGTCCGCCACAACGGCGGCGGCAACATCGACTCTTGGCTCCTGGAGAAGCTGCTGCGCAAGGCGTGGTTCTACTGGCAGCCGCGGGTGGGAAACCCGACCTGGAACATGCAGTACGCCTTCCGCGGCCACCTGGTCGTGCTCTGCGACGCCGACACGGGCTCCGACGGCGAGGCCTTCACCGAGGGCTTCCGCCGGCTCGGTCTCGGCAAGGTGATCGGGACGCGCACCTGGGGCGGCGAGATCTGGCTGACCTCGAGCAACGTGCTCGTCGACCGCGGCATCGCCACCGCGGCCGAGTTCGGCGTGTACGGGCCGGAGGGCGAGTGGCTGATCGAGGGCCACGGCGTCGATCCCGACGTGGTCGTGGACAACCTGCCGCACGCCGCGTTCACCGGGAAGGACGCGCAGCTCGAGGCGGCGGTGGCCCACCTGCAGGAGCAGATCCGGCTGAGGCCGGTGCCGGTCCCGCCGCCGCCGCGCTATCCGGACAAGAGCTTGAGGAAGAAGCCGGCCGGTTAGCGCTCAACCTCGAAGCGCAGGACGTCGACCACGTCCGGCGCCGCGGCGCCCTGTCGCGGCACGAGGGGGAGCCCGTCGGCGTCGACGATGCCGGGCAGGAGCCGGCACTCGATCGGATGGCCCGGCTCGAGCGCGACGCCGGGATCGATGACGAGCGCGCGCTTGCCTTCGTCGTAGGCGAGCTTCATCGTGGGGAAGCCGCCGGCGGTTTGAGCGTCGGCGTAGCGCAGCTCGACGTGGCCGGTGAAGCTGTCGTCGTCCATGTACTTGTTGAACTGGATCACGAAGCGGGCGTCCGAGCGGACCCGGTCGCCATCGAGGGGCAGGCTGAAGACCACGACGGGACGCACGTTGCTACCGGCCACGATGCGCACGGCCTTGACGCGTGCGGCGGCCGGCGCGGGGACGAGGGCGACCTTCTCGGCGCGTACGACGACCTGGCCGTCGCGCACGACCGCGCGGCCCACCACCTCCAGCCACGTCCGCACGTCGTCCTGCACGTTGGGGTCCAGCTTGAAGTCGCGGCCGCGCGGCGGCCGCCCCGTCACCCAGACCGCGGCGCGGCTCTCCTTCAAGACCCAATCGAGCCGGTGGCGGAAGGACGCGGCCGGCAAGTCGCCGTAGAGGTTGTGACCGCGGAACTGGCCGACCACCCGCACGAGGCGGCCCTTGACTGCGTCCGGGTCGGCGACGAGGTCGGGCAGCTTCAGGGTGGTGGCGTCCGCGGCGATGACGGGCGCGGCCGGCAGCGCGGACGCGTCGAAATCCCAGAACGACACGACGTAGCGCGGAGCCTGCGCGGGCGCGGTCGAGTCGCGGCGGACGACCCCCGTCAGATCGATGGTCTGCCCGGGCCAGCGCTTGGCCTCGACCGCGACGAGCCGCGCGATCTCGGTGTCGGCCGTCACGAACACCCCCGCGCCCGACTCGTCGACGAGGCGCGCGGGCTCGTTCGGCGCCGCGGCCTCGAAGCGGCCCTGGATGCGCACGGCCTGGCCCTCGAACTCCGCGGGGGTCTCGGCGATCTCCGCCGGGCTGGCCTCCCAGGTCGAGCCGTAGAGGGCCTCGCGGATCAGCGTGCCGGGCGCCGGCGTGCGCCCCAGCGCGTCGCGGATCGCGTCGACGGCGGCGCGCGTGTCGGCGGTGACCGCCGAGGGCAGGTTGAGGTGCTGGATGACCGGCGCGGTGGAAGCGATCGATCCCGTGAGCGTCATCGCATCGCCGTCCGGGCCCCCGATCTGCCCGTCGCGGGCGAGCTCGGAGATCCGGGTGTTGTCGCGGACCCGGCGCTCCTGCAGCAGCCATTCCGCGTGCGGCCGCGGGATGAACAGCATGCGGGGCGCCTTGCCCTTCCGGAACTCCAGCGCGAAGCCCGGCTCACCGACCGCCACCGAGCGCACGTCGTCGAAGGCGGCCTCGACCTTCACCGGGCAGCCCAGCTCTCCCTCGATCCCCACCCAGATCACGACCCGCCTTCGCGGATCGACGCTGAGGATGCCGGCGTCGAGCCGATTCGTGTCGCGATGGACGAGGGCCAGCTCGATGGCGCCGTTGCGCACCGCCATCCAGTCGCGGGGCGGGGGAAGCGAGGCTTCGAGCAGCAGCGCGAGCGCGAGCGTGATCATGTCGACCGGGCGAGGGACGGGGGATTCTAACCCGAGGCGCTCTCGTCAGGGGGCAACAAGCGCTCGACGGCGCGTACGGTTCCTTGAACGCCGAGCCGCGACGTGTCGACGGTGACGTCCGCCTCGGCGTAGAGCTTCGCCCGCGCGGCCAGCAGCCGGCGCAGCTCGGCCATCGCCTCCGGATGCTCGGCGATCGGCCGCCGGTCGCCCTGCTGCACCACGCGGTTCCAGTGGTCTTCGGGATCCGCCCGCAGCCAGACCGTCAGCGCGCGGCGCCGCAACCGCGCGTACGTCTCGGGAGACGTGACGAGCCCGCCGCCCGTGGCGAGCACGAGTCGCCCCCGGCCCGCTTCCTCGAGCACGCGATCGAGCGTCTCCCGCTCCAGACGCCGGTAGTACTCCTCGCCGTGCAGCGCGAAGATCTCGGCCAGCGACATGCCGGCCGCCTGCTCGACGCGCCGGTCCAGCTCGACGAAGGGCACGCGCAGGCGGCGCGCGAGCCGTCGGCCGATGGTGGTCTTGCCCGCGCCGCGCAGGCCGAGCAGGGCGATGACGGGGCGGTCCGCCTCCCCGCCCGGTTCGGCGAGCAAGGCGGCCGCGGTCGTGCCGAGCGCGCTCGCGAGCGCCGCAAGCCTCCGGACCGAGATGTTCGCGGAGCCGGCCTCGACCTGGATAAGGAAGCGGGGCGAGAGGCCGGAGCGCGCCGCCAGCTCGTTGAGGGTGAGCCCGTGGCGCGCCCGCAGCGCGCGCACGCGCCGACCGAGTCCGGCGAGGAGCCGATCCGCCTCCATCTCTCTGCTGCACTATAGTACACATACTTCCGCGAAACAATGTACTATAGTGATTGACGCCTCCCGGGCCGCGGTCTATGCTGGCACCCATGACGCACACCTCCGACACGGCTGCGGACCCCGTCCGCTTCGAGACCCACCCCTCCCGGTACGTGCACTGGAAGCTCGAGATCGAGCCGCCGCTCGCGCGTCTCTCGATGGACGTCGTCGAGGAGAAGGGCCTGCGCCCCGGCTACCCGCTGAAGCTCAACAGCTACGACCTGGGCGTGGACCTCGAGCTGGCGGACGCGATCCAGCGCCTGCGCTTCGAGCACCCCGAGGTGCGCGCGGTCGTGATCGCGAGCGCCAAGGACCGCGTGTTCTGCTCGGGCGCGAACATCTACATGCTGGGCTCGTCCTCCCACGCGTTCAAGGTGAACTTCTGCAAGTACACCAACGAGACGCGGCTCGCGCTGGAGGACGCCTCCGCGCACTCGGGCCTGAAGTCGCTCGCCGCCGTCAACGGCGCCTGCGCCGGCGGCGGGTACGAGCTGGCGCTGGCCTGCGACGAGATCCTGCTGGTGGACGACGCCTCCTCCGCGGTGAGCCTGCCCGAGGTGCCGCTGCTCGCGGTGCTCCCGGGCACCGGCGGCCTCACGCGGCTCGTGGACAAGCGCCAGGTCCGCCGCGACCTCGCCGACGTCTTCGCGAGCCTCGGCGAGGGAGTGAAGGGCAAGCGCGCGGTGCAGTGGGGCCTGGTCGACGACGCCGCGCCGCTCTCCCGCTTTGCCGCCCGCGTCGCCGAGCGCGCGAAGGCGCTGGCCGCGTCGGCCGCGCCGCGATCGGGACCCGGCGTGGAGCTGCGTCCCCTCGAGCCGCGGCGCCGCGACGACGGCGTCGATTACCGGTACGTGACGCTGGACGCCGACGCGGCCGCGCGCGTGGCGCGCCTGACCGTGCAGGGACCCGCGGCCGGGGAGCCGGCGGCCCCCGCGGCCATGCGCGAGCGGGGGAGCGACCTGTGGGCGCTCCGCGCCTTCCGGGAGCTGGACGACGCGCTGCTCGACCTGCGCTTCAACCTCCCGGAGATCGGCGTGGTCGTGCTGCAGACCCGCGGTGACGCGGCCCGCGTCCTCGCCGCCGACGCCGCGCTCGCCGCCGCCCGCGAGGACTGGTTCGCGAGCGAGGTCGTCCATCACATGAAGCGGGTGTTGAAGCGGCTCGATCTCACCGCGCGCAGCCTGCTCGCGGTCATCGACGCCGGTTCGTGCTTCGCCGGCTCGCTGGCGGAGCTGGCCCTCGCCGCCGACCGGTCCTACATGCTGTCGGCGGACGGCGGACCGGCGCTGGCCTTCTCGGAGCTGAACCGCGGCGCGCTGCTCATGGCGAACGGCCTGTCCCGGCTGCGGACGCGGTTCCTCAAGGATCCGGCGCGCGCGGACGTGGCCGTCGGCGAGGCGATGGACGCGGAGACGGCGCTGGAGGCGGGGCTCGTCACGTTCGCGCCCGACGAGATCGACTGGGAAGACGAGGTGCGTCTGGCCGTCGAGGAGCGGGCGAGCCTCTCCCCCGACGCGCTCACGGGGATGGAAGCGAACCTGCGCTTCGCGGGGCCCGAGACGATGGAGACGAAGATCTTCGGGCGGCTCTCGGCGTGGCAGAACTGGATCTTCCAGCGCCCCAACGCCGTCGGCGAGCGGGGCGCGCTCACGCTCTACGGACGCCCGGAGCGAGCACGATTCAACTGGACACGAACATGACGGACTCAACGCGGAGGTCGCGGAGAACGAACGGAGAGGACGCAGAGGAACAATAGATGTCTAGCGTCGACCTGACGTCAAAGATCCCCAACAACGTCAACCTGGATCAGGACAAGCGCCTGCTGCGGGCGCTCGAGCAGTGGCAGCCCGACTACCTCAAGTGGTGGCTCGACATGGGCCCGCGGGACTTCCAGCAGGCGGACGTCTACCTGCGGACCGCGATCAGCGTGGACGCCGAGGGCTGGGCCAACTTCGACTACGTGAAGATGCCCGACTACCGGTGGGGCATCTTCCTCGCCGATCCCGTCCCCGACCGCAAGATCGGCTTCGGCGACAACTACGGCAAGCCCGCCTGGCCCGTCGTCCCCGGCGAGCACCGCAACACGCTGCGGCGCCTGATCGTGACCCAGGGCGACACCGAGCCGGCCAGCGTCGAGCAGCAGCGCCTGCTCGGCCACACCGCGCCCAGCCTCTACGACCTCCGCAACCTCTTCCAGGTGAACGTGGAGGAGGGCCGGCACCTGTGGGCGATGGTGTACCTGCTCCACAGCCAGTTCGGGCGCGACGGCCGCGAGGAGGCGGCGGCGCTGCTCGAGCGGCGCAGCGGCGATCCCGACAAGCCGCGCATCCTGGGCGCTTTCAACGCCCCCGTCGACAACTGGCTCGACTTCTTCATGTTCACGATGTTCACCGACCGCGACGGCAAGTACCAGCTCCTCGCGCTGGCCGAGAGCGGCTTCGATCCGCTCTCGCGGACCACCCGCTTCATGCTCACCGAGGAGGCCCACCACATGTTCGTGGGGGAGAGCGGTGTCGAGCGCATCGTGCAGCGCACGGCCGAGCTGATGCAGAAGGACAAGAACGAGGACGTCGTCCCGCAGGGCGGCATCCCCCTCGACATGATCCAGCGCTACCTGAACCTGTGGTTCGCGCTCTCGCTCGACCTCTTCGGAGGGGAGATCTCGAGCAACGCCGCGTCGTTCTTCGCCGACGGCCTGAAGGGCCGCTATAAGGAAGATGGCTACGAAGAGCACCAGGCGCTCGGCCAGCACTACCGGATGAGCGTGCCGAAGGACGGAGCGGTGGTGGAGGAGGACGTCCCGCTTCGCAACGCGATGAACGAGGTCCTGCGCGACGCCTACCTCGAGGATTGCCAGCGCGGCGTCGACCGCTGGAACAAGCACCTCGAGCGGGCGGGCCTCTCGGAGCGCCTGCGGCTGCCGAGCAAGCGCTTCTACCGCCACATCGGCCTTTACGCGGAGATGCCGTTCGACGCCGACGGCCGCCTCCTCGAGCGGAGCGAATGGGACCGCCGCCAGGGCGAGTGGCGGCCGACCGAGAAGGACCGCGCCCACGTGGCGACGCTCCAGAAGGCCGTGCGCGATCCCGCCCAGATCGCGAACTGGATCGCCCGGCCCGCCCGCGGGATCAAGGGCCTGCCGTTCGAGTACGAGTACGTCAGGCTAGACTAGCGCGCGATGCGTCACGCCGTCCTCGAGCAGCCGGGCCGGCTCGTGCTCGCCGACGGCCCGCCGCCCGCGCCGCCCGGACCCGGCGAGGCGCTCGTGCGCGTCCGGCGCGTCGGTGTCTGCGGCACGGACTTCCACGCGTTCAAGGGCGAACAGCCCTTCTTCACCTACCCGCGGATCCTGGGGCACGAGCTGGGCGTGGAGCTGGTCGAGGCGCCGGCCGGCGCCGGCGGGTTGAAGCCCGGCGACCGCTGCGCTCTGGAGCCCTACATGGAATGCGGCCGGTGCGTGGCCTGCCGCCGCGGCCGCCCGAACTGCTGCGCGAAGCTGGAGGTCCTCGGGGTCCACGTGGACGGGGGGATGAGGGAGCTGATCACGGTGCCGCTGCGGAAGCTGCACCGCTCCGAGTCGCTCTCCTTCGAGCAGCTCGCGCTCGTGGAAACGCTGAGCATCGGCGCCCACGCGGTCGCGCGCGCCAGCCTGCGACGGGACGACACCGTCCTCGTGGTGGGCACCGGGCCCATCGGCCTCGCCGTGATCCAGTCCGCGCAGCCCCTGGGCGTGCGCATCCTCGCGACGGACGTCAACGAAGCGCGGCTCGAGTTCTGCCGGGCGCAGATGGGCGTCGAACGCACGTTCCCGGCCGACGCCTCGGCCGAGCACGCGCTCGGCGCCGCCACGCGCGGGGAGATGCCGACGGTGGTCTTCGAGGCCACCGGCAACCCCGCCTCGATGGAGCGCTCCTTCGGCTTCGTGGCCAGCGGCGGCACGCTGGTGCTGGTCGGCCTGTGCCCGTCGAAGATCGCATTCGCGGACCCCGAGTTCCATCGGCGGGAGATGACGCTGCTCAGCAGCCGCAACGCCGTGGCCGCCGACTTCGACCGCGTGCTCGACGCGGTCGAGGCCGGTCGGCTGGACACCCGGCCCTGGGTCACGCACCGGGCGCCGCTGTCGGACGTCGGCGAGGCGCTGCCGTCGTGGGCGCGGCCGGATTCGGGCGTCCTCAAGGCGATGGTCGAGGTCTGACCCGGGCCGGCCGCTCCACCGCGCGGTAGAGCGCCAGCGTCACGAGCGCGGCGAAGAACAGGAACGGCCCGATCACCTCGAGCCCCGTTCGCCGGGCGATGAGACCGATGCCGCCCGGCAGCGCGCCGCCGCCCAGCGAGGCGGCCGCGACCTGGAGCCCGATCGCGTGGCCGGCGTGCTCGTCGCCGACCCGGTCGGAGGTGAGCGCGGTCAGGAGCGGGAACACCGGCGCGAAGCAGAGACCGAGGACGACGAAGCCGGCAACGGCCAGCGGCCCGGCCGCGCCGGTCCACACCATCAGCGCGCCCGCCGGCGCGACGGCCAGGCAGGCGCCCAGCACCGCGCGGGGAGCCAGCCAGCGGGCGGCGAGTCCCCACGACGCGCGCCCGAGGCTCATGCTGCCCCAGTAGGCGGCGGCGGCCAGCGCCGCGCGCTCGGGCGCCATCCCGCGCGATTCGGCGAGGAGGCTGTAGGCCCATCGCCCGGGGGTGGCCTCGAGGCCGACGTACACGCAGAAGAGAACCGCGCCCAGCCACACGCCGGGGAGGCGCAGCGTCTCCGCCAGCCGCGGCACCGAGGGCAGCGCGGTCGCGGCGAGATCGGAGGCGCGCCCCCGTCCTCCGTGTTCGTCCAGGGCCCGCCGCGTGAAAGCGAGGGTGAGGGTCGTCGCGACGAGCGCTCCCGCGATCACGCCGTAGCCCCCGCGCCATGATCGCCCCGGCTCGAGCGCGCGGCCCATCAGCAGCGGGCCGAGCGTCGCGCCCGCGCCGAAGCAGGCGTGGAGCGAGGTCACGACTCCGGGCGAGAAGCGGGCCGCCGCGTACGCGTTGAGGCCGGCGTCGATCAGCCCTCCGGCCGCGCCCGCGAGGAGCCCGGCGAGCATCAGCGCCCGCCACCCGGGGGCGAAGGCGAAGCCGAAGGCGCTGGCGGTGAACGCGAGGTTGGCCCAGAGGAGCAGCCGCCCGGGACCGACGCGGGCCGCGGCGGGACCGCTGCCCACGCTGGCCACGAGATGCCCGCCCATCATGAGGAGGATGAGGACGCCGAGGCCGCTCACCGGCAGCGCGAAGTCGCGCCGCACGGACGGCCACGCCACGCCGAGCGCGCCGTCGGGGAGCCCGAGGGCGGCGAAGGCAAGAGCGACGATCGTGACGGGCACCCACCGCGTTCCTGGACCCACGTTTCGGATGGGCTATGCTATCGCCGACATGCCGAGCGCCGGAAGATTCCGCTGACGGCCGGTAGCCCTTGCGAGTCGCGGTCGGCTTCCTGATTGCGCTGATGATCGGCCTCACCGGCGTGGGGGGCGGGACGATGACGGTGCCCATACTCGTCCTGTTCATGGGGATTCCGGCCGCGGCGGCCGTGGGCACCGCCCTCGCGTTCAGCGCCGTCGTCAAGATCCCGGCCGGGCTCGTCTATCTGCGCGAGCGCAAGGTCGACTTCGGGGTCCTGCGCCGCCTGCTGATGGGCGGGCTGCCGGGAGTGCTGGCCGGCGGCGTGCTGCTGGGAAAGCTCGAGGGCGCCGGCTGGCGCAACGTGGTGCTGGTCGCGGTCGGCATCACGATCGCCCTGACCGCCGTCTTCAACCTCGTGCGGCTCGTCCGCGACTCCGAGAGCCGCCCGCCCGGCCGGGAGCGCCGCGGCCTGCTGCCGTGGCTCGCGCTGCCGATCGGCCTCGAGGTGGGGTTCTCGTCGGCGGGCGCGGGGGCGCTGGGGACGCTGCTTCTTCTTTATTGCACGTCGCTGGCCGCCGCGCAGGTCGTCGGCACCGACCTGGCCTTCGGCCTCACGCTGTCCGCCGTCGGCGGCGGGCTCCACCTCGGCCTCGGCCACCTCGACCGTCCGCTCTTCCTCGGGCTGGTGGCGGGCGGCATCCCCGGCGCCCTCGCCGGCGCGCGGCTGGCCACCGTCCTGCCCACGCGCGCGCTGCGGGCCGGATTGCTCGTGTGGCTCGTCTTTCTCGGTACGCAGCTTCTCTATCGCGGTGTGCAGGCGCTGTCGTCCGGCGCCATGCCGTGATAGACTCCTCCGCCAAGAGTCGCCTCTGAGCACGCCTACCTCAATCCGGGTCTTCGCCGCCGCCTGAATCTGGCGCCGCCATTCGGCGGCGTGTGGAGTTTGGCGGCCGCGGGCCGGTCCGCGCATCCGCGGCCTTCGCACAGAGGTAGGTCAAACCATGTGGAGTCTGGAAAAGCTGGGGTGGACCACTGCCCTCGCGACGCGCTTCGAGGCGTTCGCGGCGGAAGGTCTGTCCCCCGGTCGAGTGTCGGTCGTGCACAAGGACCTCTACGGCGTCTATGCGCCGCAGGGTGAGCTATGGGCGGAGCTGGCGGGACGGCTCCGGCACCGCGCGGGCGGCCGCGCCGAGCTGCCGGTCACGGGCGATTGGGTCGCGATTCACGCGCGTCCGGCCGAGGGGCGCGCCGCGGTCCACGCCGTGCTGCCGCGCCGCAGCCAGTTCTCTCGAAAGGCCGCCGGGGCCGCGACGGAAGAGCAGGTGGTGGCCGCCAACGCCGACACGCTCTTTCTCGCGTGCGGTCTCGACGGCGACTTCAACCTGCGTCGT
>WNGG01005989.1_pt1 | contig 13513 bp, 12 predicted proteins | sample 5400661 | NCBI WGS metagenome assembly WNGG01 (sample SAMN13153372, study PRJNA577476) | soil metagenome | isolation source: 100 cm soil or saprolite under Garry oak tree replicate 1 | place: USA:California | collected 2016-06-15
TTGCCGCCCCGTGGTGCGTTTCCGGCGATGGCGGCCAGCCCAAAAGCGGCAATGATGGCGAGCACTCCACTCCGGGCGATGCGATGAGATTTCATATCCTTGGTTTTCCGGCTTCCCGCCTGTGGCGTGAAAAGGCCCCGGCGTGATACACAAGAAGCTCACTTGATGAGAGAAGGGTAAAGAGAAAAAAGATGCTTCGGCTCCTTTGTTTTACCGCCCATCCGGACGACGAAGCGGGCGGCTTTGGCGGCACCCTGCTGCGCTATGCTGAGCGCGGCGTGGAAACGCACGTCATCTGCCTTACCCCTGGGCAGGCGGCCACGCATCGGGGCAATGCCAAGTCAGACGACGAACTCTCCTCCACCCGCCGCATTGAATTTAACGCCGCTTGCAAGCTGCTTAAGGTCAGCCGGGGCACGGTGCTTGACTATCCGGATGGAAAACTCGATCGCCAGGATTTTCATGCCGTGGTTGCCGACCTGGCGCGCCGCATCCGCGAGTTACGTCCGCACGTGGTGATGACCATGGGCACGGAAGGCGCCATCACCGCGCATCCAGACCATTCCATGATTTCCGTCTTCGCCACCATGGCCTGCCACTGGGCCGGACGCACCAATCGCTTCCCTGACCAATTGCAGAATGGGCTTGCGCCTCATCGCACGCAAAAGCTTTATTACGCCACTGCGCTGTTCACCATGCCTGACCGTCAGCCGGTTGCGCTGGCTCCCACGACTACTATCATCGAACTGAAGCCGCATGAGATTGATGCGAAGATTGCCGCGTTCAAGCTTCATACATCGCAGGCCCCGCTGTTCGGCTTTTTTGAAGAGACCATCCGCAAGCGCGGCAAGATGGAAGTTTTTCACCTGGCCAACAGCGTGAGGCCGAGCAAAGTGGAAATGGAAACGGACTTGTTCGCGGGAGCTGAAGAATCGCCGTAATCCTACCCCAACGAACCCAAAAAGGGTTCGTCGGGGGCCCCGGTAATCGCCGTAATCGCGCGTGATCGCCGTGATTGATTTCAACCGTAAAGGACGCAAAGGTCGCGAAGCGAATCCAATTCTTACTTCCCTTTGCGTCCTTCGCGCCCTTTGCGGTAAGCGGTCTTGGCTAATTGCCAATTGCTATTTGCCAGTTGCTCATTTCGCCAGCGGCTTGATGATCTCGCTCAGAATGTCCGACTTCGATTCATCGCGCACCAGATGAGCAAATTTCTCGCCGTCGTGGTAGTTGAGCGTAAACGTTTTGAAATAATCGCCGTTCATCACCAGCAGTTCCAGGTTCGGCCCGTTTCCCTTACCTGCTTTTAGCGCGTCGTGAAGAATGTCTGGATTGAATTTTCTGCCGTTCACGGCCACCAGCGTGGTTCCCGGCGCGATTCCGGCCTTCCATGCGGGACTGTCAACAATCACGTCGTGAATGCCGCCCTTGTCATCCAGAGAGAGCCCGATGGAGAAGCGCGCATCCACGGCGTTGCGGACTTTTTCCATGGCTTTGGTGAACTCGCTGGGATTGTCGTCATAGACCAGCTTCCAGCCGCCATTGGTGATTCCGCCCAGCGGCGCGCCCGGGCCATACGTATCCAGGCGGTCGCGCAGGAACTTTGCCCAGTCATAAGGAGTGACCTCGTTGAGCGTCTTGACGACATCATCAAATGTGTACGTGATCACCTTTGGCGGCGTGTTGCCGCCACCGTGGAAGATATGGCAGAAATCGTTCATCGACTTCTGCCCCTTGGTCTGCTGCCGGATAATCGTGTCCGCTTCCAGCCAGATCAGAAAGCCTTCAGGATAGTAGTCCACGCTGCGGCGCCAGCTTTCGAACTCAGGCAGCGCGCTGTAAAGCAGTTGCGCGGCATCGGCGGTATCCTGCAGCGGACGCCACGCGCGGCCGGGTGTGTGGTCCAGCGCCGCTGCAGTTTCCGCGGCCTCATCCAGAAATTGCTGCTTGGTCCAAAGCCCTGAGCGGGGCGCAAGGATTTCTCCCAGATATTGCGTGAGGCCTTCATACACCCAGAGCAGGTCACCCTCCATTGGGACCTGATAGTCCTGCGTCGCCAGACCTTTGGGACGGCGATATTTGCCGTTCCAGGAATGTGTCATCTCATGCGGCAACAGGCTGGCGGCGAGCCAGCGCGCATCGTCATCGATCATCGTGCGCTCGGGCACGCGGTCGTCACTCGATTCATGATGTTCGAGCCCGAAATGCGCTGTGTGATCGCTCAACGTCAGGAGAAAATGATAATCGCGATAGTGGCGCGCGCCGTAGAGAGCTCCGGTTTCCACAATCAGGCGTTTGTATTGGTCGATGGTCGGCTGCGGCATTTCTAAAGCAGCATCGCCATCGGCAACTTCATCGATATAATGCTGAATCGGCCCTTCAGGCGTTAGAGGAATGCGGCGAAAGTGCGCGCCGGCCAGCACAGGTGAATCCACCAGCGTGGTCAACGACACCTGCTGGAAGTTGATCTCGCCGCCGCTCTCACTGGCCACCGGCAGCGCCGTGCCATACTTCCATCCCGCCGGCAGTTTCAATGAAGCGACAATCGGAATATCGTCTGTATGTTTTCCCGGCACGTAAAGCACAACCTGGTTCCAGCTGAGCATATCGAGCTGCGTGGTTGCGGACGCTCCCGACGAAAAACCTTCCGGCGGAGCGGGCATCACCAGGTCCAGCTTTACTTCCAGCGTGCTTGCGCCCTGCGGCACCGTCACGTGGACCGTGTACATTTCATCCAGGTCGCGCCGCCAGGTTAATCTTTTGCCGTTGACGAAAAACTGCAAGCCCGTAACATCCGTGATGGGGCCGGTTGGACCGTGTTCGCCGGGAATCCACTTGGGAAAAACCAGCTTGACCTCTCCGGCACCAACGGGGATCTGCAATTGCGCATGCAGGATTTTTTCCGGCGCGTGCGTGGCGTCCACCATGAGCTTGATAGGCTGCGCCGGCACCGCGTTTGCGGCCGGCTGGGGTTGGCACTTTTGCGCAACCAGCACAGCACTGAAAAACAAAATGGTTAGAGTAATGCGCTTGAAGGGAATCAGCATGAAGTGTTCTCCATTAACAAATGCACCAAGGTTAAAGTGCAAAATGCCCTGAACGCAAGAACAAGAGTTCTATACTGTAGCAGCTGAATAATCGGGAGGACGCAAACCAAGATGCTGCAAAGCAGATTTCGTCATTTGCTTCCCGCCATCATCCTGCTTGTCTTTCTCTGCGGCATGATCACTGTCGCCCAGGAGAATCCCAAACCGGAGAATGCAACCAATACCATTGTGCGCGCCTTTAAAACGCACGATATCGTGATGCTGGGCGAATTTCACGGCAACAAGCAGCTTTACGAGTGGCTGCGGCTGCTGGTGGCCACGCCGGCTTTTGCAGACCGCGTCGATGACATTGTGATGGAGTTCGGCAACTCGCTCTACCAGAAATCCGTGGACGAATACGTGAGCGGGAAGGACGTCCCGATCGAAAAAGTTGAGCGGGCCTGGCGCAACACCGTAGGCGGGATCGGCCCGCCCTCCCCGGTTACGGAATGGCTCTATCGCGCGATCCGTGAAGCCAACATAAAACGGCGCGGCAAGCACCAGATGCGCATCCTTTGCGGCGATCCCTACATCGACTGGGACAAGGTCCAGACCATGAAGGACGTCAACCCCTACCTTGCCCATCGCGACGACTGGTATGCCCAGATGGTGAAGGACGAAGTGATCGCACGGCATCACCGCGCGCTGCTGATCATGGGTGCGATGCATTTTCTGCGCAACAACCAGATTGGTCCGATGCGTGCAACCATCGAGCCTGAGCTGCAGCAGGCCGGAGCAAAGACCTATCTGATCGTTGCCGGCACCAATACTATCGGCGGCTATGACGACGTGGACCACCGCTTCGATGCGTGGAAAGCCCCGGCGATCGCCGCGGCCACCGGCTGGCTGGGAGAGCTGCCGGTGAATCCGCTGACCAGTGGCGGAGTTGACAGTTTGATAATCAATATGAAAGACGACTCAGGCAAAGAGATAAAGAAGCCGCCGTTCCTGGAATTGAAGCTCAAAGATGCCGCCGATGCGCTGCTCTATCTTGGGCCGCGCGACAGCCTGACTGTTGTGGAGATGACGCGCGCTGAAATGGAAGGCACGCCGTATGACAAGGAGCTCCGGAGGCGGGTACAGATCGAAAAGATATTTGGTTTGTCGCCGGACAATCTCTATGCGGAAAAAGCGGAGAGTCCGCAGTTTTCCCGTCCCAAGCCTGAGGAAAGCGCGCCTTCGCCAGAGGTAAACGTGTCTCCACCCTCACCTTCTCCTGCCGGAGCGGCTCCGTCTTCCGCACCGCCGAAACGCAAATTCACGCCGCCTCCGCTGCCTCCCCGCCCGCCATCACAGTAGAAGGGCATTCGCCGCCAAGGACACCAAGAGCGCAGAAGAAAAGGTTTAGCCGCGAACAAACGCTAAATACGCGAATCAGAAAAACTCAATTTTTGATTCAGAATGTTTCGCGTAGTGATCTTAGCTGTTTAATTTCGGCGATTTTGGCAATTTTGGCAATTCCGTTTCGTGTCCTTTGTGGTTATTTCTTTTTCTTTTTGGCCGTAGATGAAGCATCCGGCTGCGCGCCTGTCACGCTGGCCAGCACGTGATCGAACGCTTCTTTGGCCGTCATCTCTTTGCTGCGGCTCTTGTTTTGCCGGTATTTATGCTCGCTGTTGCAGGTGCGGCAGCGCGTTCTCAGCACTTCCTCGCCCATCATGGAAACCACAGAATGGTCAGTGGTGCGTTTGCAGCTCGAACAATGGTCGTCAATGTCGTCGCCAAGTCGCATAAGGGCTCCTTCATGGCTTGTTCTGCCTATTTTGCCGCAAAGCCGGCTTGCTGTCTCTGGGTTTATGATTAAATCTCTATCGTGCCTCTTCGACAGCGCGGCAAATTCATTACTTTTGAAGGCCTGGATGGCGTGGGCAAGTCCACGCAACTGGAAAACCTGGCCACGCACCTGCGCGAGCGCGGCATTGAAGTGATCACCACGCGCGAGCCGGGAGGCACCGCGCTGGGAGAAAAGCTGCGGAGTGTCCTGCTCAGCTCGCGGACCTCGGGCCTTTCACCGCTGGCCGAACTCGCGCTGATGTTTGCCGACCGCGCCCAGCACATTGACGAGCAGATTCTCCCGGCGCTGCAACGCGGCCACTGGGTGCTGTGTGATAGATTTACCGACTCCAGCGAGGCCTACCAGGGCGGCGGGCGTGAGCTGGGCAGCGAGGCGGTGCTGCAATTGCACAAGACGCTCTGCCATGATCTCCAGCCCGACCTGACCATCCTGATGATCTCTGATGTGGCCCGCACGGTAGCTCGTGCGCGCCGCAGAAATGTGGAACAATTCAAACAGATGGGGGATGACGAGAACCGCTTCGAAAAGGAAAATCGAGCGTTCTATAACCGCGTGCTGGCAGCTTACATGGCAATCGCCAAGCGCGCCCGGCAACGGGTGGTTCCCGTCGATGCAGCCGACCCAATCGCCAAAGTCCACAAGAAAATTGTTGACGTCGTGCAAGAACGGCTACTCTCAGAGAGAAGTGTCTCGAAAGAAAAAACGTCCTGAGCGACGCGCACATTTCGCCCCTATCGTTATTTTAGTATTAAATAAAAAACAGAGCACCTGCTCGTCATCCTGCGACAACTCAGAGCTGCTGCTGCTCATCTTTCCAAGCAACAAGCCTGTTCCCCACTAATCATTTAGGTATTGAATGAACTCGCACAGGCTACTTTCTTGTTCTTACGTTTTGTTGTTAGCTTCCATCCTTTCCCTCGCCACTGGATGCGGCTCGGTCAGTTCGAATTCCAATCCAAACCCGACACCCACGCCAACGCCGGGAACTACACCGTCACCTACTCCAGTTCCAACTCCCAGCCCGTCACCAACTCCATCCCCGACGCCGGGACCATCGAATGCCGCGATCACGGGGCGCGTGGTTGATCCTTCAGGCGCGCCAGTTGTTGGGACAGTAATAGTTTCGCTGGAACGTGAAGTTGGGGATTTCTTCATTCTTAAACAAACCAACGCTGACGCGCAGGGGCGCTTCCGCTTCGACAACGTTCCGGCGGTTCCAGCCGGCAATGAAGGCTATGCCATTGTCGTAGCCGCACGCCAGGTGCCAGGGAAATTCTATACTCCAGCAATACTTCTCCCAGGTGGCGGCAACTTTGGAGCCGGAGACCCGATCATTCCCGGAACCAACGTAGGAACAATTGGGCTTCGATTCACCTCGCAAGGCGACATTGAGGGCAACGTGACTTCTACCGATTCCACGCAGAAAGTGCCTGTGCCAATCCATGTCACAATGGGGTCTCTGGGAATTTTCACGCGAGATTTTGTCTTTCAATATCCGTTGATTGACGCGCCTGGTCCATTTAACACCGCCACCGGTCCTAGCTGTCCTGCGGGTACTGCATGTGCCAGTTATCGGCTGGACACGGTACCAACGGATCCCGCGGAAGAAGCGGTGTTCAACAAGAATGGATACACCTTTGGCCCAACTCAATCGGGCGCAAGCTTTAGTATCCGGCTGGATGCAACATCGCTCCTCAACGGAAAGCCGACATGTAATACTCCGGAACTGGAGGTCGGCGCCAATGGGCTGAAACCGGACTCGCCAAATCAGGCCGGCGACGCCCACTTTATGTCCTGCCAGTAAGCTTAAAACAAAAAAGAGGCCCGCCGAAGCGGGCCTCAATTTTCAGGATGAACGCGAGGACCTTATCAATCCCCGGAGCTCAAGGCTGGGCTATCTTCCTACAACAAAAAGGTGCCCATCGTTCTGCGAGTAAATTCTTCCGTTGTTGTCCATGGATGCAGGAGTGTAAGCCGCACCAATAGCAAGTTGCTGGAAGATGTTTTGAATGAGCGTGCCTCCCTGGCCAATGGCGTAGAGGTTGCCGTCTTCGCTGTTGGCATAGGTCACACCATTGGCATCCACCACGGCTGCGTTCACGCACCACTCAAAACCGTTGGGATGGTCGGAAACGCAGGTGACCGTTCCGTCGGGATTGCGGGTGCAGCTCTGAGTGTTGGTGTTCTGGAAGCTCCACTCAAGGCTGAGGTTGGGACTGAATTGCGAAACAAGATACTGCTCCGGTCCCAGGAATGACGCGTTCGGGTTCGAACGCTCCGGGCACCAGTTCGGATCGGAACAATAGTCTCCTAATCCCGGCCCGCCGTAGTGATTGTTCTTGAAGACAACAGAATAGGTCCCGCCATGGGGATAAATGGCGGGCGTGTTGTCCCATCCGAAGTTAAAAGCATTCAGGAAATCACCATTGGCGCTGAAGTGCACCATGTGCCCCTGCAACCAGTTATAGGCCGTATAGGCGCCGTAAAAGATGCTGCCATCGGGCGCAATCGTCGGCGTGGATGAAGAATCGTCCAGCACGCGCGCAGGCGGCGGCTCGTTGGTGCCCGGATCAACGCCGAAGGTCGCACCGGCGGTGCATCCGCCGTTGGCGCCAGCGCCACCTGGATTACCGATGGGGAAGCTCACGCCGCAACCGTCATTGAGCCGTCCTCGGAAAGAGGCTGCCCATTTGCCGGTCATGTTGGAGTTCACTGCCACCAGGTAGTTGTAGCGGGTAACCAGGTGGGCTTTGCTGACGGTGTAGATGGTTCCATCAGGCGCGATGGCGGGAGCGATATTGAGCGCCGCGCGCTGGCTGCCGCACGGTGTGGTCGACGGGTTAGAGTTCGGCTGGGGCGGCCAGGGCAACTGTGTCTGGCTAAAGGACACGTTGCAACGGCCATTCGGCAGCGGTACCGCATCGCCCTTGATCTGCGCTTGTGAGAACAGGGTGCTATAGCTCACTTTGGTGACAACATCGCTGGGCGTGACCTTGACCAGCCAGGAACCGACCACGTCATCGCCCAGGAAACCGGTTGGATTGTTTTGCGTAACCTGGACAACGTTGTAATACAGGTTTCCGCTTGAATCTGCGCTGATGGGCGAAGCCGTAAACGTGTTGGGATTGATGGTGGTACCGAAGGGATTGATGCGCTTAACCACCGCTCCTGTGGATTTATTGATCTTAAAGATCGTGCCGCCCTGGCCAGGATCATAGAGAAATCCGTTGGCCAATGCCGCGTGATACACCGGCTCCCAGAAGAGGCTGGACGATCCCGGCGCAAACCAGTCGGTGTTAAAGGTCCACTGCTTGACCAGCGTGCCGGCCTGCCAGCTGTATTTATTCTGGTGCCATTTCTGCGTGCTGTAAGTGCTGTTGCTGTAGGTTCCGTCCTTGGACTCGATGAAGACATCATTGCCATCCACCAGCGGGACCTGGTAATGCACCAGCAGCGTGCCGGCCGCATTGGGGTCGGCCTTTTCCGCGTCAATGTTGAAATCGTAAATCAGGTTGACAATATTCTGGTTCAGAGGCTGGCCTATAACGCCACCGTCAAACAGCGTGTGTTGGGGATTCAGGCCCCATTGCGGCCAGTCCGGAGGGTGGCTTGGCACAAGGGTCTGCGCTCCAGCCCCTACGGACAAGAAGGCGAGCAATCCCGCCAGAAGACATGCACTTACAAGGACTTTCCATTTCGAAAGAACTAGATTCATTTTGTACCACCTCGTTTTGGAATGTTTTGAAACTTGGCCAGGTACTGGTGGAATGGTTCCAGCAGGCTGCCGAACACCCACTGCAAATGAAGTGCGCACACGACTGGTAGTGCAGGCCCTGTTGTTGGGCCGTCAGCCTGCTTGCGCAACAGCGCCCGAGACTAAGCATTCCCAGCTGCAAAAACAGGCCCGCAGAGTACTATCGTGAGTAGAATGGAAAACTTAGAAACTATTAACCGTTCGGTATTCGTAAATTTCGCGATGAATCTGCACCATTGAATGTGCAAACTCAAAAAGGAGACTAGCTTGGGGCTGGAAATTCCACTTACGGGAAAATGCCTCATTGCGCAGGCATAGGTATATTTTGCCGCTTTCTTCTGTTCTGAATTCGTAAATTCGCCCTACGACTCCGCACAATTCAAGGTGAAAGCCCTCACGAAATATGTTGACGGGAATTTCTCTTAATCCGAACCTGATGACGAATGGGGCAAAACCTGGGCCGCGTGGTGTGACAACCTGCAAGGGTGAGACGCGAACCATCCCAGGAGCCGCGATTCAAACTCTTGGGACGCGGCAGCCCACGCCATAATAATTTTCCCAAATTATTTAAGTGTGACATCCAGCGGCGTGGTCAGACCCGTGTTCACGGTCGCCGAGGTGCTCAAGTTGGCGAAGCCCGGCGCCGCCACCGTGACCGTATAGCTTCCAATAGAAATCCAGCTCGAGTTGAACGCTCCCGCGCCATCAGCCGTGACGGTCTTAGTCAAGCGCAGCTTGCCTCCGGTAAAAGTCAAAGTGGCGCCCGCAACCGGCGCTCCACCGCTGTTCATTACGTGTCCGCTGACCTGGCCTGCGGTGGAGATAAAGACCTTGGTTGGGCTGGGCTCTGCGACGGCATTAAGCGTGGATGTTCCGGTGCGGGCGTCGCTCAGCCATCCCGTTTTGCCCGCCGTGATGGCAAGGGATTTGCGCGCGCTCGCCGGGATGGAGAAGTTGCCATTGGCATCCGTCACCGCCGAACCTCCGCTATAAGCAACGGTCACGCCTGCGGCGGGGGAGCAATCAATAGCGCTCTTGGCCTTGCCGGAGAGCGTGCCCGGCACCGTTGAGACCCCGGGATTGTGATACGGAACCGTGAATTGGTTGTGGTCGTCCGTCTTGAAGCTGTCAAGATATGGCGAATACGAAGTCACGCTCACGCGATTCAGTGATGGCGAGATCCTCATAATGCGCAGGTAACCGCCGCCTCCCAGCGGATCGGACTGATAATCGGAAAGGATTTGGTTGACCAGATTTCCGTTTAGCCCCAAGTCCATGCGGCGGCCGGTGCCGTCTCCCTGCACCACGTGGCCGCTCAAGACCAGGTGGATGTTGGGATACTTCCGCACCAGCTTCCACCACATGTCTTCACCGTTATTGTCCTGGCCCACGCCGAAGCTGCCCGCGCTGTTGAGATCACAGCCGGAGATGCGCGTGTTGTCCACGTAAGTGAACATGTGCGTGACGATAATGGCGTCCTTGTCCTGATTGGCCTTCAGGATGCTGTCAGCCCATGCCAGCGCCGAATCGCGCGCGGCAAATTCAAGCACGACGATCAAATAATTGCGCCCGTTGACGTTGACGACGCCATAAAAATTTTCATTGCTGCCGGCGGGAAAACTGCCCTTATACCACGCAGCGCCGGCATAGCGGCCCGGGCCAAAGAAAGCATTGAAATTTTTAGTGGAAGCGGTGCGGCCTGCGGGATTGTTCTGGTCATAATCATGGTTGCCGATGGCCATCATGTAAGGCACCCGCCCGTCCAGCAGGCGCACGGCCGCATCGGCGTTCTGCCATTGCGTCACGTCGCCGCCTCCATCCACGATATCGCCCAGACCGACCACGAGCTTGATGTTCTGGTCCTGGACGTGATTGGCAATCCACTGCGTCTGCGCGGCAAAGATCTGAGGATTCAGTGAGGAATAGAACTGCGTGTCCGGCAGGGCGATGATGGTGAACTCATCGACTGGCGTGGGCGAGGGCGCTTGGGCCTTGATCGAGCCAGACAAGAACAAAGCAAGCACTATTACCAGGGGGAAATATCTTTGCAACATCCTTCAAGGGTAGTCCGACTAAAATTAGGATCAATCAGGCATTTGACCTGAGCAGGATTAAGGCAACTCACCTTAGAAATACATCCTTTTCTGCGCATTTGCTTCTAACTGTTTGTCGCTAGTCTTTTGTTCCTTCAAAAAATTCATAACCCTTTAACTTAGCAAAAGGAAATTTGCCATGAAGGTGACATCGGACAGGATCAAAGCACGCGCAAACCAGCTACGCAGTGAAGGATTCAAGTTGAGCGGGCGCACGGTCCGCAGAGCGCTTGAACTGAACGCAGGAGCCAGAACGCAACTGTCATCAAAGGAAAAGGAAGCGACCATCCCGGAGGAAGGTCCGGAGCATGTGGTCAACGGGCCGAAAAGCATTAAGGCCGCCTGACGGCGGGAACACTCGAACGGAATTCTACTCTTCCCTGAATTACACAGGAAACTATGCCAAAAAATGAGCAAACCCAGAACGGACGTTCCACGGTGAGGGTCCTTCATTTCCCTGCTCCCACACCGAGCGCGACCTCCACTAGCACTGATGTGGACATGGACGCGCTGGCAGACTCCATCCGCAAGGCCTGGACACAAAAGTCATCGCCGGCAAAAAATCCGTCAGGTTTAAGGACCGGACTGCCACGCTTGGCGGACAGCAAAATCTAAAGATCGCACCTGCACTGGTGGGCTGAAGCTGGGGAATGAAACGGGCTCTAAAATTTGCCCCTAAAAATTACTAGGTGGATATGGCTTCCGGGTCCATATCCACCTATTTAGCAGTCGACGGATGAGCCTGCTTCTGTAGTAGTAGAGTCAGAAGGCTGTCCGGAAATATAGCTGCAATTAAAAAAATCAAATATTTTCACATAATTCATTTATCCGATTTGTATTCAGTAACTTACACAGACATATTTCTGTGGCCTGCAAGGCCGTTCCACAACCGCACTTATTCACTTTTTCAATAGAATGGCTGACATGCCGTTTTCTGATTTTCAGGGGAACGCCGAACCCGTCCGCCAGCTGCGCGAGATGCTGGCCCGCGACCGGTTTCCTCATGCCGTGATTCTTGCTGGCCCGCAGGGGGCGGGGAAATACACCCTGGCGCTGATGCTGGCCCGCACCATGAATTGCCTGGATCCGCGCCAGACGGACGGTTTGCCGGATTTCTGCGGCATCTGCTCGAACTGTACCCGGATCAGCCAGGCGGAAGACCTTGAGAGCCGCTTTGCCGAAGCGGTGGAGGTCCGCGAAGGGCTGCGCGAAACCGACAAGCGCGAGACCCGCATCCTGGTGCAGACCCATCCTGACGTGCTGGTGGTGCCGCCCGATCCGCCGCAGATGATGATCAAAGTGGACCAGGTCCGGCAGGTGATCCAGACCGCACGCTATAAGCCGCAGGAATCGCGGCGGCGTGTATTTATCTTTGTGGATTCGGCATTTATGAAAGAAGCGGCCAACGCGCTGCTGAAAGTCCTGGAAGAACCGCCTGATTTTGCCACCATCTTCCTGCTAGCCCGCAATCCCGGAGAATTGCTGCCTACGATCCGTTCGCGCTGCGTGATCTTTACTCTGAGCGCGCTACCAGCGGCGGAAATCGAGGGGTATCTGGAAAAATCCCGGCCGGAATGGAATGCGCGCCAGAGGCAGCTTGTGGCCCGGCTGAGCGGCGGCGCCGTGGGACGGGCCCGCACACTGAGTCTGGAAGACTACGTGGCCGCCCGCAAAGACGCGCTCACGCTGCTGGTGACGGCGGTCCGTTCCGGCGAACATTCTGACCTGTTCCGGACCACGGAAACCTATCGCGCTGGCGGCGAGGGCAAGGAAAAAACCGACCGGCTGCTGGGCGCTGTTTACAGTCTGCTGAAGGACCTGACAGCGCTGATCTCAAACGCTCCTGAGCTGGTGCGGAATACTGACATTGCGGCAGAGCTGAAATCGCTGGCGGCGGCGGTGGATTTCAACTGGATCGCCCAGGCCACACAGCAACTAGGACAGGTGCAGAGCGGCATGCGCCGCAATGTCCTGCGTCCACTGTCATTGGACGCTTTTGCGCTCGCGCTGGAACGGTAGCCATCCGCCCGCATCGGACTGATCGAATAACACAAAAGCAGAAGTCGCACCGGGTGATTGGCCTTTCAGACAATTGAAAGCTAAACCCTTGCTGTGGTACGGTTACAAGATTAACCCGCACTGAATGCCCGGTCACATTTCACGGATTCAGCTCGGCCAGCCGAGTCGGCGTTCTCTTGCCGGTGCAGCGTTCGTTTATAAAAGCGGGACGGAACAACTATGAAGGATGGAATGGATTCGACTGCCGCTCGTCAGGCTCCCGAGCGCACCCAAGAGGAAGAATTTGTCAGCCGGAAATTGATCCGGCCCTCATTAAGCTCACCTGCGCCGCGCACCGAACCGGTCTCTGAACGCCGCGACCGCCTGGAGCGGACAGACCGCATGCCATCCGGGCCCAGACGCAATGGCCCGCCGGAGCAGACCCACGCCGAAAACTACTACTACCAGAAACAGATCCAGGGCAAGACGCCTGTGGTGGTGGTGATGAAAGACGGCGAAGAGGTGCAGGGCTTTATCGAGTGGTATGACCGCAACTGCATCAAGGTCAACCGCGGCAGCGCTTCAACCCTGCTGATCTATAAGCCTTCCATCCGCTATATCTATAAGGCCGGCGAAGGCAAGCCCTAACGCCCAAAAATGCATTCCATCTGGACTGAGGTCCCCGGCTTTCTTGCGCGTAACTGGCAGGAGCTTGTGGGGTCGCTCACGGGCGCGCTGTGCGTGTGGCTGCTGGTGAAACAGAACATATGGAACTGGCCCATCGGGA
>WNGG01007547.1_pt1 | contig 13512 bp, 10 predicted proteins | sample 5400661 | NCBI WGS metagenome assembly WNGG01 (sample SAMN13153372, study PRJNA577476) | soil metagenome | isolation source: 100 cm soil or saprolite under Garry oak tree replicate 1 | place: USA:California | collected 2016-06-15
TTCCGCCGGTTTCTACTCTGGCTTCCGACTCACGCCCAGCTCCGGACGCTGCTCCACGAATGAAGCGAAACCAGAGAAGCCCAAGGGCGGCCTGCGAGTTGCGTGGCGAACCACCTTCCCGTCTTATGGTTCCTGGTTAGTACAAGTGTACCAGAGATACGTATCAATGTCAAGTGGGTTGGCTTAGGGAATGGATTTCCTCCCCCAAGCCCCAAAGAAAGGAACGCGCCTTTCATCCCCGTGGATGAATCGCAGGGGCTTTCAGGCGCGGAGGGTGGTAAGTACACCCGCATGATTTGTATGCAGTTTAGAGGAAAGAACGAAAGATGACACAAACGGCGCACGATATTTCCGTGATTATCTGTGCATATACCGAAGAGAGATGGGATGACCTCGTTGCGGCGGTAGAGTCGGTGCAGAAGCAGACACTCCCACCCGGCGAGATCATTGTCGTCATCGACCACAACCCGGATTTACTGGAGCGGGTGCGGAAGCACATGTCAGGTGTGGTCGTGGTGGAGAACAGGGAGGCATGTGGGCTATCAGGCGCACGTAACAGTGGCATTGCGGTAGCGAAGAGCGCAATCGTCGCTTTCCTTGATGACGATGCCACGGCAACGCCTGGTTGGTTGATGTTTCTCAGTGAAGGATTCACTGATCCACAGGTACTGGGTATTGGCGGCCCAGTTACGGCACTCTGGCTGGGGAATGAACCGGCCTGGTTTCCAGAAGAGTTTCACTGGGTCATCGGTTGCACCTACCGAGGTATGCCTCAAACCGTCAAAGCAATACGTAATCCAATCGGTGCCAATATGTCCTTCCGCCGACAGGTTTTCGATGCTGTGGGGGGCTTCCGCAGTGGGATCGGGCGGGTGAGTACGCAGCCCCTTGGGTGTGAAGAGACAGAATTATGCATTCGGGCTCAACAGCGTTGGCCCCAAGGTACTTTCCTGTATCAACCACAGGCCGAAGTATTCCACCGTGTGCCAGACAATCGCGTCTGCTGGGGCTACTTCTGTGCGCGCTGTTATGCCGAGGGCCTCTCGAAAGCGGTCGTGACCCGGTATGTGGGAGCAAAAGATGGGCTTGCGTCTGAACGCGCCTATATCCTGCGGACCTTGCCATCGGGAGTGGTTCGAGGGTTGATGGATGGGCTCTTTCGCTTCGACCTGGCGGGGTTCCTGCAGGCAGGGGCCATCATCGCCGGGTTAGTGGTGACAACGATGGGCTATCTGGTAGGGTGTATCTCCTCACGGGTAGCGACCTCCAGTAATGTTCTTGCCACCGACAGGGTCCTCCGCCATAACTCCGAGATACCACGGTCTACCAGGGTTCAGACCAAAGTATAAGAGTGGCTTAGCACATACCATGATAAGTTCACTCGTTTGAGAAAGGTAATGCATAATGCTTGCCCGGCCTGCAAAGAAAAAAGTGCCTATTCTCATGTACCATAGCATTTCACGCTATGCTACTCCAAAATTCAAACAATTCATAGTATCACCAGCACTATTTGCTGAGCAGATGGCATACCTGCACCAGCATAGATATACTCCCATCACCGCTACGCAGTTCGTAAAGGCACGGGCTCACGGAGCGTCTGTAAGCTCTGCCCTGCCTGAACGACCCGTTGTTCTAACGTTCGATGACGGCTTCGCTGATTTTTTTACAGAGGCTCTTCCTATACTCCTGCAATACGGCTTTACCGCGACACTATATGTTCTCACGGCGTTCATCAACGGCACGAGTCGCTGGTTGCAGCGTGAAGGGGAGGCTACACGCCCAATGCTCACATGGAATCACTTGACTGAGATCAGCAAGTGGAGCATAGAGATCGGTGCGCATAGTCATAGCCATCCCCAGCTCGATACCCTCCCCCGCTCTGTGGCACGAGATGAAATTGTGCGAAGCAAAAGGCTCTTAGAACATCACCTGGGGCAGGCAGTCTCGAGTTTTGCCTATCCTTTTGGTTACCATACGGCTACCCTGCGACGGCAAGTCCAAGAAGTGGGGTACACGTCGGCCTGCGCCGTCAAGTATGCGATGAGTTCAGAGACGACCGATCCGTTCGCTCTGGCACGCCTGATGGTTAGGGCAGATACGAGCATAGATGCTTTTGCCGCATTACTTAGCGGGCGTAGTTCACCGGTCTTGAAGATGATGTCCAGGCGTGCCCGGACTCCAATATGGCAACTTGGTCGGCGTAGTTCAACTCCAATAATGCGCCATCTCCAAGGAGGGCTATTCACACGATGATAGAGACGGCACTTGATGTTTCCGTTGTGATTTGCACTTATACGGAGGAACGCTGGCACGATCTTGTTGCAGCAATTGAGTCAATTCAACAACAGAGCATTCCTCCGCGTGAGGTTATTGTGGTTGTTGACAACAACACACGCCTATTGGAGCGAGTACAAACGCACATACCAGGTATCATCGTGATAGAGAACAATGAACAAAAAGGTTTGTCTGGAGCTCGAAACAGTGGGATAGCAATAGCACGGGGATCACTTATTGCCTTTCTCGATGATGATGCGATTGCAGAGCCTGATTGGTTAGTAAGGTTAAGCCACTGTTGTACAGATCCCCAGGTTTTAGGAGCAGGCGGAGTAGTTGAGCCATTGTGGGCAAGTAAACGGCCTGCCTGGTTCCCACAGGAATTCTATTGGGTTGTGGGTTGCTCCTATCGTGGTCTATCTGAGCTTCCAAGAGCAGTGAGGAACCCATATGGAGGTTGCACTTGCATTCGACGAGAAGTATTTGAGGCTGTTGGGGGCTTTAGGAACGGGATCGGGCGCATCGGTGCATATCCAATGGGCGGTGAGGAAACAGAGCTGTGTATTAGGGCTAAGCGGCATTGGCCTGAGAAGCTCTTCCTCTACGAGCCACAAGCTAGAATTCACCATCGTATTCCATTCCACCGTGGCAGCTGGCACTACTTTAGGTTGCGATGCTTTGCAGAAGGCCTTTCGAAGGCACTGGTAACCTGGCAAGTAGGCACAAAAGATGGCCTCGCATCTGAATGCTCCTACACGCTCCGAATCTTGCCTAATGCAGTGATTCATGGGATGATCGATGGTTTCTTTGGTTTCGACCTGGCAGGTTTCCAGCGGTCAGGAGCTATCATCGCAGGACTAATCATAACAATGGCAGGCTATGTCATAGGTGCCATTGCTCACCTAGTGTCCCTGCGTAAAAGAGCTAATACTGTTAATGACTACAAATTTAAGCGTTTGCTACATCCAAATAGGTAGTGCGGAACCTTAAAGAGATGACGAAGGAATCTAGACCTGTGAGAATATCACCGTATCAGTGGATCAAGGTTAATAGCATCATGTTAGTCAATGTCGGCTCATTAGTAGGAACAACAGCAATAACATCGGTCCTTGGCTTCGCTTATTGGTGGTTAGCAGCACGGCGGTTCCCCCCGGAGACTGTAGGCATTGCCTCCGCATCAGTCTCGGCTATGATGCTACTTGGAAATTTCTGCATCTTGGGATTGGGAACGCTGTTGATCACTGAGTTACCGCGTCAGCCGGGCCAGGAAGCATCGCTCATCAGCACCGCTCTGATCGTGGTTGGGGCAGTGGGGGGATGTATTGGCATCATCTTCTCAGTTGTTGCACCATATTTATCGGCTGACTTCCAGGTACTGAGAGCAAGTATTGCAGACATCGTAATTTTCGCAGCGGGCGTCAGTCTCACAGCCATCGCGTTGGTCCTTGATCAGGCGCTTATCGGAATCCTGAGGGGAGGGCTGCAACTCTGGCGCAACACGCTTTTTGCGGTGGCAAAGCTTGCTGCGCTCTTCGTGGTAGGCCTTTGGCTGTCATATCAAGTGGGAATAACGATTTATGCGACGTGGGTGGTCGGAATTGCGCTCTCATTGGCAGTGCTATGTGGATTCGCTGTCTCGAAGAAGGGGAGGGAGAGAAGAAGCTGCATGCCACAATGGGGATTATTACGAAAATTGGGGCCTGCAGCTCTACAGCATCACCTCCTGAATCTGACACTTCAGGCTCCAGCGCTACTCCTTCCAGTGTTAGTCACTACACTGCTTTCGGCAAAGATGAATGCTTCGTTTTATGTTTCATGGATGATTGCAAGTTTTGTATTTTTTATCCCATTGGCACTCACGACGGTGCTTCATGCAATGAATTCTGCACAGCCATCCACGTTAGCACGTAAAGCTCGGGTGACAATGAGCCTTGCATTGGTGATAAGTGTGTTAGCAAATTGTCTGTTGCTAGTTGGCACGAAGCAGGTGTTAGGTCTCTTCGGCAGGGCGTATGCAGAACAGGCTGCGTGGAGTCTACATATCCTTGTACTCGCAGCTTTCCCGCTTATCATCAAAAACCATTATATATCAATATGCCGTATTCAAGATCGGATAGCACAAGCTATGCTGGGAATAGTCCCTGGCAGCCTTCTTGAACTAGGTGCAGCAATACTGGGGGCACACCTCGGAGGTTTGGTAGGGCTAAGTATATGCTGGGTTGCAGCAATATACATCGAATCAATGTTCATGTTTCGCACGGTATATAGGACTATTCGATCCTTAGATACTTCTACGGTGCCTGCAAGACAGCTCCCGGGCACAGAAGCGATCTGGCTCGTGGAAACATCTCCAATGTCTGCCATAGGACAGACCTATAGAGGGATAGAAGCAATTTGGCTTAGGGAAACATCTCTACTGCCAGCTGTGAGGCTGCCAGACATAAGGAAAGCGTATATGGAGCCAGGTACAGGCAAGAAATCTGTGCAGCAATATGAAAACTGGCATGGTAGTGCTGGCCGACACCGCCTAAAGCCTCCTCGTCTACAACGATACACTCCATACGATAGTGATCCATGCATAACAGACAAAGGTGTAGCAAGTCAGTTTCTAAAAGTGAATACTTAAGGCATGGAGAGCATTACCTGAAAATAACTTTACATGATAAAGAGGCAAGATTAATGACGAGAGAATTAAAAGCTCTGAATGTGTTGATGGTGACCGCTCGCTACTTTCCCTGCATGGGAGGGATCGAAACGCATGTTCACGAAGTGGGCCGTCGTCTCGCGCGTGACGGAGTCAATGTCACACTGCTAACAACCGTACCACAGGGCCTTACAACTCCGCTTCCCAGGGAGGATGAAGTCGAAGGGATGCGCATCATTCGGGTTCAGGCTTGGCCTCCGCAGCGTGACTACTATATAGCGCCCGAGATGTATTCTATTATCAAGCGTGGCAAATGGGATCTCATCCACTGTCAGGGTTGTCATACATTTGTTCCCCCATTGGCAATGCTTGCAGCTAAAGAAGCAAAGATCCCGTACATTGTTACTTTTCATACCGGCGGACACTCGTCGGGTTTTCGCAACAGGATACGGGGCATTCAATGGAGGTTGCTCCGTCCGCTTCTGGCTCGTGCATCGAAGCTGATTGGTGTATCGAACTTCGAAGCTGAGTACTTCCGCGATATGTTACGCCTTCCAACACAGCAGTTCACTGTCATTCCCAACGGTGCCACCTTACCGAGCTTGACGTGTCTTACGTCGGGAACAGCGAATCAATCGCTTATCGTCTCAGTTGGACGGTTAGAGCGATACAAAGGGCACCAGCATTTGATCACCGCTCTGCCGAAAATACGTGAGCGGTGTCCTGATGCGCAACTTCTGATTTTAGGGGTAGGCCCATATGAAGCGACCCTACGCGAACTTGCACAGAAAGTTGGTGTCGCCGAGCATGTGGAAATTCGTTCTGTTCCAGCAAGTGATCGGCAAGGGATGGTGGAGATTCTTTCACAGGCGACACTTCTAGCATTACTGAGCGAGTACGAAGCGCATCCTATAGCGGTCATGGAGGCTCTCGCTCTTCGGCGTCCAGTATTGGTTGCAGATACGTCTGGCCTGCGAGAAATCGCAGAACGGGGTCTTGCTCGCGCAGTATCTCTGAAGAGTACTCCAGAGGAGGTCTCATTGGCGGCATTGCAACAGATCGAGGAGCCACTTATCCCCCCGGCACACCTTGAATTACCAACATGGGATGATTGCACCAGGCAACTACAGGCCATCTATAAGGTATCTGTTAGGAGGCAGCAATGCGTATCTTAATGCTGGCTCAGTTCTATCCACCTACTATTGGAGGAGAGGAACGCCATGTACGTAACCTCAGTATTGAACTTGCTGCGCGGGGACATGGTGTTTCTCTTGCGACGCTCTGGCACAAGGGACTGGCAGACTTCGAGATCGATCAGGGCGTGCGAATCCATCGCATTCGTGGCACAATGCAGCGTATACCCATCCTTTTCAGCGAACAAGGACGTCAGCACGCGCCCCCATTTCCTGATCCAGAGGCAATGCGTGCACTACGTCACATTATCATACATGAACGTCCCGATATTGTTCATGCCCACAACTGGATTGTGCATTCATTCATCCCGCTTAAGGTCTGGAGCAAAGCCAAACTGGTTGTTACCCTCCATGATTATAGCCTCGTCTGCGTGCAGAAGCGTTTAACCTATCAGGGGGAGATCTGTAATGGCCCTGCTTTAACGAAGTGCTTGAAGTGCGCTACTGATTTTTATGGCACTGCTAAAGGCCTGCCAACAGCACTGGCTAATTGGGTGTGGGGAAAGGTAGAACGTCAAACCGTGGACATGTTCCTACCTGTTAGCCAGGCAGTTGCAGAGGGTACCCAACTGGCTAAATATGAGGTGCCCTATCGTATAATACCAAACTTCGTTCCAGACAATCTGAGCATGTTACGCAATGATGCCGATCCACTTTTAGCGCATCTACCCGGGGAGGACTTTTTGCTTTTTGTCGGTGACGTGAAACGTGACAAGGGAGTGGAGGTACTGCTACAGGCATTTGCCGAAGTGGGAAGTCAAGTTCCACTGGTGCTCATAGGACGACCGGGAAACGACCTCTCTATGGACTTTCCCCCGAATGCCTGGGCCCTGCAAGATTGGCCTCATGAAGCAGTCATGAGTGCGTGGAGTCGCTGCACCATCGCACTCATGCCTTCTCTCTGTCTTGATGCCTGCCCAACAGTGGCGATGGAGGCGATGAGTATGGGAAAGCCCATTATCGCCTCGCGCATCGGCGGACTCACCGATATCGTTGTTGATGGCGAGACTGGCTTTCTTGTCACCCCTGGTGACCCCCGTCCATTGCGGGAAGCTGTACAGTGTTTGTTAGATGATCCGGCCCGGCGAGAGCGTATGGGAGTCATGGCGAAGCAAAGAGTTGTCGAGTTCCAGGCGAAGACGGTGGTACCACGCATCGAACAAGTCTATCAAGAGATATTGCAGCCATGAGGGCTGTCACCTGGCGCTTCGGGAAGTACAGGTCAAGAGATGATGAAAGAGCCAGAAAGCAGGTAAAACTACATTGAATCGTCAATTTAGGCAATCATTCCAGGACGCTGAGTACTCCAAACTGGGAGCAGTATCTACCGAGTACTCGCCTGCACATCTGCAGGTGGGTACTTTATCTGCACAGTATCATCAGACAGAGCAAGATTCGGTAGTAGCACAAGACACTGTGCTACTGGCAACTGTGGGTAGGCCAGCCTCAACCTTCTCCCATAAAGTATTGGACAAATTACCGGTGCCTGTGCGGCATATGATCGTAGCGGTGCTTACCCGAGTGCGAGACCCTGAACCAGAGGGGTCTCTGGCAAACTCTCAGGAAGGAGCGGGATCACCGGCTATCGCTTTGGGATGGCTACCAATAATGACACTGACGAGCACATTGGGGATGCTCTCGGTGGCTTATGCTTATAACAACTCGCGTTACGGGGGAACCGTATCCGATACTTTTTTCTTGCCTGGCGTGCTGCTCATTTTTGCTCCTGTTGTGATGCGGCTCCTCTCTCCAGCACCATCACGCTTTGAGCGTATCAGCCTGCTCTGTGTTGTCGGAATCTGTCTCTATCTCGTGAAAGTGATGACCAGCCCGCGCTATTTTTCCTTTTACGACGAATTTCTGCACTGGCGTACAGCAGACGATATTGCCAGGAGCGGGCATCTCTTCGGCGAAAATGCCCTGCTTCCTGTCAGTCCTGATTACCCTGGTCTCGAAATTGTGACGAACGCGCTCAGTACACAGAGCGGACTAAGCACCTTCCAGGCGGGCATCGTGGTGATAGGTGTAGCACGCGTCGTGATGATATTGGCGCTTTTCATGCTGAACGAGCAAATAATGAGATCAGCACGCATGGCTGGAATCGCCACGATCATCTACATGACCAATCCACATTTTCTCTTTTTTGACGCGCAATTTGCTTATGAATCTCTGGCACTGCCACTCATTACATTCGTAATGTTCGCACTGGCACCCCATCAAATGATCTCTGTTCGTCTGAATCGCCTGGAACCTATTGCTCCACTCATACTGTTCGCAAAGGCACGCCGTAAATGGTTGAGCAGCGATCTTCGCTGGATAACGCTCACCGCATGGATCGTTCTGGGAGCTGCCGTCCTTACGCACCATGTGACGGACTTTTTCTTAGATGGTCTTCTCATTCTCTGGACATTGGTTTATGGATTCCTGCGTCTTACTCCTCTATATCGGTCGAGCTTGGCTAAGACAGCTCTATTAGGGGTTTTGATGTCGGTTGCCGGCATCGTTCGTATGGGAAATCCGGTTGTGCAGTATATCTCCTCATTTCTTAGGGTGGCAGTGAACGAACTTGGGCATGTACTGGCAGGCACCAGTAGTGCGAAGCCACTTTTCGTTAGTTACAACGGTCAGCCGACACCGCTCTGGGAACGAATGCTAACAGCCTCTTCGGTGGCCCTCATCCTCTTATGCCTTCCATTCGGCTTGCTCTGCCTCTGGCAGCGCTATCGTTCCAATGCGCTCTCGTGTACCTTTGGCATCGTCGCACTCTTCTACCCACTCAGCCAGGTTTTCCGATTCACAAACGTCGGCGGTGAGCTTGTAGACCGGGCTGCAGCATTTCTCTTTATCCCCATCGCCTCGGTGTTAGCCATCTTCATCACGCAGTTTTGGTCGACGCGACGGCTGAGTTGGAAGCACACTTCTTTGATTAGCTGTGCAGCATCAGTAGTGTTCCTGGGGGGTATCATTCTGGCATCTGGTCCATCCTTTGCACTGCTCCCAGGTCCTTATTTGGTAACAGCTGATAATCGCTCCATCGAACCAGAAGGGATACAGGCAGCCATGTGGGCACGTTCATACCTTGGGCCCAATAACCGAATGGCGACTGATCGCATCAATCAAATCTTGATGGGTACCTATGGTGAACAACGTCTTGTGACGGGGCTGGAGGACAACGTAGATGTTTCTGCGATTTTCACCTCGTCAAGTCTAGACCCTGATGAGTTATCAACCCTTCGAAGTGCTAAAGTGCACTATCTCGTCGTTGATCTGCGTTTGGCCAAAGCACTTCCGTTAGAGGGATTCTATTTTGATGAAGGAGAATCTGGTTCCTTCCAGTACACCACTCCTATTGATTTGGAAGCGCTTACAAAATTTAGCACTATCCCACAGATCAATCGGGTGTTTGATAGCGGCGACATCGTGATTTATGACGTGGGAGGACTCATCAATGCGTCTGAAAAACCTTGACCTGATAGTGGCGCTTATCATTTCAGCAATGAATGTGGTATGGGCGCTGCTTCCCAGTCATACTCCTGCAATAGGGATCATCCTGGCGCTACCTTTGGTTTTCGTGTTGCCAGGTTATACACTCACTGAGGCCATGTTCCATAAACGAGCACTTGAAGCTTCTCACCGCCTTCTGCTCAGTCTTGGCTTAAGCCTGGCAATTGATATATTGGGTGGCCTCATCCTTAATATGCTCCCGGCAGGATTACAAGCAAGATCCTGGGCGGTGCTCCTGGGATTACTGACAGCAGTGTTTTCTCTCTTAGTAGGCTATCTTCGACGAGGCACACAGCTGTACGGAGCACAATCAGCCAGGTTGCGCTTCACCATCTATGAATTTATCTTATTTGGCCTGGCTACTACAGTAGCCATCCTCTCTGTCCAATACTCTGCTATTAGCTTAGCGCAACAGCCGCACTCAGGTTTTACACAACTCTGGATGCTCCCATCAGTTCAGGTTGAAAAAAGCTGTGCCGTCCGTCTCGGTGTGCGCAGCTTCGAGGTAACTTCTGTAAAGTATCGGGTCACTATGACAATAAACGGTACCTTGGCAAAAACTTGGTCGCCAGTCGTGCTGGCTCCACAGGATGAATGGGACCAGTTAGTGCCACTAACCTCAGGAACAACTGACAACATGTATGTTGAAGTACAGCTTTACCGATCAGATAAACCCGAAATTGTGTATCGTGAAGTCACTTTGACGCTTCACCTTCTGAGCAAAAGCAAAGATGAAAAGGCACGACAATGCGGGTAACTACTCAGATAGGGGTTGCAGGGTCTGCTAGAACAGGGCTATGTGAGCCGAAGAATACATTGTCCAACCCCTAATGGACCACTCAAATCAGTCGGGCATTCCTGTATAGGTAGGCCGACTAGCAAAGAGTGGATTGAAGTGGTGGAATGACAAGAGTAAATAGGAGTAATGTAATGACAGATGGACCGTTTGATGTTTCAGTTGTGATCTGCGCCTATACCGAGGCGCGCTGGAATGATTTGGTCGCAGCAATAGCTTCGGTGCGGCAGCAAACTCTTTCAGCCAGAGAAATTGTTCTTGTGATCGACCATAACCCAAGATTGTTAGAGAAAGCGCATAATCAACTATCAGACGTGGTGCTGGTCGAGAATCACGGTCCAGCCGGAGTTAACGGATCGCGGAATGCTGGTGTGACAGCAGCAAAGGGAACAATGATTGCTTTCCTTGATGATGATGCCTTAGCGACGCCCGATTGGCTGAAACAGCTTGTCGCTGGCTTTGAGAATCCGCAGGTATTAGGAGTCGGTGGCCTGATTGAGCCGCTTTGGCTACAAGGTCGACCTACTTGGTTTCCTGAAGAGTTCTACTGGGTGTTAGGCTGCAGCTATCGTGGCATGCCTCAGAAGGCCGAGGAAGTGCGCAATCTTATTGGTTGCAATATGGCCATCCGGCGGGAGGTTTGGGAGGCAATTGGGGGGTTCTGGCATCGATTCGGGCATGTGGGTGGACAGCCCAGGGGTTGCGGTGACACCGAATTTGGCATTCGAATACATCAGCGCTGGCCACAACATGTACTGCTATACACGCCACAAGCCAAAGTGTATCATCGGGTGCCGACCAGTCGAGCGTGTTGGCACTACTTCCTCTCACGCTGCAAGTTTGAAGGACACTCTAAAGCTCTTTTAGCACAGGCTGTCGGCACTCGTGATGGATTGTCTTCGGAGCGGAGCTATGCATTTCGGACTCTGCCACGAGGGGTTATACGAGGGATTGCAGACAGCCTCCTTGGTCGTGACATGACCGGGCTAGCGCGAGCAGGAGCGATTGTGGCCGGGCTAGCAATCGCAACAGCGGGCTACATAGCTGAGAGCATGCGTCCGCATAGTAAGGATGCCGCACTCGACATGGTCTTCTCAGGAATGACCCAGAGCAGCCAAGAAGAAAGGGTGGTCTAGCCCACGGGATGCGCAACGAGATGTACTAACCTGTAGCGAGTCCACATTCCGCAGTTTTGGACGCCGTTTTTTGAATAGTATCTATTGCATCTATTACTTGTTTCCCGCTTTGTAAAAGGCATGAAGTGAGGCGAAAGGGAACAGAACTTCGCAATACTGATTCTCTAGGTTGGTTCTGTTCGTCAAATATGCTGCATTGGAAAGGCAAAAGACGTATGTCATGCATGAATGTGCAGCCCCACTAGTAATGCTTACTATACTCAAAAGCTACATGCTAAATTTTGGAATAAGAGCATAAACAGCTTGATTGATAATAGTAGCAAAAATAGAGAGAGTACTTACCGAGTTATGAAATGGTGGTCGATGTATAAACAGGATATTGCTCGATACAAGGAGTATAGGGGAAATTCGCCCTTATTCATCATCTGGCTCACAGAACAAGGTTTGTGGGCATTATTGCAGTACCGAATGGCGTCTGCGTTGTATCGATTTAACATACCACTGGCATCACGCTTCCCTATCAAGCCTCTATTGGTCCGGGATTGTATATTGGTCACTACGGCAACATCATTCTGAATGTTAGTGCAGTGATAGGACATACATGTAACCTATCGCAAGGGGTAACTGTTGGAGTATCAGGAAAGGGAGAGCGACGCGGCGTGCCAAGAATTGGCAACCGCGTATACATTGCCGCAAATGCAGTAGTCGTAGGGAAGATCTCAATCGGTGATGATGCAGTGATAGCAGCCAATTCACTTGTCACTAAGGATGTTGCAGCACATACGACGGTTATGGGCGTACCAGCGCAAACCATAAGTACAAATGGCTCAGAAGCATATCTTGATCCGTAGCTTTAAAAAGCAAGGCTTGTATGATGTTATAATATGAACTTCCTGAAAGCTGTTCTACTGAAAGACCTACAGCTTCATGGTACCTTTTCACGAGGGGAAGCTTAAAGGCTGCTGGATACGTTTGTGCCAGGAATTAGCACGCCGTTTTTCCAACGACATGCTAACTTCCGCATGATCTGGCAACGAGTATAACCATTGGCACTTATCGTAATTCATCAAAAGAGGATTTATCAATGCGTTTAAAGAACCTCGATCTCATCGCTGCGATACTCGTTGTCGCGATCAATGTGGGATGTACATAGATTCCCAGCCGTCCCTTGGTGATAGGAATCTTTCTCGCATTACCTCTCATCTTTATCTTACCCGGTTATACGCTCACCCAAACTCTGTTTTGCAAGTGGTCAGTTGATCAATCGCCTGATTCGTCTAGTAATCTCATTCTCCGGCCAAACCTGAAATTAGGACAACCTGTGGGTGGCGCTGATCAGATCATTCTCAGCCTCGGCTTGAGCATGGCGATTGATGTACTGGTAGGTTTCGCGCTCAATGTATTGCCAGTAGGATTACAAGCGCTTTCATGGACACTAACCCTGGGATTAGTAACAACTGTATTTGCTCTGCTGGCAGCGTTCCTTCGAAGAGGAGACATCGTGACAATTGCAAGAGTATCACGACCTCGCGTCACCATCTACGATTGTATCCTGTTTGGGCTGGCAATATCCGTAGCAACAACAGTTATCTGGTTCTCTATGATTAGGCCGCTAGAACCACAATCCAGTTTTACACAACTCTGGATGCTCCCATCAGTTCAGGCTGAAGACAGCTGTGCCGTTCGTCTCGGCGTGCGCAGCTTTGAATCAACTTCTACGCTTTGTGCGAGTTCCTCTCTCCCAGAAGAGCTAGACGGCCAAGTCAGCCAAGCGTAACAGAGGCCTTCCCAACAGCTGGTTGACCAACATCCCCGCACTGTGAGCTGTGAGCTTGGCAGCCATCCTGGTCAGCAGGCCCCAGGTACTTTTCGCAGAGTGTTTGGACAAGTGCAATTGCTCTTGCAACTGCGCATGCACCGTTTCGCAGATGAGCCGCAGCCGATTGAGCTGCTTTTGAGCCTGCT
>WNGG01005992.1_pt1 | contig 13511 bp, 16 predicted proteins | sample 5400661 | NCBI WGS metagenome assembly WNGG01 (sample SAMN13153372, study PRJNA577476) | soil metagenome | isolation source: 100 cm soil or saprolite under Garry oak tree replicate 1 | place: USA:California | collected 2016-06-15
AGCAACTAACGGCTATCGGTGGAATAAGTCACAATGAAGGTGGTCTCTTTTGCCGTCCCTGTGGGGAGCAATTCTCTCTGGCCGTTATCGCTAACGCTGCGCGGCATGTAGCAACAGTCGACTCGAATATGCATCCCCTCTAGCATATTGTGTACTGAATCAAAAAAGCGAACAAGAGCGAGCCGCATACTCGCTCTTGTTCGCTTTTTTGATTCCTGATATATTATCTCATCCCTATGCTAGGCATAGCGTGACATATACTTGTCGATATCAAACTCTTTTCCCTGCTGCGCCAGCTGCTGAGCCGCTTGATCCATGGTGGGCCGCTCTTCCTCGTAGAAGATACCCATGTATTGCCTCTCAGTATCCATTGCCAGCGTCAACGCTTTAATGCGGTCTTGAGGATCATGATCCGCAGGCAGCGGGGTTACCGAGGCATCCCAAGCATCAAACGTGTTGTAGAACGTTGGACAGGGACTGAGCGCGTGAATGAACGAGAAGCCGCGGTGCAGCATGCCCTTTTCAATGAGCGTTGCTAATTCCTTTGGTTTGGCTGAGTAGCCGCGTGCTACAAAACTGACATTGAGTGTGAGCGCTGTAGCAATCGGATTGAATTGCGAAGCCAGCAACCCATAAGGGGTTGATTTTGTTACATGGCCGTGTGGCGATGTCGGCGACGTCTGGCCTTTAGTTAGACCGTAGGTCTCGTTGTCCATGACAACAACAGTAATATCAATATTGCGCAGGGCCGCGTGTACAAGATGACCTGCGCCAATGCTGAAGAAATCACCGTCACCACCAACGGCGACAACAGCCAGGTCAGGGCGAGCCATCTTCAGACCCTGGGCCACGGGCAAAGCACGCCCGTGAACGCTATGAAAACCAAAGGTCTTCATGAAGTGTGGGAAACGGCTAGAGCAGCCGATACCGGATACCACGACGGTTTGCTCGGGCGACATTTTCAGGCCGGCCAGGCCACGATAGGTGGCATTGAGTACGCCAAAATCCCCACACCCTGGGCACCACGTTGGCTTCACATCACTTTTATAATCTTTTAGTGTCAAATTTACAGGTGTCTGTATCAAGATTAACTAACCTCCTCGATTGCCCGCAGGATTTCGCCAGCGGTGAACGGAATACCGCCGAACTTGTTCACACGGATGGCTTGTAGACCGTATTTCGCGCCCAATAGATTTGCCAGTTGACCGGAGTAGTTGCACTCAGGCACAATCACCGTCTTCACTGAACGAATGAAATCTCGAATGGTGCGATCAGGTAAAGGTGAAAGTATCTTTGGATGCAAAGATGCGACCCTGTACCCTTTTGCCCGAGCGCGATCAACCGCCTCCTGGATTGTACCTTCTGTTGAGCCCCAACCAATGATGCCAATGAGGGCATCCTCATCACCGTAGCGTTGGGGTCGAGGCAGTTCCTCAGCGGCAGTATCGAGTTTACGGAAGCGCTTCTCCATCATTGCCGTATGGTCTTCCGGCTCATAGTCCGGGTGACCATGTTCGTCATGTTCCAGACCGGTGGCTACGTAGGTCACGGCACCGGGTCCAGGGGCAGTGATGGGAGAGATACCGCTGGCCGTATAGGCGTAGCGTGCATAGCTATGAACCGCTTCATCGGTTGTTTCGCTATGGCCGTTGCTGCTGCCGTTGGTAGAGGCTCCGTTTGCGCCAAAGAGGATGCGTTCCTGGATCTCCATAGGCTGGAAAGCACTGCGATCAACGCTCTCGACGCGTGCACTCAAGGACTGGTCGGTAAGGAAGATCACTGGCATCTGATAGCGTTCGGCCATATTAAAGGCCATGATAATCAAGCTGTAGCAATCGGCCACGTCGGCAGGTGCAACTACCATGCGTGGCGTATCCCCGTGGCCTGCATTGAGAGCAAAGCTCAGGTCAGCCTGCTCCATCTTCGTTGGCATACCTGTGCTAGGGCCGGCGCGTTGCGCATCCACAATCACAGCAGGTATCTCTGCCATCGAGGCATAGCCGATCAATTCCGTCATGAGCGAGAAACCAGGACCAGAGGTGGCCGTCATCGCACGTACGCCACCGAACGAGGCTCCCAGGACTGAAGCCAGTGCGGCTATCTCGTCTTCCGCCTGCAGGAAGGTGCCGCCGACCTGCGGCAGCTCTTTTGCCAATCCCTCCATAATGTCGCTTGCTGGCGTGATGGGATAGCCCGCAAAGTAGCGGCACTGTGCGGCCAGGGCGCCGGCTACGAGGGCCTGGTTGCCATTGAGCACAACGCGGTTAGCCTTCTCAACGGGACCTAAATGATAAGGATCACGCTTGGATAATTGCTCGGTGACATATTTCCTGGCAACCTCCAAAGCCAGCATATTCTTTTCCATCAAAATGGGATTAGCTTTGCGTGACTTGGAGAGCTTGGATTCCACTACCTGGACAATAGCCTCTAACGGCGGACCAAATAAGCCACAAATAGCCCCCAGCATGACCATATTTTTGGTTTGGAAGAGTTGGACTTCTTTGCGGGCTATTTCATTGAATGGAACCGCGTAGGCGATAAAATCGCCAGCGTTAGGAGTAAAGTCACTGGGATCATAAACCAACACACCGCCATGACGGAGGTCGACGATGTTGCGATCATAGGCCTCTTTGTTCAAGCAAACAAGCACATCAGCAGAGTCGCCCATGGACTTGATCGGCAGATTGCCAATACGTACCTGGAACATACAAGGTCCACCAAGAATTTCAGCTGGGAAGGTACGGAAGGTATAGACATGATACCCCCAGCGGGCAGCACCCAGAGCGATAAGATCACCACCTGAGATGGTTCCCTCGCCCGACTCACCGCCAATACGAATCGTTATTTCATTCAACTTTGAATGCCTCCCTCAATGGGACCAATTGTTGACCGCGCCATACTTGATGAGTGGCGCGGCCCTATAAGGAGCGGGTCTCAAATCCGTGGATAAATTTTTCACAAAAAGCGCCTGTATATATCTATCCGGCTGAACCGAGATATATGCTATGGAAGGTTTTATTCTTCTACCACTCTCCATACGGCAGCGAAACACAATACCAGGCCGGCTGACCTTCTAGGTAATGATTGTTTCCAAACTGCCTGTGTGCTTTCTCAATTTTATCGCTGTTCCATCATCGAAAAAAAGTGGAACAAGACCCTACCTACACATTAACTCTTGTTATTATAGCACACTAAATTGTTTATGGTGCATCGATGAAGACGAATTTTGGCAAAAATTGGATACTTCATAGGGACAAAGCCGTGATTATGTAACTTTATACACATTGCACGGCGAGTTTACAGGTACTTTTACTACATTAAGAGCACTAAAGAGAAAAAACCACCCCTTCCCAGGTCCCATGAGGTATGATATAATACCTTCCGCAAGGGCCCATAGCTCAGCGGTCAGAGCAGTCGGCTCATAACTGATTGGTCCCTGGTTCAAATCCAGGTGGGCCCACCCTTCTGCTTTTTCAGCTCACGCTGCTACTTCAAAAAAGAACATAGAGACACTGATACGCCTCGTCATCAAGACCTCTGATCAGGAGGAGAAGGAGGAAATCCCGCTTATTATGAACAATCGTTACGCGACACACTCCCAGGCGCTAATCGATGCAGTGTTGAACAGCCCCGGTGAGACTGATCCCGGGTTACGGCATGCGGTCGAAGCGCAGTCGGCTAAGTTGAGTGGTCGTCCCTCTCAGCATGGCGGTCACGTTCCCCAAGAACTGGTTCCCTATATCAAAAAAGTGGCCTTACATGCCTACAAGACCACCGATAAGGATTTCGAGGCTCTCCGAGGGGTGGGCTACAGCGAGGATGAGATCTTCGAGCTTACGCTAAGTGCAGCACTCGGTGCTGGGATGGCACGGCTAGAGTGCGGTCTGGCCGCACTGAAAGGAGGCCAGGATGCGGCTTCAGAAGATTGAGCAGGTGAGGCGAGACGAACCGGTCTCCGACATTCGGCGAATCTTGTCCTATCGCCCTGAACTGTTCGGTCATCCGTTTTCGGCCTATCTTCAGGAGGCACTGCGTGGACCTTCGGACTGGAGCATCGGCGAGCGGGAGTTGTTCGCTGCCTTCGCCTCGCGCAAGAACCAGTGTACTTATTGAACGGGAGCCCACGGCGCAGTTGCGTCGAAGGTACTCACCGATGAACTCGTCCAGGCCGTCCTGGATGATTGGCGGACCGCCCCGATTGACGGGAAGGTACGCGTGACCCTGGGCTTCCTGGAGAAGGTCACGCTGGCCCCTGCTGAGATTGGACCTGAAGACGTCGCCCCGCTACGCGCAGCAGGCGTGAGTGAGCAGGCCATCGAGGAAGCTCTCGTTGTCTGCGCCCTTTTTAACATCATTGACCGCCTCGCTGATGCGCTTGATGTCACGATTCCCTCAGCAGAAGGCTTCGCACGGACCGCAGAGAGGTTGTTGGAGCAAGGTTATCTGTAAGCTGGTAAGTCCTATGGATTCACTTCACTGCCAAGTCCAGGGCAGTAGAAATGGCGGAAACGAGCGTTTGCAGCTTAAAAGGTTTCTCCACAAAACCAGCATGAGGAGCAACCTGTAAAGCCCGTGCCACTTCAGTGTTAGTAGCAGCAGTGCACACAATGATAGGCAGGGTCTGCGTACGAGGATGAGATGTGAGGGAACGCAGTACTTCTATACCGCTGATATCAGGGAGAGCAAGATCCAGGATAAGTACTTCTACAGGCAAAGTGTACAATTTCGTTGGCGCATATAAAGCTGGGACACCGTCAAGAGTTCTTCCACTCGACAACAAGGCATGGAGACATTTCTGAGGTGTATCAAACACTGTGACCTGGTGACCTGCATATTCCAACAGGGTAGCACAAAGCTTTGCGATACGAGCATTATCTTCTAGCAAACCTATTTGGGCCATAAATATAGCATTTCCTTTGTTTGCCTGAGCAACGGTTACCCACAAATTGTAATGGTTAAATCTATGAACTGTCAAGCCTCCAAACTTTATTACCTCATCGTAGTTGGAGACTATCATCTCGACGCTTGAACCTTGATGCTGTACAATCTTAATGGTGAAATAAGGAAGCATTAAAAATTCTCAGGTTTGCACATGAGTGATAATGATATTGTCAAAAAATATCCCATCAGCGTAGTTCGCTTTGGCATGGGGAAAGAAATCAAACTGTACACCGATGAACTGGTTGTAACAGGCCAGGACGAAGATCAAGAGACACGAGTACAACTAGACGTCATTAAACGGCTCATCCTGGTGCCGGGCGATCCTACTCCCTCCAAGTTAGTATTGATGGCTGATCTGTATGACGACACCACCATCATACTGGCGGAGGGTATGAGTAATGCACGCGATTTTCGAGCTATGCTCCCACATATTATCGAACTGTGCCCCGATTTACAACTCGATCCTCCAGACATGGGAGAACAACTGCGACAAGCAATAAACAATCGTCGTGCATGGGCGCTGACCTGCTATGGCGCAATTCTCTTAGTCTTTCTCTCGTTGTGTGCACTCTACTTTATTGTGGCGTATCTTGGCGCACATCATTGATCTTCTTGCTATCACGACGAATTCCTTAGATCAGATAAGGAATATCAAATAGTCACCTTTTGTGAAAGAGAGGCTCTAAATGTCGGCATCCCAAGGAGTTTTTTTCGTTCCAGGGATGAGCAGCGATCCACGTATCCGTGTCTTTCGACGTAAATTCAGCGCTTCAGGAGAGTTTGAAGGGATCGTACATTTTACGGCTCGGTACACGATGCCAATGTCCGCTACGTGATGCAGTGGTTGATGAGGTAAGGAGAGGAGAAGTTTAACCATGTCGTCTACATCATTCAAATATTGCCCGTTATGTGCTACAACCCTGGTGGAAAAGCCCATCTATCATGCTCTACGCTCCACCTGCCCTGCGTGCGGCTTTATCTATTTTCTCGACCCCAAACTGGTGATAGTGGTAGTGGTGGAGTACAAAGGCAAACTATTACTTGGGCGACGCAACATTGATCCAGGCAAGGGCCTGTGGAGTTTTGTGAGCGGGTATGTCGATAGAGGAGAAAAAGTCGAGGAGGCGGCCATTCGCGAGGTCAAAGAGGAAACAAATCTGGATGTGCAACTAGACAATTTGCTTGGCATCTATAGTCAAAATGGCAATCTACACGTGGTGATAGGCTACCGGGCAAGCGTGGTCAATAACGATATAAGCAAGATGGCCGGTCAACCCGATGAAGTGAGCGAACTTGCTTTCTTTACCCGCGAAGAGATACCCGACCTGGCTTTTCCCATGGACAAACAAATCTTGCGCGATTGGTATAATATGCGCCTATCTCACTAACCTGGATGTGTTGGTTCAGATTGGTCAATCGCGTTCTCCTGCTCAGGGGAGGGTTGCTCGATAATACGCTCTGGTTTGAGTAATGCTTGCCTGCTACTGCGGTTGCGCCGGGTCAAGCGATAGAGGATATAGAAAAAGAACCCAAGCAGCAGCAGTGGAAATAGTTTCGAAATATTAAAGCCGCTGCCACTGGTGCCTGGGAAAAGATAGACATCATTGCTAGCGGCAAAGAGTTGAGCATAATCAGTCGCTCCCAACGTCAGGGCATATACAGGCTGATTGCGAGGTAAGCCGGGAGCAATACCACCCCAACTCTTTCCACTATCATCACTACGCAAGCCCACTATACTGGTTCCAATATACAATGTGGTAGGCTTGCGAAAATCAACGTAGATTGCCAGCACAGCGATCCTGGAAAGCGATTCCTGGCTTTGCATCCAGTGCGCCCCAGCATCTTGAGAACGGAAGAAGCCCTGGCTGGTGCCAGCGAAGATCAGACCTTGAATACCTCCACTTACCGATGCAGGCTGCACGGTGTAAATCACAATATGTGACGGCAGACCAGTATTTAAAGCTTGCCATGTTGTTGCCCTGCTATCAAAGCGATAAATGCCCTGCGTTGTCGCAGCCCATAGTTGATGATTATCGGTATCAAAGGTCAAACCATTGATTGCAGCGCCGCCAGGAAATCCACTACTGATTGTGGTCCAGGTATTGCCATCATTCGTACTCACCAGAACAGCGTGATGTGCCGTTCCAAGGTAGATAGTGTGCGGCGCATTCAAGTCGAAGGCTAATGCAGTGTAGTTGTCAAGAGGTAGCTGTGCTTGATCCTTACCTACAGCACTCCAACGTTGTGCCGCATCCGTACTCATAAAAAGACCATTGCCGCTGGCGGCATACAGTTTTTTCCCCGTGGCATCAAACGAGAGCGCATTGATGGAGGACGGCAAAGGAAGGCCATCGCTACGCTCAGTCCAATGCAGTCCGCCGTCGGTACTGGCAAAGATTTTTCCCTGCGCATCACCGGCATAAATTGCCTGCGGATTATTTGTGTCAACTGCAAGCGTACGGATATGTTGATGTGTTAAAGTGCTCAACTGCCAGCTGTTACCTGCAAAAATACCTGAACTAGAAGTACAAGCAGAAAGACCCACAAGGAGAATGGCTACAAGTGCAAGCAGAGAAACACGAGCACGTGAAGGCCTTCTCGACTGCGGAGTGTTTCTACCTCTCTGAACAGCTATTTTCATAATATGCCTCAAATTAAGGGAGGATGTGCAGTTCCTGGCCCAGGCCATGCTCTCGTGCCAGCTTATAGATATGGGCTGCCGTAGTGATATCTTCCAATGCGATCCCCAGTCCCTTATAGAGCGTAATATTCTCTAATGAATCACGTTGTGGGCCATGAGCGCCAACAACTTCAGACAGCTCGTAGACTCTATTCCAGTCGAAGAGGCCTTCATTGGCAGGAATGATCAGGTCGCCAGCTTCTTCACGTGCTTGGTCTCGTGAATCGGTGACGATGAGATAGCTGCGCTGCAGGGTCGATAAATCGATTTCACGTTTGTTGGCCCAGTTTGAGCCAATGGCATTGATATGGCACCCTTGTTTCAACCACTCTCCATATAAAACAGGTTCTGATGAAGAGGTCGCGGTAATCAAAATATCTGCCGCTTCAACCGCCTGGCGAGCATTGGCAACAGACATCACTTGAACGCCGAGTACCCTCGTCATCTCATCACAGAAGATTTTACAGGCCTGAGGATTGCGACTGTAGACGTAGACGACAGTTATATTCCGTACAGCACATACGCCCATGAGCTGAGTAACAGCCTGATTGCCAGCGCCGATGAGGCCAACGGTTGTTGCGTCAGGACGTGCCAGGTATTTGGTAGCCAGCCCACTTGTCCCTCCGGTACGCACCCTTCCTAACCAATCAGCTTCAATAATAGCCAGGAGCTGCCCATCTTGTGCACTAAAGAGCATCACGACAAAACGCACACCTTCCCGGAAGGCTGTATATGTTTTATAGCCAAGCACACCAAGCGTTGGAGCAGCAGCTGCATGGATGTTCAACACACCGTTTGCCAGCATAATACGATTACGTGGTAGATTAACCACACATCCATCAGCCATCGCGCCAAATGCCTGCTCCAATACCGCCACGGTATCAGGCATGGTCAAGAGGCGGCGCACATCTTCTTCACGTAATAGCAAAGCCATATTAATCTTTTCTACACTCCACTAATTTTTGCGGCGTATCACACGCTTCAAGTAGACGACTGTTTCTTCGATTTCGTAGTTCTTTGGCAGTTTGTAATTTTTCTCGTTCTGTGGGAAAAGCACCTCTCGCAACTTGCTCAGGGTGGGTAGAGTGTTAGTGACAGACTGAGGTAGTCGAGGTGACTGCGTCAAGCGGGCCAGGAGACTACGACGCAACAACTCAAGGCCGACGCCCACAGCTACAGCTCCTACACCGGCTGCAACGCGAGGCAGCTGTGGATTGTGTAAAACAGCCGGGAGACGCTGGTTTATCATCACCAGGTTTCTCGAAGGTGCTGTCAGGTCTTCTCCACAATGGTGACAATACAGTTCATCCTCCAGGTTTTCAGCATGACAATTTGGACAGTGCATTGTATTCTATTCCTCCTTGGTGTGCATTTCTATTTTCACCGTTCGCTAACATCTGCGTACCTTGGAGCGGCAATGAGTTTTGCGCGCTCCTCCTTGCGCAGGTTTTCCTCTGTTACATTATACAACGTCGTAACCTCCCCGTCTTGCAACTCACCATTTTTGGCAATGAATTGACATTTTTCGCTTCTTGTGGAAAATGGGGTATAATATATACAGAAATCATTGGAAAAAGTCATGGGAAGATAGGTAGCAGTATGGAGAATCCAATACAACAACAACCCTCGAAACCTTGCCTCGAATGCGGTGGTCAACGTATCCTTTGCAGCTTTGGCCTTGAACCATATGTTTGGATCAGGCGATATATTGATCAGGGAAGCGTTACCTCTACATTAAGAGCATATGCCTGCCTGAACTGTGGATACACGACCTTCTATACAAGTGACCCGGATAATCTGAAAATCAAACCATCAAAGTAGCAGGCCCCCTATGGCTGAAATGGCTATCGCCTTTTGACGAACAGATGTGATACAATAAGTATCAAACTCATTGAGTCGCTGCCTCGCACGCACACATCTATTGAGTGGTTCCACAGGAAAGCAAAGCACTGATGATGAGCACAAATGAAAAGGATGCAGGGGCACTGGATGCCTATTCTTATGCAGTAACCACAGCAGCGGAACGCGTTGGACCTGCGGTAGTACGCATTGATATAGATCGAGATGGTCGACGTGTCGGCCCGTTCAATATACCAGAGTTTGGTGGAGGCATTGGCTCCGGCTTCATCTTTGCCTCAGATGGTCAAATTCTCACCAATGCCCATGTTGTTGCGCAAGCGCGGCGTATCCAGGTGACCCTGGCGGATGGCCGCAAATTTGATGCGGGTCTTGTCGGCAGTGACCCAGACGTGGATGTTGCTGTTCTGCGTATCGGGGCCGACCATTTGCCGGTAGCAGAGTTAGGACGAGCACCACTACGAGTAGGGCAGCTGGTGATTGCCGTAGGCAATCCCTACGGCTTGAACTGGACTGTCACTGCCGGTGTTGTTAGCGCACTGGGCCGCACACTGGATGCCCCCCGGTCACGCAAAATGACCAATCTAATACAGACCGATACACCTATTAACCCCGGTAACTCAGGTGGTCCGCTGGTTGATAGCGTAGGGCGCGTGGTTGGCATTACTACAGCTATGATGCCATTGGCCCAGGGACTTGGCTTTTCAGTTCCACTTGATACCGTCAAAGCTGCCATAGCCAAGATTAACAAGAACCGCGAAACTAAGCCTCAAGGTGTATCCCTGGGAGTCGGAGGGATGCGTATAAAAATCGATCCGAGCCAACAAAGAAATCTTCATCTTACGCAGCAATTTGGTATGGAACTACTAGAGATTCGTCGTGACGGTCCCGCCGATCGTGCCGAACTCAAGCGCATGGACATCATTCTTACCGCCGACAATGAGCCTGTAACGGAACCGCGCGATTTGCAGCGCATCGTCCGCAGGCATCTGCCCGCAGAAAAAATAACCATCACATTTTTGAGAGGTGGTAAACAGCGCAAAGTGACCGCGGTGCTGTAGACGTCCTGTCTCGAATTTCAGGCTCCAATACGTGTTCTTCTCTAAAGGTGTTAAGAAGGCGTATGGAGCCTGATTTTTTAGATTTACAAATGGAATACGTCTTCTTTAGGAGAATGAGAGGTGTTCTACTTGTCGGGGCTGAGTAAGTAGCCCGGAGATAAAGGATGTGATGACATGCAAGCATTTCTGTTTATGCTGGCGCTGATAAGTATACTTATTGCCTTTGGCGTTTGTCTAAGCCTCTACCTGTATAAAGGAGGGGCTGTAGGCAAGAGGCGCCGAGTTCGTGCACGAAGCTTTCAAACAGCAACCGCTGAAACCACGGCTGATGATTATGGCGAAGACGAGTTTTATGAGGGTCTTGGCCCAACAGTTAGTACAACATCAAGTCTCGCTCGTAGTAGTCTGGTAGTCTTTCTTGCTGGCTTTGCCATAATCGTAATGCTTCTAAGCAGCTTTGTAAGCACTGTTCTGCACTAATGAGTTCTTTGTTTATTCATTTTCCTCGCTATCATCAGAGAGTTGTTGACCGTTCTCGCGTTGCTTGCGTAGCAATTCTTCAACGCCGCGAATCAAGGACTCGGCACTTGGGAGAGGGCCTGTGCTTGTGGTCCTATCAGAGTTAGAAACCGCCTCATCTTCGTCATCTTCGTCGTCTTCAGAAGATATTGCGCCGGTGATTTGCTCTTCCAACCTGCGAACATAGGCGCTGGCCTCTGGATCTCGCGCGACCAGGGAAGTTATCTGTTCTTCAAAACGAATGGCATCTGCTTGAATATCGCTCAATTCCAAGCCAAAGGACATAAAGGTGTTGAGGTAAGTAAGGAGGGCAGAAGTGACCTTGATATTCGGCGTGGCTGCCAGGTAATGTGGTGCCGCTGCCCAGAGACTTGCCGCAGGAATAGCTGCGCGCCGGAACGCGTCTTGTAGCACACCGATCATTCCTGTAGGTCCCTCATAGCGCGAGCTGTGTATATCTATTTCGTGGAGGCGTTCCTTCAAATCTGTATTTGAAGAGGTGCCGGTGATAGGTACTGCTATTGAGTGTGGGATATCAGCAAGTAATGCACCCAGCAACACTAGCTCTGAAACCTTGAAATGTTTGCTCACTTCAAGGAAGGTCTTACTAAACGTCTTCCATTTCAGTTGCGGCTCAGCACCGAGATAGAGGATGATGTCATGGCTCAGATCGGGTGCTTGATAGGCTAAAAATTGGCTGCTTGGCCAGATAATGGTACGTTGAATACCATCCACGTACCTTATTGTGGGGCGGGTCTCTGTAAAGACAAAAAAATCCTCGATATCAATCTCTGCAATTTTGGTGGGTTTCCAACGATCAATGAGAAATTTAATAGCTGTTGTTGCGGCATCTGCGGCATCATTCCACCCGGCAAGAGCGGCGACAAGCACAGGATTCCGTAACTCCGGTTGGCTATGATATTGGATGTATTCCATGATATTACCTCTTGGGTTCATGCTCCTTCTGAGTTATACATGGTACTATTGTAGCATAGCTGAAAAGGGGGATTTCGACATACCAAAACCAAACCTGCTTCTCCGTAATCTTTCAGATCTTCGCAAAGAAATATACCTATTAGTAACCTTTTCTGGCATGGTCATCGTAATAGCGTTTAGTATATGCCAGAGAGGCGCGAATGTGACTGGAAGCAGAAAGGGGATAGCGCAAAACACATGAGATTGTGTGACGGGGCCGTCCTCCTATAATATGCCAGCAGCATTGTAGTGCAACCAACATATTTTAAATGTCCTGCAAAGCGCAATCATCGAGAGCGGCCCACATGAATAAAGAACTCTTTCGGCAGATCAAGAATGCTCGGAGTGCTCTGACCCTCACCATCACTTTTGGTGTGCTGGGGGCAGTGGCGATGATTGCTCAGATGGCGTTTCTAAGCAGGATCGTTGACCGGGTGTTCTTAGCTCATGAGAGTCTTGCCCAGGTCAGCCACTTCCTCTTTCTCCTGCTAGGCGTGATCGTCGTACGTGGCGGTTTCGTTTGGGCCCGTGAAGTTACCGCTCAACGGGGGGCGATCCGCATCAAATCTGAACTTCGTGAGCGCCTGTTTGCTCACTTGCTACAGTTAGGTCCTGCCTACAGCAAGGGCGAACGCACCGGCGAGCTGGCGGCGACCATGAGTGAGGGTATAGAGCGTCTTGATGCCTATGTTAGCCGCTATCTGCCCCAGGTAGCCCTCAGTGCCCTGGTTCCGTTCTTGATTGTTGCCTATATCCTGTCACTCGACTGGAGCAGCGCGCTCCTGCTCCTGGTGACCGGTCCGATTATTCCGCTCTTGATGGTCCTGGTGGGCAGCTATGCCGAGGACCATATCCAGCGCCAATGGATTGCTCTCTCGCGCATGAGCGCGCACTTTCTGGATGTAGTGCAGGGGTTGCCGACGCTTCAGCTCTTTGGTCGTAGCGGCGCCGAACGCGAACGGATTGCCAGGGTAAGCGAGAGGTTCCGGGATAAAACCATGAAGGTACTGCGCGTCGCGTTTCTATCGGGCGCGGTTCTTGAATTCCTGACAGCAATTGCCATTGGCCTGGTCGCCGTCACTCTGGGGGTGCGCCTGCTGGATGGTGGAATTTCCTTTGAACAGGCTTTCCTCGTGCTTCTCCTGGCACCAGAGTTCTACCGTCCCCTGCGGGAACTCGGAGTCCATCGCCATGCAGGGATGGAGGGCAAAGCTGCGGCAAAGCGGATGATCGAGATTTTGGAGACCTCTGTACCGGTACGTTCCGTGGCAACGTATTCTAAAAAACCCACTGGTCAGCTCACAATTATGTTTACCGGTGTGACCTATACCTATCCCGGCAGCCACAGCCCGGCTCTCACAGGGATCGACCTGTCGCTGCCAGCTGGTACCTGTACTGCACTGGTGGGGCGCAGCGGTGCGGGCAAGAGCACGCTTGTGAACTTGTTGCTGCGCTTTATGGATACTCAGAGCGGCAGG
>WNGG01005993.1_pt1 | contig 13511 bp, 16 predicted proteins | sample 5400661 | NCBI WGS metagenome assembly WNGG01 (sample SAMN13153372, study PRJNA577476) | soil metagenome | isolation source: 100 cm soil or saprolite under Garry oak tree replicate 1 | place: USA:California | collected 2016-06-15
GTCCGCCGCGCAGATCATATCGAAGGCACCGGTGATTCATTAGTCAGAAATCGGGGTCGTATCTAAACATTCGACATTCGAACCGCAACGCAGAGACAAGAAGTAGTCAGAGCGATCTCGGCCAGAGCCAACCGAATATTCCTGCTGTTAGCAGCGCGTAAATCAGGCTATCGAAAAGATGTTTGAACGTGACCAACCAGCTTCGGCCGTTCCAAATCGATTCCTGGGCGTGATTTCTGACGCGACTGACGGTTACAGCCCAATCGTGAAGGAATCACTTACTCCCTTGGGATTATTGTTAAAGTCGATCGTGTAATATTCGCCGACGATGCTCTTCTTTGTGACGGTAATGCGAAGAAAACCCGCTTCCTTATCGTTGCACGCTTCCAGTTTCACGCCGGCCCTTGCGGTTTGGAACGGAGGTTTGATTGTTTTGCCAGTCCCGGGATCGTGCGCAACGCGATGCATGGCACGGGCAGTGTCCGCGTAACCGCCCGCCCCGGCGACCACGTACGTAACTTTCTTGTTTTTAATTTTCCGACTGAAGCGCTGATAATTGTGAACGTGCCCTGACAGAACCAGGTCAGGCGTACGCGCGGCAGTCTGCACGGCGCGATCAATCGCATCCCCGATGTCACCGTAACCGCCATGGGTCGAATCAAGCGAATACGGAGCGTGATGCACCGCGACGATGAGCGCGCGGTCTTTCGGTGCTTGCTTGAGTTGCTGCGCGAACCAGCGTTGTTGCTCGAACGTGCCTTGGCCATCCAACTGACCGTCGATGTTCGAGTAAAGTCCGACGATCGTGGCCAGCGGCGTGTCGAGCGTCCAATAAACGTAGGGCTGCGTCATCGTCGGCCGATATTTGAAGATGTAATGCGGGCTTGGGGCGTAGAAATTTTGGATGAAACCAAAGAGCGTTGTTTCATCATCTGGCGCGTCGCCGGAACGCGTCCGAGTGTCGCCGTCGTGATTGCCCGGAATCGCGAAGATGGGACCATCGTACGTTTGGTAAGGTTCGTAAAATTGAACCGGATAATCGCGACTGATACCGTTGAAGTAGACGACATCGCCGAGATGATAAAAAAACAGCGGTTCCCCTGCCGCGTCATGCTTCGCGCGCGCGTCCTCGATCTGGTTCACCATCAATCCGGCAACAGCGTCCTGCGTTTCGGTACCGTGAATTCCGCCACTATCGCCCACGGCGTGGAAGACCATCGTTTTGGCCTTTGCAATCCTGTCATGCGAGCCCGGTAGAATAACGTCGAGCGGAACCGCGAGGTTTACGTTGTTTGTGAGCGGCGGCCGAATGAACGCCGGATGATGCGGCGGCGGCGAAACCGGATCGTTGAAGGCACGTTTTGGTTTGCTGAATGTGAGCGGATTAGGCATCGGAAGTTCGAGGATTAGTTGTTCAAGTTAAAACGCTACTAGCGTCGACGCTTTGTTTCTCAGGGTTATACTGAACTTTCGCGCGAGAACGATGTTGGTCAATTATCAATTGGGGAGAGCGGATGAAGGGACGGAGGTCAGAAACCAGAAAGCATGTTGTTTCACGTGAAAACAGTGTCGTCACACCATTTAACATTCGAACGGCAGCGCGAAGACGAGAAGCTCGCTTTCCACCGAAACCGGGGGGAAATGGGGCCGGGGAGGAAACGGAGTCGTATCTAAACATTTAATATTTCAAGGAGACCACATTCGAACAGCGCGAAGACGGAAGTAGTTAGAGCGATTTCGGCCACAGCCAAGCGGAACGAAGTAAGAATTAAGAAGTAGGACTTAGGAAGTAACAGCGCAAATAGACAGGAAGTACAGCTACTTCGGCCATAACCAGCCGAATATTCCCGCTGTTAGCACCGCGTAAATCACGCTATCGAAAAGGTGCTTGAACGTGACTACCCAGCTTCGGCCGCTCCAAATCGATTCCTGGGCGTGAGCTGCGCCGTATCCTAAAAAGGCGACGGTGCCAACAACGCGGAATACTTGCCAGAATGCGGTCCCGGGCGCCAGTAAACGGCTGGACAGGTAAGCGGCAAGGATGCTGATCACCACACAATACAAAAACCATTGGACCATATTCTTTCCCATCGCCGGCGGCCCGCTGGGCAGCATAGTTAACAAGCCCACGGGTCCGCGTTTGAATTTCTCGATCACGGGCGGCGATTTCATCTCCTTGAACGAACAATACGGAAAGAAATAGGCTGGCCCCGGTGTCACGCCTGCACTTCGCAACGCGTCGGTGACATGGTCTTCATCTGGCAATTTGCGGTAATCACTTTTGTGGTAAGCGAGCACCATGTGCATGATGAAGCTGGCGAAAAAGACAAGCACAGCCGAAAGCAGAATAGGCAGCCACAAGGCAGTTAGCGGAATCATTCCTGTGCTTTTACTCGTTGCGTAATCCTAATGTCAACGGAAGTGACCAGAAAGCCATCTCATAAATCCGCACGCGCTGTAGCCACGGCGCTGTGCGCCGTTCAGAACGCGCGGCTTCGAAGATGCAGACACCCCGCAGGGGCGTGGCTACAACATTTATGAGATGGCTTTTAATGACCAGATCGCAGGCGACACGCCTGCCGCTACAGGGGCGCCAAACTCCGATGAATCGGGAGCGGGCGCCCAACACGTCGCAAGCGGAGGCGCATGCGCTACCTCTGAAGTCAGCATGCATCGTAACCGGCTTATGATGAGCGGTGAACCACAGCTATCGACAATAAACGCGGCCTGAACATTGCCTGAAATGATCGTTGAGTTCCGTGCAATCGGCACGATAGTGCGCACTTATTGGATTACTCTGTCTAACTTCACTGCACGGTAGATCGTCAGGTGAGCGTTGCTCATTGGTGGTTTGAAACCCGATTCCCGGGAACGGCTCTGTAGCTCGGTAGTTTTTCCAAATGTCAAAACACAATGAAACTGTACGTAGGTAATCTCTCTTTTGAGACCACCGAGAACGATCTTCAGGATCTGTTCGGACAACATGGCACCGTCAACGAAGTCCATCTGATGATGGACCGGTTCACGGGGAAGTCGCGTGGGTTCGCGTTCGTCACCATGAACGATGGTGGACAAGCTAACGCCGCGATGAGCGCGCTCAACGGCCGCGAACTCAGCGGTCGCACATTAACTGTTAACGAAGCGCGTCCGCGCGAGGAACGTCCGCGTCCTCATGGCGGCGGCGGCGGTCGGCGCTCGTTCGCGAATAATCGCCGGTAGAACTCAATAGTAGATAATTGATAGCTGATCGTTGAGAGCGGGGAATTCCATCCGAAATTAGCGATTAGCAATCAGAGATTAGAAATGAGCATTGATGGATTCTGAAAAGGCGCTCGAGCTAGAGGGAACGATCATGAGCGTGCTGCCCGGAACGATGTTTCGGGTCGCGCTTGCGAACGATCATCTCGTGCTTGCGCATATCTCGGGCAAAATGCGCAAACGTTTCATTCGCCTGACGGTGGGCGATCGTGTGAGGATGCAAATGTCGCCCTACGATACCGCCAAAGCGCGGATTGTTTACCGGCTCTGACATAGCAAGACGATTTTGTTTCGAACCGCCGCGACGGCGACCGAAACCGAAGGTCTGCGCCGATCTGAAAAGCTTACTCGTGCGTTGTCCTTCCACTTCGAAACTCACCGATACCGGTCGCACGATTGAACAGAAACGCTGGCCGGGAGCAAAAATGAAGCGGCAAAAATTAACCTGTGCCCACTGTGGTGCTGTCCACAGCTGGGCCAAGGCAGACGTTGTGTTAGGGAGACCGATGTAAGCGAATATCTCCCTACGTATTCGGTCCCGCCAGCATACCCGCGTGAAGCGCGTGAAAAGGGCTTAACGGGCAAAGGCCTGGCGTTCGTCAAAGTTGATCCAGCTACTGGTCACGTTACGTCGGCATCGATGTTCAAAAGCACAGGGCACGACATCCTCGACAACGCGGCGCTACGCGCACTTCGGCAATGGCGTTTCCGGCCAAGAGGCATAACGACATTCGAAATTCCCATCGAATTCAGGAGCAAGGGCGTGATCTACTAAGTGAAATGTCGATTTGAAAACGTGATCCGCGTGAGTCGCCATCTGCGCCTATTGTGATAACCTCGGTACCGAATGGGCTCAATCTTCCTCAGTTACAGGCGAGAGGACTCTGAAGGTCAAGCTGGTCGCCTGTACGACGACCTTGTTGCCGTCTTCGGTCCGGATTCAGTATTTATGGATGTTGCGGCTATACAACCTGGGCGGGATTTTCGGAAGTCCATTGACCAGAGCTTAAATTCCTGCGGGGTGTTTCTGTCTTTGATCGGCAAGAATTGGTTGACTGCAAAAGACATTTCAGGTCAACGCCGTCTAGACGACTCCGCCGACTTCGTTCGTATTGAAACGGGCGCTGCTCTAAAGCGAGATATCCCGGTCATTCCCGTTCTGGTGCAAGGCGCGTCAGCTCCCAAGCCAGATCAACTGCCAGATGATTTGAAGGAGCTTGCGTTTCGCAACGCCGTCGAACTCACGCACGCGCGCTGGGACTCCGATATCCAAGTGTTGATAAAGGCGTTGCGTCCTCAGATCTCTCAATCAGGCCCCAAACCCGAACCAGAACGAGTCCAGCCGGGCAGTAAGCTAAGAGCGACTAAATCCCTCGCCGTAATTGCAGTTCTCCTTGTCATTCTCATCGGGCTGGCGTTCTATCTCCGGCCCGGCAAAAAGGTAGTGAATCGTCCTCCCAGCCCGCCGGTGGAGACTACGACAACTGCAGCCGCCCATTCATCCGTGCCCGAACCCATCAAGCGAAGTCCAGAAAAAGTAGTGTCTCGACCTGCAAAAACAAATGCGGCGCCCACCAGAGTCGAAGACTTTTCACTGGTCGCCCGACGGGAACCTCTCGCAGACAATCCCAACCGCTATACATTCACGTTGTCGCTTGATGCTCCAGCATTAGTCGACGACATCGCCCGCGTTCATTACGATCTTGTCTATGACCCGAATCCCCTTTCGCTTGAAGGTGGTGCTGCGCCTTCGTTCAGCGCCGTGTATGAAGGCTGGGGTTGCTACGAAACTGTTGTTGTAACCGTGTACTTGAAATCACTCGGTTCGCAGCCCCTCAAAAAAACTTTCAATATGTGTAAGGTCCTGACTTACTAAACTTGCCCCCAACTAGCTCCAAGAAACTCAACGACCTTTCTCCTGTCGCGCGCCGAAATTGCGCGCAATTGTCTCTTCATTCGGTCAGACGAACAACCTCGAGGCTCCGGCAAGCTTGACAGCGTGCATCCGAATTCGCCAGCCTGTTAGGCAAGGAGATGCCTTCCAAATGCAGAGCGATACTTCTCGGTTCGGCGGCAGGTATCTTCCTGGCTTGCAGCCTCGCGTCGGAAGAGCAAGAGGGGGCTACTGCCACTCTGCCGCCCGAAAAGCAAGCGCCACACCTGCTGCTGGCGAAGGTTTGGGACTCGTCCATTGATCCAACCGGCTGGTGGATGAGCGAGAAATACGATGGGCTACGAGGTTATTGGGATGGCCGCAAATTATGGAGCCGCAATGGCAATTTGATTCACGCGCCGGATTATTTCCTTGCAGAGTTGCCCCGCAACATCGCCCTGGATGGAGAGTTATGGATTGGCTACGGGAAGTTCGAAGAGACCGTCAGCATTGTGCGTTCAGAGAAGCCGGATGATCGCTGGAAACGCGTCCACTTTATGGTCTTCGATGCCCCGCAGGCTAAAGGCACATTCGAACAGCGCATGCAATTCTTGCGCGCAACTTTGCCCGAAGGAAACCAATTCGTCAGAGTCGTAGCGCAAGAGCGCTGCAATGGTGTGACCCAACTCCTCGCCGAGCGCGATCGCGTCGTCCGGTTGGGCGGTGAAGGATTAATGTTGCGCCAGCCGGAATCGATATACGAGGCGGCGCGGTCGGCCACGTTGCTCAAGGTGAAGCCTTACGATGATGCGGAAGCGACCGTTATTGCGCACGAACCCGGCCAGGGGAAATATAGGGGCAAGCTGGGCGCGCTCCGCGTGCGGACGGATGAAGGCAAAGAATTTTCTGTCGGGAGCGGCTTTACCGACGCTCAGCGGGAATCGCCGCCGGCGGTGGGAACGGTCATCACCTATCGGTTCCGCGGATTAACTGCCGAAGGCCTGCCGCGGTTTCCTTCTTTTCTGCGCATTCGCCGCGATTGAAACGTGGAGGCCGCGACCGGCGGAGACTGCGACTTCAAACGAAACACGAATCACGCATCATCACGAAGCGTAGTGCCTAGTAGTGCTGCCCGACGTACTCCCACATCTGATGATGCCAGTACGGCCAGTCGTGCCCGCCCTCTGGGCCCCAATCGTCCAGATGATGAGCAACGCCGCGATTCCTTAGAATCTCCGACATTCGGTAGCTCGGCCCGCTGTTTTCCCACGGACCACAGCCGGTCACGAGCCGGATGTCGCAACTCGCGTACTGATGCAGAAACCACGGATCACTCTGGTTGGCCATATAGTCGACCGGGTTATTGAAGTAGAAATTGTCGTCGTACATTCCGTCCATGGAATCCCGCAAATCATAGACGCCCGAGAGCGCGTAGCAGCGCTTCACGTGGTCGGGATGCTTGAAGAGAGTATTGGCAGCGTGATAGGCGCCGAGCGATGCGCCCAGCGTGGCAATCCCGATGCCCGCCGTTTGGCACTGGGAGTCGATGAACGGAAAAACTTCGTTCGCCACATAGGCGTCGTACTGCGCCTGCATCCAGCTCCGATGAAAGGGGTGCGCTCCCTTGTTTGCGAACGAATCGCTCTGAACACCGTTGATGCAGAAGATTCGGATTCGCCCCTGGTCGACGTAAGGGCTGAGAGTGCGAATCATACTCTGACCTTCCTGCTCCCACTCGTCGCCCATGCTGGTCGGGAAGGCGAGGATGGGCCAGCCGTAATTGCCGTAAATGGCGACGCCCATGTCCCGACTGACACGGTGCGAGTACCAACGCTGATGGTCACGATGCATCGAATGAAGTAAGAATTAAGAAGTAAGAATTAGGAAGTAGAAAAAAAGGTATCCGTTAGGAAATCAGGAATTGAGGAACGCTTTGGCCACAGATAAACACAGATGTTCACGGATGGTCACAAATTATTTTTGTGCGGCCTTTTGCTGAGCGAGCTTGTTGCGAAACTCCTGCTCGCTCTCGCGCAGATACGCTTTGTATCCGTTCAGATCGATGAACGCATTCGCGTCGCCGCGGAGCAAACGTTCGTGTTTCTCCACGAAATGGAAGAAGCTGCCGTGCGACGCCAGAAAAATGTCGCAAGGCAAATGGTTCAGTAATGCGAAAGACCTTTCGAAGTCGGCCGTGATACCGGGGTAACTTTCCTGGCCGACGAATTTGTGATCAACACCTCGAGCGGAGGCTGCGATTTGGATTCTGAGGAGAAGATGCTCGCAGAACTCGAGAGCGCGGGCATTGTCGGCGCCAAAATATGGTGTGGCGAAGCAGATCAAACGGAGCGGGCGTTTGCGGAAGCGGCCAAGACGAAGCTGGACCTGCTTATCGTACTTGGGGGTGACGGCACCATTCGCACAGCTGCACAAGCATGCGCCGAAGCTGGGCCGTATATTATGCCGCTCCCGGGAGGAACGATGAATATGCTTCCTCGGGCTTTGTATGGAGATGTGTCATGACAAGAGGCGCTCAGAAACACGCTCGCTGTCCCATCAGTAAAAACGCTTTCCGGTGGTCGAGTAGCAGACAAGCTGTTTTTTGTTGCCGCTATTCTGGGCGCGCCTTCGCTTTGGGTAGAACCACGCGAAGCCACACGCGAAGGAGATTTTGTTGGTGCCCTCGAAAAAGGGAGCGTCGCGTTTCAAAAGATGTTTGAAGCAAAGGTGCAATATCTCATCTCAGAAAAAATAAGCGGTGAAGCTGAAGCCCTAGCGCTTATTTGCCCTCTGATATCAGAAGAAATGTCCGATTCAGACCAGGCGCTTGAGGCCGCTGTCATTGATGTGGAAAGCGCGAGTGAAGTGGTCGGCCTCGCCACTACCGCCGCGTTTGGCGAATGGCGCCATAACGAAAACGTATTCCTCACCAGGACGAAGCGAGTAGGTGTGGAATCAAGCAAAGATATCCCCGCAATCCTCGATGGAGAAAGAGTCAACCTGGGCCGAAGCGCCCAGAGCGATTTCGTTTCGAAAGCGGTCAAAGTGATTGTGGCTGGCAACAACTAGCTGAGGTAGAACCGACAACAATACGCAAAGAAACGATTAATGGCCGCGAACACTCGCCTGAGCGAAGCTAATTTCTTCCTTCTTACTTCCTACTTCTTACTTTCCGGGGCGCAGCGGTGATACCACGTAGATCTGATCGAGCACCTTCACCCAGAGAGTATTGGCGGTCTGCTGGCCGTCGAGTGATACAGTCAGATTGGTCCACACGATGAGCGTCATGTCGTTGGCCGGGTCGTAGCTGATTTTTGAGTTGTATCCAGGGGTCTCGCCGCCGTGAAAATAAATCGTGTTCGATCCCCAGCTAAGTTGGGCGATGCCGTACCCGTACTTTTGGCCCTTGGGCTTGCTCGGGTCCTCGGGTTGCAAGCTGTCGAACCAGCGGCGCTGATAGTCAGCGTCGAACACCTTGCCGCCGACCAGTGCCTTGATCCAGGTGGCGAGATCGTCGGTGGTGGAAATGACACCTCCAGCGGCCGCGGCGTTGGAATGGTTCACGTCCGTATAATCCTTCGGCAGGAGGGTGCCAGCTCGTGCCGCGGCCTGAACTTCGGGCGAGTAAGGCGGTTCGCCCACCAATGCGACCGAGGAGCTGCCGTACAGGTACCCGTGCGAGTACGGTTCGGGGATGGTGTTCACGGTGCTGGAGGGGAGCTCGGTATCCTGCATATTCTGCGGGCCGAACAACCGGTCGTGCATTACTTGCGCCAGCGGCTTGCCGTCGACATTTTCAGCGACCAGACCGAGAAGCGCATAGTTGGTGTTGTTGTACTCGTACTCCTTACCCGGCGGGAAATTGGGTGGGTGCGCGAATGCAATCGCCAGTAACTCGGCGGGAGTCCAAACCTTGGCTGGGTCTGTGTCTATGGTCTTCGAGATTATGGGATCGTTGGTGTAATTGTAGAGGCCGCTGCGCATTTCCAGCAGCTGCGCGATGGTGATGTTGTCGCCGTTGGGCACGCTCGGGACGTACTTCGAGACTGGATCGTCGAGAGTGAGCTTTTCTTCCTGGGCGAGCAGCACGATCACTGCGGCCGTCATCGTCTTGGTATTCGAGGCGATTCGGAAGTGGGTGTCGGCGTCGGGTGGGCTGGTAGCGCCTAGTAACGTGGTGCCATAGGTGACCGTGAACTCGCCTTGCGGTGTGCGCAAGAGAACGAGGGCACCGGGAATCAGAAGTTCCCTGGCCGTCCTTGCCACCATGGTCTGCAGAGCAGACTTGTCGATTGGCTTGAGCGCCGACTCACGTTGTCTTGTGCACGACAACGAGAGTCCTGTCACGCACCCCAGTGCAGCGCCCGTCATAAGAGCGACGGCAGGGAGTTTGAGTTTGGTTTTCATATTAGACGGAATGATTCTGCAGTTCTCATTACGTCCCGATGCTCTCCGCCAAATTGTTAAGCCACTTCTCAGTTTTCGATAACCACTTTTTTGGAATCAACCACGGATCACTCGGATTCCGCGGATTGGACCTGTTAACCAACAATAATCGCAAGCGCACGCGTGAATAGATAAAGCGCTGAGCCCGCTCGGTGTGTGAATGTCCTCGTCGCACTCACGTTACGTAAGAGATGTTACCGTAGCAGCTAATCATCCCCGACAAAATTCACGACCTTCTCCGCTGGAGCGATGGGATCCGCGGCTACCGCGCCACCGCCGAATTCTTCGACCGCAGATTGTCTGCCTCGGGCGAAGGGCAATAAGAACGCTAGATAAATGCTTTTCGTGCGGGCGGGCATCCATCAAACCAATGAAGTACCAAGCATGAAGTCGCGTGCATTCTGCGTGCTGGTCGCGCTGTTCCAGCGCGACGAACTTTCGTTAGGCAAGGACGTAATCTGGAAGTGCCGTGCGCAGGAATGTCAAAAGTGCGGGATCGCGGTGATGGTGGAAGCGGACCTAACGATCCGCTGCGAGTCCCCGAGTATTGTCTTGACTCGCCTTCACGGCCGTCCTTACGGTCGACCAACTGGAGGCACAAGCGGCGCCGGCGGCCTGTGCGTTGGGCTCTGCCCGCTTCCACATAAGGAGGATCAATGCATTTTATCGAACAACTCTTCGGTTCGGCACCTGACGGCGGGAACGGCGCTTTCGAGTCCCTCCTGCTGATCTTTCCATTTTTGATCGCGCTTTGGAAAATGAAGCGTAAGCCTGTTTTCGGTCGGTTAGGCTAAACCGGAATTTCCGCGGCGGCCAAGCCTGTAAACACACAGCCGAAAACCGAGGTGGCCACAATGAAACTCCTCGCGCAATTCATCCCGGCACTCCGCGACCTGGCGTTGCTTTCCCCGAAAGAGGTTGAGGTGAAGTTGATCGAGCGGGAAGTGGTGGAGAAAACGTTCGTTTTCGATCGCACGATAAGTCCTAAGTGGTGGAGAAGCCTCTTATGAGCGGCATCTCTCAAGGGTGGCAGGCGATCCCAAGGGCAATACGCGACTTGCTTGCCAGCCTGATGGTTCTGGTGCCGGCACTGAAAAGCTTCTGTCGCGCGATAGCCAATACCTGCCACAATTGCGGCAAGGGTCGCGACCGCGGCGGCGCTTGCATCACCGTTTCCCCAGCCGTCCTCAAGCGGGCCGACCCACTCATCTACTCGCAGTACTACCTCATGAAGATGGGTCTGTCCGTCACTTGGGACAACCCGGACATCGAGATTTTCCGCGGGGGCCTACCGGTGGCGCCATTTGCACTCCTGCCCGCGACTGACTATGACGTCCGCATAAGAGTCTGGAATGGCTCCTACGACGCTCCGGCGCTGAATCTGCCTGTGGCGCTCTCCTATCTGAGCTTCGGCATTGGCGTCTCCAGCACTGCGATCGCAATTGGCAAAGCCGATCTCGACGTTAAAGGAGGACCTCTCGAACCCGCCTTCACCTCTATCCCTTGGAAAACGCCGCCGCTTCCCGGGCATTATTGTTTGCAGGCATTGCTCATCTGGCCTGACGATGCCAATCCCGACAATAACCTTGGGCAGAAGAACGTGCAGGTTGGGACAGCCCATTCCCCTGCGGTGTTCGACATTCAGGTGCATAACGACGCTGCCATCGCGCGAGCCTTCACCTTTGAAGTGGACCAATATGTTATTCCGCCCCTGGCTCCGTGTAGTGACCAGGCCAGCCCGACGCGCCGCGTTGCAGTAGCACCGACTGCAGGTCGGCTGGCGGAAAGCAAAGCGCGGTGGAAGGCGGTGCTCGTCGCACAGGGTTACGGGCGTTTCCCGCTCGGCCCAGATTGGACAGTAACATTTTCTCCGGCGCGACCAGTCTTGGCTGCCTTTCAACAGATCACCGTGCAGATTACCGTGCAGCCACCGGCGGACTTCCTCGGCCAGCAAACAGTTAATGTGCATGGCTTCGCCCAGGCGGAGAATCGCGGTCGCGCCCTGGCTGGCGGTGTCACGTTGTTAGTCGAGAAGAGCTAGACCGCTTATGGCCAGGCAATACACGCAGTGCTATGACCACACGCCGGGCGACAAGCCCTTCTCGAGGGCGGATCTGCTGGCTTTCGTCGCCGGGAATGCCTGGCCCGGCGCCACCGTCGCTATCCTTGCATTCCTTGGCGGCGCGCCCGCCATCTCCATCATCGCCATCTTCATTCAATCCGCAGTCACTGTCACTGCAGTAGCGAACGCGTGGCTCTATCACCGGCTCGTTTGTATGCCGAGCGATGCGCTCCCTTGCGCGATCGGAACCGTGATCGCCAATCCCACCGTGGGCGATCTTGGCGAGTTCGATAACGATCAATACTTCTCCATCCGCCTTATGCCACATCCGCCTCTCGCGGAGAGCGCCTCAGATCAGGATAAACGGGACTTCACCGACTCGGTGACTACAGACGGTTTTCAAGGTCATGAACTTCTTGGACCCAAAGCCTGGGACCTTCCCTACGCCGATCCCGTGGCCAGCGAAGAGCGGTATTATCTACACTGCGAAGCCGAGGGAAACTTCTGGCAGGCGATGAAAGATTATGCCGTCGTGGCAGGGCTCGCGGTTGCCGGCGGAGCCGCAGCCGGAGCCGCCGCAGGGGCGGCAGCTGGGTGCGCGATCGGCGGTTTTTTCGGACCCATTGGTTGTGCCATTGGAGCCTTTGTCGGCGGACTTCTCGGCGCGGCCGGGGGCGGCGCGGCCGCTGGGTATCTCGTAGCTACCATTGCCTTCAATTCCGACCCCGGAAATGTCGATGACGCGAATGTCGGCGACAGGAGCTTAGGCCCGATCAAAGAAGGAGACCGCGTATTAGTGCATGGCCATCACGTCTACGATGGATTTCATGAGGGCTGGCATGAACTGCATCCGCTCCTCGCGGTCATGAAAATTCCAGACTATCTCGAACAAAATCCCGCAGTCATCCCATACGACTCCTCACTCACGCCCGCCGATATCCTGAAAGGTCTGTCGTCCCCCGCGTTTTTTGCCAGCGCAAAGGCTCTGCGACAGAAATGGTGCGAACGTTTCCAACTGCCACAAGACCCCGGTGTTCACATCTTGCAACAACAGCCGCAAAATCGGTGGACCGTACACCCGGCGGTCGACGGGTGCCAGCCTGAGGATCCTGCTCCGCCGCCGCTTCATTGAAGAACGAGATTAGCGCCTATTATCGCAGATCGCGCCTATCGCGGCACTGCCGAATTCTTTGAACGCAGATTGGCTGCCTCGCGCGAACGCCAATAAGCCCGCTGGGGCGAGGCGCCCCACGCATTTGTCGTCTTAAAAGCAGGCGCGACCGCGACGGAAACCGAGCTGCGCAATTACGCTCGTGATCATCTGGCGCACTTCAAGGCGCCGCAGAAAATTCGCTTCGTACCCGAGCTGCCAAAAACAGCGACGGGCAAAGTCCAGAAGTATGTCCTTCGAGGAAAGCAGCCGGCCATTTCCAAACAGTGATAACTCCAACGGCTGGTGCTTTTACAACGTTGTAACGATGTAACGCTTTTAACGATTTGACGCCGCCGACAGGCCGAGCTGCCGAAAACGGCCACTGGCAAGGTCCAGAAGTATGTCCTTCGCGGCAAGCCCGCGATTGCGAAGCAGTGACAGGCCTAACGATGTAGCTGCTTTAACGATTCAACAGTTCAACGGTTCGGCGCGCCGCTAGGCCAATGTTGGCATGTTTAGACGCGACCCCATTTCCCTCCCCGTAAAAAAGATTCTCCTGCTACTGACTTTTCTCAACGATACCGGCGGCTGTGCTCAGCCTGGAAAGGTATTGACGGTTCATCGAAATCCTGTTTCGATCCGTCCATGAAAATAAGAATGATTGGATTGACTCTGGCGTTTTCCTTTTTGGGAGCTTCAGCGTGCCTGGCCGCCGATCC
>WNGG01005994.1_pt1 | contig 13509 bp, 6 predicted proteins | sample 5400661 | NCBI WGS metagenome assembly WNGG01 (sample SAMN13153372, study PRJNA577476) | soil metagenome | isolation source: 100 cm soil or saprolite under Garry oak tree replicate 1 | place: USA:California | collected 2016-06-15
ACAGTTGTGCCGTTCACCTCGCCTTGAGATAAGGGACCGCCGCGATGAGTGCAGGTATCGCCGATTGCATAAAAGGTTCCATCGACATTGAACACCGCGACCTGCTGCCCGCGGACCTCAACTGCCGTACTCGAACCGGGTGCGACGTCCTTTTTGTCTAAAATCTTGACGAGTTCTCCCATAAGGTTTCTCCGTTAAGTTGCGTACTACAAGATAACAGAATTCATCCTGGGTAGGTCCGTTAGGTCCGTTACACCGATTGATCTTTCTCCGCGGTATTTTCCGCAGGTGCGCGGAATTCCGGCGCAGTCCAACGGTAGCGTCGGATTCCTCGATCCACCGGCCAATCACACGTTCGGGGCTGCTGAAACCCTGAGCCGGGGCGATTTTCCGGTGGCCATGGCTCGGCTGAGCCGCGTACTAGGCTTGAATCCGAACGAAGCTCCCACCATTCGCACGTCCCGACTAGTTCCCAGCAATGTCCTCTAAGGAGACGTTCAACTGGTCTTGCAATCCGGGCTGCGGATGCTCGACACACAAGAAAATTCGATGTGAACGAGCCCATGACCGGCAAACAGGCCGTCAGTATTGCGGAAAACGCTACTCCGTTTTTCCGTGAAAAGGCTGTGGAAAGGACCCATAAATGCGTCAGTTTTCAACAGCCGCGCAACCTGACCGAAATCGGTGCAAAGTGCTATAAGCCTCAGCGTTAAAGAACCCTTGAAGCCGCTCACAACGTCTTTTTCCACAGAGTTATCCACAACTTCTGTGAAACATCGCTTTCTCGCGAAAAAAGCACCGATATTAGAGCCGTATTTAATCTGGGTATCGGCGTGTTTTTGAACTTCGACCGTCCTTATACAATCTCAGTCGCATCGACGGAGATGTTTGCGGAACTCGCACTCTCCAGAACGAGAGTTTGACTGCAATCAACTCGCGGTGCGATTTTGTTTCGTGCCCCGCACCAATTCCTCGACCGAAAAAATCATGCCGAATTGTCTTGGGTGAACGAGACTGATCCGAACAAATGTGGTTGCCGAAGGGCGCGCTACGTTGCGAGCGCGAAAGACATGCTGCCGCGATGTGTCCGCGAATCCGAGCAGATTGAATCTCCATGCAAAAACCGACGCCAGCGATGCCAGCCCCTGCGCCGCCGGTCACTGTGACTTCAACCCAACTAGCGCCGTGCGTACGCCCCGCCTGCCCACAGCACTTGAATTTTCGCGACGCGGGGTCGACGCGGGGCCTGGAATCCGCTCCGCCGCAGCAAAGTTGACATAAAACGCTTTACATGACACTGCCGACTGCGCGAAGGGTCTCTTATTTTACCTACCCTCATAGAACGGACCTGCCTTCACTCGACCAAGCCGAGCATATCCTGGATCAGGGAGGAGCTCTTGCTCACCGCGAACTCCGGATTGCACCTGAGGTTGTGCGCAACTTTGTTGCAGAGTTGCTGTAAAAAAAGTGATCACTACAAGGGAAGTGTTACCGTGAGGACACAACTGTTGGCCGATTTCCTTCTGGCGACCGCGGTCAACGTTTGATCGCCTTATAACGTGAATCTCCAACGATCAGCTGGCGGACTTGACCACGCAATTCCTGCCAGTCGTGGATGAAATAGCCGGCCTGCTCGTTCGCCATTACCTCAGCGCGCTTATCTTCGAGGATCGCAATCATGGCCAGCGTATCCGTTTTACGCTGGCCCGATTGCTTGCTCGCCGCCGACTCGAGGGCTCCTCGAACACGATCGAACTCTGCATCGACTTGTATCTTGATTTGCTCTGCCCAAGCGATTTGATTCACGGTGCCGATCATGGCAATTTGCCCACTTCGATCCGGTGACCCACCTTCGTCTTCCCATGCTGCTAGCCCGGATTTCTCACCGCCTTCTGGCATGATCGAGCCACCGACAGGCCAAGTATGTAGTCGCGGGCTTTAGCCCGCGCTCGGGTTTCGAACACTGTGTTCCTTAGTTAGCGACGGCGGAACGCAGGCTAAAGCCCGCGACTGACATTACTTGTCCGAAAGACTACGCAAAGTGGTGAGAAATGCGGGCTAGTCCGTTACTTAACCACAATAAGTGAATGTAAAGAACGCCAATCCTATTATTGAAGTAGAATAGACTAGTATTAGTTAAGCCCTAAAATTATGCCAGAGATGGATAAAAACCCGCAGCTTAGCCTGAATTTCTCACCGCTTTCTCGCATGATCGGTCAAACGGCAGGCCGAGTATGTAGTCGTGGGCGTTAGCCTGCGTTCCAGTTTCGAACACTGTGTTCTTAGCGAGGCGGAGCGCGGGCTCAAGCCCGCGCCTACATACTTGATCCGAAAGGCCGCCTAAAACCGGTGAGAAATTCAAGCTAGAGGAGACGGGGCCAAAGGCAGGAAGGCGCAAAGCATTCGTGCCTTTTTGTCTTTGTCGTCCTGACCTACTCCATAACGAACAATGAGAATTTCTTTCAAGGACTGGCTTCGCAGCCGCGACCCGCAACGAAAGTATTCGGGCGACGAACTGCCGCTGCGGTCGGAACTCTTCAGCGCCGATCAGATGAAAGAGCATGGCAAAACTCTGGCAGGCTCGCACAAGTTAAGCACCGAACGGAATGCGAACCCGCTTCTTACGCGATTGGCGGAGAATGAAGATGTCTTGATTGGAGTCTACGGTTTGCTCACGGATGCCGTTAGAGCAGACCGGCGGATCGCTCCGGCCGGGGAATGGCTGCTCGACAACTTCTATCTGATCGAAGAACAGATCCGCACAGCTAAACGGCATTTACCGAAGAGCTACAGTCGTGAACTTCCTCGTTTGATGAACGGCCCCTCGGCCGGCCTTCCCCGCGTCTATGACATCGCGCTTGAGACGATCTCGCACGGCGACGGACGCTTGGACGTGGATGGTCTGGGCAGCTTTGTCGCATCTTACCAAACCGTCACCAGCCTAACGTTGGGTGAATTGTGGGCAATACCCACCATGTTACGCCTCGCGTTGATCGAGAATCTCCGGCGCGTGGGAACAAGAATCGCTGCCGGCAGAATCGACGGCGCCTATGCGGACTATTGGGCCGATCAAATCACAGAAATTGCGGATAGAGATCCGAAGAGCCTGATCATGATGATCGCGGACATGACACGGTCGACCCCCAACTTGTCGAGTTCGTTTGTTGCGGAGTTTGCGCGCCGCCTGCAGGGACAGGGCGCCGCGTTGGCGTTGCCGCTTACATGGATCGAACAGCGGTTGTCGGAGTCTGGCCGGACTATCAAAACCTTGGTACAGTCCGAAAACCAACATCAGGCAGCTGACCAGGTTTCCATCAGCAACAGCATCGGCAGCCTTCGACTTCTCGCATCAACCAACTGGCAGGATTTCGTCGAGTCGATGAGCGCTGTCGAAATCGTCTTGCGCGGAGATCCCGGGCGAACTTACGGCAAAATGGATTTTGCCACACGCGATCGCTACCGCCACGTTGTCGAGCGAATCGCCAAACGCGTGCATCTCACCGAGCAGACCGTAGCACTCAAAGCCATCGAACTGGCCGGCAAGATGGCTGCGCCGAAATGCGGCGACGATCGAGCCGGACACGTTGGGTTCTATCTCATCGATAGAGGACTGCCACAGCTTGAACGGGCAGCGGGCGTCCGATGTTCTATCCGCGAGCTTTTCCGAAGAGTAGTCGGTGGGTTTCCTTTAGCTCTTTATGCAGGCTCGATTGGACTGATCACCGCACTCCTGAGCGGAGGCCTTCTGTGGAATGCGTCCGCCCGTGACTTAGGTGGCGGGATGTTTGCGCTGCTGGGCATCGCTTCCATTCTTTCGGCAAGTCACTTCGCTACTACGATTGTCAATTGGCTCGCCACGTTGTTGGTAGCAGCCGATTTGCTGCCCAGAATGGACTACTCCAAAGGGATTCCCGCGGAATCCCGTACGCTGACCGTTATCCCAACGATGCTGATGAGTGTCAAGAACGTCGAAGATCTGGTCGGAGCACTGGAAGTTCGCTTTCTCGCTAATCGCGACGACAACCTGCACTTCGCCTTATTAACCGATTTTCGAGATGCTGCGCGGGAAGCCACTCCTGAAGATGAGCCGCTGCTCCTGTTGGCAAAGACGAGAATTGAAGAGCTGAATGGAAGATACGCGAAAGGTGAAACATTCTTCCTGTTTCATCGCCCGCGCCGGTGGAATCCGAAGGAACGCATTTGGATGGGTCACGAACGTAAGCGCGGAAAGCTTGCCGACTTGAATTGTCTGCTGCGTAACGGATCGACCGATCGCTTCTCGCTTGTCGTCGGTCAAACGGGAATCCTATCACGAGTGAAGTATGTCATCACGCTGGATACGGACACGCAATTACCGCGCGACTCGGCAAGGCACTTAGTGGGCGCCATGGCGCACCCACTGAATCGTGCGCGTTACGATGAGGCCAGGCGGCGCGTCTCGGCAGGGTACGGCATCCTCCAGCCGCGAGTGGCCGTGAGCCTTCCGGGCGCCAACCGGTCGCGGTATGCGCGAATGTTTGGGAACGAACCCGGGCTCGACCCTTATACGCGAGCAGTCTCCGACGTGTATCAGGATGTTTTTGGCGAGGGTTCCTTCATCGGCAAAGGTATCTACGAAGTAGACGCTCTTGAACGTTCACTCCAAGATCGTCTGCCCGACGATTTGATTCTTAGTCACGACCTTCTTGAGGGTTGCTACGCGCGAGCGGCGCTGCTGAGTGATGTCCCGTTATATGAGGAATACCCATCGCACTACGGCGCGGACGTTAGCCGCCGCCGCCGTTGGATACGGGGAGATTGGCAGATCGCACAGTGGCTGCTGCCGTGGGTTCCGGGGCCGGCCGCCCGCCTCCAAAGGAATCCGATCTCACTGTTGTCCCGTTGGAAGATTCTCGACAATCTTCGGCGGAGCCTCGTGCCTGCGGCTCTGACACTTCTTGCGCTGCTGTGCTGGACCATTTTGCCGCCACTTTGGATTTGGACTCTGTCGGTTGTCGGGATCGTCCTCGTCCCCATATTGCTTGCCTGCAGTGTCGATATTTTCCGGAAGGCGGCCGAGGTTTCTTGGGGTCAACATGTCCTGGCTTCAGCGCGTTCCGCAGGGGCGCGGTTTGAGCAGGCTGCATTCTCGTTTGCCTGTCTTCCCTACGAGGCGTTGTTCAGTCTCGACGCAATTGTGCGAACCAACGTTCGAATGTTCCTCACTCACAAACGGCTTCTGGAATGGAATCCGTCCCATAGTCTTGAGCGTGACGGCAGCACGAACATCATTGCGCTGTGCCGATCGATGTGGATCGGTCCAGCCATTGCAGTCGCGGTGACAATGTATCTGACATTGGCGAGGCCTGGGCCTTTAGTGGAAGCGGCGCCGATACTGGGTCTTTGGTTCTTTTCACCACTCTGGGTGTGGTGGCTCGGCCAGCGGCTCACTGCGCGCGCTCCGAGGCTTACTGCGGATCAGATTAGTTTCCTTCAACAGCTTTCCCGTAAGACTTGGGCATTCTTCGAAACGTTCGTCGGCCCGAACGATCATTGGTTGCCGCCGGATAATGTTCAAGAGCATCCGGGGCCGGTCGTCAGTCATCGCACGTCACCGACGAATATGGGCCTGGGACTACTCGCCAATTTGTCCGCGTACGACTTCGGCTACATTTCCTCAGGACAACTCGTCAAGCGGACGGCGAATGCATTCCGCGCTATGGAAGCTTTGGAACGTTATCATGGCCATTTCTATAACTGGTATGACACCGAGACGCTGCAGCCGCTGCTTCCGCTATACGTCTCAACCGTCGACAGCGGCAACCTTGCGGGTCATCTCCTCACCTTACAAAAGGGTCTGCTCGAACTTCCCGATCAACCGATAGTTGGACCGCACTTCTTTGAAGGAGTCCGACATACCGTAGGCGTTCTGATGGACGTCGGTGGAACGGCGGTTATCCCCGTCCTCAATCAACTCCGGACTGCTGTCGAGTCCGCCCGTTTTTCCCCTCCTAAGACACTTGCTGCGGCCCGAGCGTGTATTGAACGCCTAACGTCGATTACAGATGAGGTCCGAGACGACCTAAGTGTGCCCCAGGACAGCGAAGCGAATGTATGGGCTCATACACTCAGCCGCCAGTGTCGAGACGCACTCGATGATCTGACGTCTCTCGCCCCACCAACACTCGACATCATCAACGCGATCCCGACGCTGCGCGAATTGGCCAAATTGGAAGACGGCGAAGCAAGCTTGCCCGCCGCAGAAAGAATCGCTGCCATCAAACGCCTTGCACTTCAGGCAGGTCAATTCGCCAACATGGAATATGACTTTCTGTACGACAAGACAAGCCGCTTACTTGCCATCGGCTACAACGCGAGCGAGCGCCGGAGGGACTCCAGTTACTACGATCTGCTCGCTTCGGAAGCGAGGCTCGCTAGTTTCGTGGCAATTGCCCAAGGGCAGGCGCCGCAGGAAAACTGGTTTGCTCTGGGACGCTTGCTCACAACCTCCCGAGGGAATCCAGTCCTGGTTTCGTGGAGCGGGTCCATGTTCGAATACTTGATGCCGCTTCTTGTGATGCCGACTTATGAAAACACACTTCTCGACCAGACCTGCCGAGCGGCAGTAAAAAGGCAGATCGAGTATGGAAGGGATCGAGGCGTGCCGTGGGGTATTTCAGAATGCGGCTATAACACAATGGATGTTCATCTCAATTACCAGTACCGCGCATTCGGAGTACCCGGCCTTGGGTTCAAACGGGGACTCTCCGAGGATCTAGTGATTGCGCCTTATGCGTCGGCTCTGGCTTTGATAGTCGAGCCGGAACAAGCATGCTCGAATCTGCAGCGCCTCGCTGCCGCGGGTCTCGCAGGCAAATATGGCTTATACGAAGCAATCGACTACACGCCGTCACGCCTGCCACGAGGGCATACGAGTGCGGTGGTTCGGTCGTTCATGGCGCATCACCAGGCTATGAGTCTGTTATCTCTGGCCTACCTACTGCTGGACCAGCCAATGCAAAAACGCTTCCAATCCGATCCTCTCTTTCAGGCGACCATGCCCTTGCTGCACGAGCGTATTCCAAAGGCTACTAGGCATTATCCACATACCGCCGAGTTCTCCGATGCAGATGGCAACTCCAGAAATGGAGAAGCGCCTGTAAGGGTCTTCAGTAGCCCGCACACGCCTAAGCCGGAGATTCAACTGCTATCGAATGGCACTTATCACGTGATGATCACCAACGCCGGTGGCGGTTACAGCCGTTGGAAAGACGTCGCTGTCACACGCTGGCATGAAGACAGTACCCGAGACAACTGGGGCACGTTCTGCTACATCCGCGACGTGAAGAGCGGCGAAATCTGGTCCGTGACGCATCAGCCGACGCTCAAGCCATCGGAAAACTACGAAGCCATTTTCTCGGAGTCGCGGGTCGAGTTCCGGCGCCGCGATAGGGGAATCGACACGCACACCGAAATTGCCGTTTCGCCTGAGGATGACATCGAGTTACGCCGCACGCGCATCACGAACTCCTCACGGACACGCAGGGTGATCGACGTCACCAGCTACTCGGAAGTCGTTCTAGCATCTCCCGCTGACGACGCATTGCATCCGGCTTTCAGCAATCTGTTTGTGCAGACAGAGATCCTCCGAGAGCGGCAGGCGATTCTCTGCACTCGGCGTCCTCGCTCAGCGCAAGAGGCCACACCGTGTATGTTTCACCTCATGGTCACTCATGGCACGACGGCTGGAGAAATTTCCTACGAAACGGATAGGGCGCGGTTCCTCGGCCGGGGAAAGACGGTCGCAGATCCACAGGCTCATTCGGCGGCGGCTCTCTCCGGCAATGAGGGTTCCGTTCTCGATCCAATTGTCGCGATCCGGCGCCGTATCACTCTCGATCCGGAGGAGACTGTCAGCATAAACATTGTCCTCGGCGTCGGCGAAACCAGAGACTTATGCATGGAGCTGGTCGATAAATACCAGGACCCACGCTTCGCGGACCGCACCTTCGAGCTTGCGTGGCCGCACAGCCAAGTGCTGTTGCGTCAGATCAACGCCACAGAGGGCGATGCACAACTCTATGGGCGACTCGCGGGATCTGTGATTTACGCCAATCCGTCGCTGCGCGCCGCTCAAAGCGTTTTGCTGAAGAATCGCCGCAATCAATCCGGCCTATGGGGCTATGCGATCTCCGGCGATTTGCCAATCGTATTGCTGCGGATCGCAGACCCCACCCATATCGATCTCGTCCGGCAGGTCGTGCAAGCGCACGCATACTGGCGATTAAAGGGACTTGCGGTAGACCTCGTGATTTGGAACGAAGATCAGGCTGGCTATCGCCAACCACTCCAGGAACAGATCATGGGATTAATTGCCGCCGGCACTGAAGCTCACCCGATTGATCGTCCCGGAACCATTCTCGTGAGACTCGCCGACCAAATCTCCAATGAAGATCGGATCCTGCTCCAAACAGTCGCTCGAGCCATCATTACCGATAGTGATGGCTCACTTGCGGAACAGCTTAGTAAGGTCCCTCTCCTCCTGCGAGAAGGCGCCCGAAGAGCGGGTGAGGGTCTCAAGCCTTCCGCACGCCTGCAACCTTCACGCGGCACCCTGTCCAGAAATACCACCACCCTCTCCCTGCAGGGAAAGGGGCTGATTTTCTTCAACGGCTTCGGGGGATTCACACCGGATGGGCGCGAGTACGTCATCACCACGACACGCGACCAAATGACGCCAGCGCCGTGGGTGAATGTAATAGCGAACAGATCTTTTGGAACCGTCATCTCCGAGAGCGGCGCGGCTAACACGTGGAGCGAAAATGCGCACGAGTTCCGCCTCACTGCCTGGTGCAACGATCCAGTGAGCGATCCAAGCGGAGAAGCCTTTTACATTCGCGACGAAGCAAGCGGCCATTTCTGGTCACCTACGCTGCTGCCCTGCGGCGGTAGTATGCCTCATGTCGCCCGGCACGGCTTCGGATACAGCGTCTTCGAACACACGGAAGACGGTATTCGATCAGAACTCTGGGTTTACGTTGCAATCGACGCACCGGTCAAGTTCGCAGTGATCAGGGTGCGAAACGATTCCGGCCGGTCGCGCCGGCTCTCCGTCACGGGCTATGTCGAGTGGGTGCTGGGGGACCTGCGGCCCAAGTCCATGATGCATGTGACTACCGAAATCGACGCCAGTACCGGCGCGCTCTTCGCGCGCAATCCATACAGCACGGAATTCGGTGATCGCGTTGCGTTCTTCGACGCAGGTGATGCGTCTCATACAGTCAGCGGTGACCGGACTGAATTTCTGGGACGCAACGGCATGCTTTCGAGTCCGGCCGCGATGATACGCTCGCGACTTTCCGGAAGAGTGGGGCCCGGTTTGGATCCCTGTGCGGCGATCCAAGTGCCATTCGATCTCGCGGAAGGCCAGGAACGAGAAATTATCTTCACGCTGGGCGCCGGACAAAACGTGGATGATGCTCAAGGCCTGGCCCATCGCTTTCGGGGGTCTGCGGCGGCGCGGGGCGCACTCGAAGCCGTTTGGGAGTACTGGAATCGGACTCTCGGCACATTGCATGTCGAGACACCGGATCCGTCAATCAACGTTCTACTGAATGGCTGGCTGGTGTACCAAACGCTTGCCAGCCGTTTCTGGGCGCGCTGTGGCTTCTATCAGCCGGGAGGCGCTGTCGGTTTTCGCGACCAATTGCAGGACGCGATGGCGCTGATCTATGCCGAGCCACGCCTCGTACGTGAACACTTGCTCCTCTGCGCTGCGCATCAGTTTCGCGAAGGGGACGTTCAACATTGGTGGCATCCGCCCTCGAGCCGAGGCGTGCGGACGCGTTGCTCCGATGATTACCTTTGGTTGCCGTTGGCCGCGTCCCGCTACGTCATGGCCACCGGAGATACTGGCGTATTGGACGAACCCGTCCATTTTATCGAAGGCCGCCCGATAAAGGCCGACGAGGACTCTTACTACGATTTGCCAGTCCGTTCCGAAGCAGCGGCCAGCCTATACGATCACTGTGTGCGCGCCATCGTCTGGGGGCTTCGATTCGGTGAGCACGGACTTCCACTCATGGGCTCCGGTGATTGGAATGACGGCATGAACCTCGTGGGGCAACACGGTAAAGGCGAAAGCGTCTGGCTGGGATTTTTCCTTTACGACGTGCTGATGCGATTCGCCGAGATCGCGCGCATGCGCGGTGACGACACGTTCTCGGAACGTTGCCGGAGCGAGGCAGCGCAGCTACACCAAAATATCGAGCAGAATGGTTGGGACGGTGAGTGGTATCGTCGTGCGTACTTCGACGATGGCGCGCCGCTCGGCTCGACGATTAATATCGAGTGTCAAATTGATTCGATTCCGCAAAGCTGGTCCGTTCTATCCGGCGCTGGCGATGCGAAGCGCTCGCGGAGCGCCATGAAGTCCGTGGATGATCGCCTCGTGCGGCGAGACAAGCAGTTAATTCAGCTCCTCGACCCGCCTTTCGACAAGTCCACGCTAGACCCGGGCTACATAAAAGGATACGTCCCGGGGGTAAGAGAGAACGGCGGGCAGTACACCCATGCCGCAGTCTGGGCGGCAATGGCGTTCGCGGACTTGGGCGACAGCGAGCGCGCGTGGGAACTGTTCCACTTGATCAACCCTGTCAGCCACGGCGGATCTCCACAGACGATTGCGACCTACAAAGTAGAACCTTATGTCGTCGCGGCCGACGTCTATGCGGTGTCGCCTCATACTGGACGCGGCGGATGGACGTGGTATACAGGATCGGCAGGTTGGATGTACCGCTTAATCATGGAGTCTCTCCTCGGACTTCGGCTCGAGGTCGACAAACTGTATTTTGACCCGCGGTTTCCTTCAACCTGGAATGCATTCAAGGTGCACTATCGTTATCGAGAAACCGTTTACCACATCTTGGTCCAACGCTCACCCAAGGGAAACGCCGAAGCCAGCATGCTGCTTGATGGCGTCGTGCAACGGGAAACTTACATCCTTCTCGTTGACGACCACAAAGAACACGACGTCGAAGTGCGGGCGCGCCTGCGGGTAACTGATGCGCTCGGCGCCGCCTCACTCGCCACGGCAATAGAAAGGCGTCCTTTCGGCAAGACCGTAGAGATTTAGCTGGATGAACAGCTACGCCGGAGACATCTTCGCCAAGACCTTCGCGCGGCGCGGCCGGCCCATTAATGCTTACTCCGTTCAGCTCTTTCCAAAACTGCACCAGCGGCTTGACAGCGCGCCGAGCACGTACAGATTGTTTCCGGAGATCAGGTCGATCACATGGATTTGCGTCAATCATGCAAGACTAAATCGGTCAACAGTTCTGTCCTTACGGTAAGACTTCCGTTGTAATCGATCAGCCCCATTTTCCTGAATTTATTCATGAAGTAGTTGATGCGCGAACGCGTCGTGCCTACCATTTCGGCCTGAGTCTCGTTACTCAATGCCGGTACTTCGGCATCCCGCATGGTGCCGTGTTCGCTCAGGCGCGCGAGCTTCAGGAGAACCCGGGCCAGCCGCTTCTCGCTATGGTTGAAAAGCTGATCGCAGAGATCTTCTTCAAGGTCGATATTGCGCGCCAGCAGAGAACCCATGAACTTTTCGGAAAGCTCGGCTTGGTCGTGAAGAGCACGAAGCATCGCTTGTTTCTCCGACCCGGAACAATGTTGACGCTTCCAGTGTCGTTGCTGTGCTCATCCGGAGAGATTGTCCGACCAAGGAGCCTTCACCAAAAAATCATGAGGGCCCAGCACTGCAAGGACGGCTTCCTTTCCCTGCAGATGAGACAACAGTAATCTTCACTCTGCCGGCCTGAACAAAATAGATAGCGTCCGCGCGAGCGCCTTGAGAACAGACCTTTCTGCCTGTCCGAAAACTCATTGAATTCGTAGCCCTCCGTTGTGGACCCGAAATTTAGAAGATATTCTCCGGCGTTGAGATCTTCGCGGGGCGCGATCGCGATCACATCATTTGCAGGCTGCTTGATGTCCACGCGGAGTACGGAATCCTCTTTGGCCCCTTTTTGTTTCGGTCTGGTTGAAGGACCCGAGCAATACCTCGTGAGTCTTTTTCTTCTCGTCCATCTTGAGAATAACCGACCCGCGCACGTCTATCGCCGTTATAAGCGGGCTATATAGTCGGACATAGAACGTCGGCCGGGATTCCTCGAGCTGCAGCGCCGCATTCGCTCCGTTGAATATCGCTTTATACTTGAGAGAGCCGATGCCGGTGACCAGGGTCGCAAAGCCTCGTTGCATTTCCGTCTTTGCCGCTTCCACTTCCTTTAGCTGGGTCCGCGCGGCTTGAGAACTTTTGTAGTAGATGCCGGGATCTCGGGGGAGTCCGGGAATCGCATCATTGGCTTTTGAGGCGTCTTCCTTCTTTGCGCCTTTTTCAATTTCAATGACCATCCGCATTTTTCCCAAAACATTCCTCGATGTTCTCGTGCGAAGTCAACCCGAGCGGAATGTCTCCGAGACGCATCCGAGCGTGATTGTGATGATGGCGTTCGCAGATCGGAAGATTGCAGAGATGGCCATCACGCACGGTTTTGCGGGCGCTGCGAAAGACAGACTGGGAGTTCTAGTCGAGGAAATGCTGCGGAGTGCGGCTCGATGACGGAGCGAGAAATCAGTGACCCCAGACGTGAGCGCCTCGGCTAAAGATCAGGCTTTCAGTTTGGAACTGGTGGGATGGAGTTTGGAGTAACAGCGCGTGTGATAGGTTTTGCCGTGGAGCACGGTTCGTTCTTCGTTCCGCGCAATGCGAATGCAACACTGTGCACACCACACTTTGAGTTCAGCATTAGGGACATCGACCGTGCCTTTCATGGCACCTCCTGACGTCGGCCAAACTTCAGTTCTTCTGAAATCGTGAAACTTTTGCCCTGCTGTAATCAGCCCGGTGGCAGCAATCCGGCTGAGAGCAAGTCAGCACGAGCTTGCTAGCCGGTACGAAGCAGTTATCTCCTTGGGTGCGATCCAGAGCAAACAGAATCGGCGACCGGCACTTCTTGCAGCGCACACCGAGATACCAGCGTGTATGCGTCGATTTGGGCCATTGGGAAATATGCATATGAGCATTCGATTACTTCGGTGAATCGTCAAGCAAAGCGAAAATGTACATCCTGTCCATTCACCATCGATCACGACCGCCTGGACGATAGCCCCCGCCTTTGCGCTCCTGCGGGCGAGCTTCGCTGACCGTTAGGCTCCGACCATGCAGTGAATACTCGTTAAACATTGAAACCGCGTTTTTGGCGTCTTGTTCACTGGCCATGTCGACGAACGCAAAACCGCGCGCTCGCCCTGTGACCATGTCTTTCATGATGCGAACACTCTCTACTTTCCCAGCTTTGCCGAAAAGCTCTTCAAGTTCTGCATCACTGGTTTTAAAAGACAGGTTCCCCACGTACAACTTTGTGTTCATTTGAAAGTCCTGATGGTCCTCCGATGGTTACAGTCTTCAGCAGTCGATTGACTGCGATCCTCGCCGACTGTCCCGATTGGATAGGCCTT
>WNGG01007415.1_pt1 | contig 13504 bp, 9 predicted proteins | sample 5400661 | NCBI WGS metagenome assembly WNGG01 (sample SAMN13153372, study PRJNA577476) | soil metagenome | isolation source: 100 cm soil or saprolite under Garry oak tree replicate 1 | place: USA:California | collected 2016-06-15
CACGGCGTCCTGCCCGCCACGCCCGTCGAGAACGTCAAGGCCGTGGTCGAGCGGGTCCACGCGCATGCCCCGCGATGAGCGTCCGGGTGGCCGGCGACGTCACCGGGCTCACCCATGCCGCGCGAGGGCGCGAGCGGCTCAGCGCGGCGGGGTCGAGCGCGGGATCTTCACGACTTCGATCAGGGGTCCTCCCGCGTCGCGAGACCGATCTTACCCTCGGCCGGCCTCACTCGCCGATGGGACGGCCGGGCGGGGCCGGGATCTTCGGCGGCCGCGCCGCGCGCACCTCGGGCTTGTCGAGGAACTCGCCGACGTCGCGCTCGGCGAGACGGAGGTGCGCCTCGGCGGCCGGGTCCGCCGCGTGCCGCAGGTGGAGCTGGCCGCGCAGCCGGGTCAGCGCGGCCAGGGCGGCGGCCCGGACCTCCGGCGAGGCGTCCTTCCGGGCGGCCAGGTCGAGCACGCCGTCCAGCACCGCGCGCTGCGCGACCCGGCGCAGCGCGGCCCGTCGAGCGGCCGCCTCGGCGGGAGCGTCCCACGTCACGTCCACCAGCCGGCGCAGGAGGCCGCCGAGGGTCAGCGCGCCTTCGCCGCTGGCGAGGGTCAGCCGCGCCGCCCGCTCGGGATCGAGGAGCGGATCCACAACGAGGGCGCACAACGACCGCGCCGCGGTGAGCACGCTGAAGGCGGGCCCGGCCTCGGAAGCGAACCGTTCCCGCGTGGGCGCGGTGCCCGAGGGCTCGGGCACGAGGCTCGCGAGTATCCGGTCGTCGACGTCGAGGTTGGCCGGCTCCATCGCCGCCAGCAGCAGCTCCAGCGCTTCCTTCTGCTTCGCGGCGGGCACCCATGCGGCCGGCGCCTGGCCGTCGCCCTTCACGGCGTTGGCCTGGAGCTGGCCTCCCACGTACTGCTGCGCGGCCTGGATGCCGAAGCGATGGTACAGGTAGGCCAGGTTGAAGCGCTGCTGCAGGTCGTACAGCGGCTCGCCCGGAGCGAGCTGGTCCGCGCCGAAGCGCTCCAGGATCACGCGGCGCACGCGCTGCGTCGTCCGGAGCCACGCGACCGGGTCGGGGCCCCAGTCGTATTCCGCCCAGCGCGGATCGCTGTCGAGCGGATACACGATGCCGTGCGCGTACGCCTCGCGCACGATGCGGGCGAGCCCGGCCGGATCTTCGCCCGGCGAGTATCCCCAGCGGATGACGAAGCGGTCGTAGCTGCCGACGTCGCCGGGGTAGGCGTCCGCGAGATCGAGCCGGCCGTCCTTCTCCTCGACGTGAGGCGCGAGGTAGTCCATCACCGAGCCCCAGCCGAACGTCGTCGCCGCCCAGTTGTGCATGAGGCCGAGCGTGTGGCCCACCTCGTGGGCGGAGAGGTAGCGCAGGCGGGCCAGGACGAGGGACGCCTCGTCGACGTTGGGATCGCCGGCCGCGATCCAAGTCAGGTCCGGCGATTCGCCGGCCAGACACGCGCCGGCCGGCGGCTTCATGTCCTGCCACATTCGCGCCGTCGTGCGCCGGCGGTGGGAGTCGATACGGGCTACCGCGTGGAGGATCTCACCGGTGCGGGGGTCGGACTGCGAGTCTCCCACCGACCAGGCGCGTTCCGCGCGGTTGATCCATTCGATGCCCGAGTAGCGCGCGTCGAGGAACGTCGCGCCCGCGGGCAGGTCGCGGACCACGAGCGCCTCGCCGAGACCGGCCTCCGCGAACGCGTGGTTCCACCAGAGCGCGCCTTCCTTCACCGCCGTGCGCTCCGGCTCGGGGATCCCCCGGTCGAGGTAGTACACGAGCGGCTCGCCCTTCTTCACCCGCCAGCGTGCGGCGAGGTAGCGCTCGATGGGCTCGGTGAACGGCGCCGTGTGGTCGAGATAGCGCACGGGGATGAAGCCGACGCGGATGTCGAGCGGGCGGGGAACGTAACCCGGCTCGGGGAGCTGGAGGAACGTGTGGTGCACGCGCAGGCTCATGGTGCGGCCGTCGGGGAGCACGCCGGTGATCGCGCGCGCGGGCTTGTCGGAGGCGAACGTGAGCAGTGCCTCGATCTCGGTGTTGCGGGGGAAAGCGCCGCTCCGCTCGAAGTTGAAGGCCGAGCGCGTCAGGTCCTGCCGCCAGTCGCCCAGCCCGGCCTCCCGGAGCTGGGTCGCGATCTGCGTGTCCCGGAGCAAGAACTCCGTGGCGTCGACGAGCACGCGGCCGGACTCTTCGGCGACGACGGGCAGCGCGGCCAGCACCGCCGAGGGGAAGGACTCCTCGACGACCCGCGTGCGCTCGGGGTCGGAGACGCCGCTGCGGTGGGTGATCTGGCGCTGGTGCAGCAGCACGCGCGGGCCGACGCGCTCGAACCGGACCAGCCCGAGATCGCCGAGCTGCCCGCGATCGAGCGATACCTCGAGCAGCCCTGCCCCGCCCGCCAGCCCGACGCCGTAGAGCAGGTCCTCTCCGAACCGGGACACCTCGAGCAGGAGCTGGCCCTTCTGCGCGTCCCAGTAGAAGGGAACGAGGCCCTCGTGCCGTTCGAGGCCGGCCGCTCGCTCGGCCAGCGTGGGGGTCTTGTCCGCGGCGGCGGCCGGGGCCGGGGCCGCGAGAGACAGGATCAAGGTCATGGAGAAGAAAGCCATCGTTCCTCCCGAGCGGCCGCAGAGCGTAGCAGAAGAGGGCGCGATGCGTAGCCGGCGTTCAAGCCTTTGACTTCCGCGCGGCCATTTGCCACGCTTGGCCCCCGGAACAGCCGAGAATGGCCCTCGCATCAGGCGTCAGTCTCGCCAGCCGTGCGTACCTCGCGGTCCGCGAGGAGATCCTGCGCGGGCAACTGCGTCCGGGCACCGCGCTGTCGCGGCGCCGGCTCGCGCGCGATCTGGGGATGAGCGTGGTGCCGGTCTCCGACGCCCTGCGGCGCCTGGAGGACGACGGCCTCGTGGAGAGCCGCCCGCGCGCCGGCACCCGGGTGCGCGTCCCCAGCGAGAAGGACATCCGCGAGCTGTACGAGCTGCGCGAGGCATTGGAATCGCAGTCGGCGCGCCTCTTCGCCGAGCGGGCCACGCCGGTGCAGCGCCTGGAGCTGCAGCGCCTGGCCGAGCAGGTGGACACGCTCTTCGGCCGCCTGGCCACCAGCGGCGACGACCCCGCGTTCCGATTCGCGGTCCACAGCCACCACGTGCAGCTCCACATGCACATCGCGCAGCATGCGGGAAGCGACCTCCTGCGGCAGATGATCGAACGGAACCACGTCCTCATCCTCAACTGGCTGTTCGACGTATCGGGCCGGCGCACGCCCCTGCCGCCCCGCTTCCACACCAGCCTCGCCAAGGTGCTCGTGGCCGGGAGCCCCGACCGCGCCGACGCGGCCATGCGGGCGCACGTGCGCTACGGGCTCGAGGAGATCGCAGGCCAGCTCCGCAGCCTCGCCGCGCCCGAATGGCGCGTCCGCCGCGGCCACCGCCGGACGGCTTGACAGCCGGCCGTAAGTCCAATTGAAGATAAACCAATCCCGGAGTGCGACCGTCTCAGAGTCGGGGCCGGCGGTGTGCGTGGCCCCAAGGAGCGGTCCATGAGCCTGACACCTCGCCTTTTCCTTCCCCTCCTCGCCGGCCTGGTCCTCGCGGTTCCGGCGCAGGCGCAGTTCCGCACGGTGGCCGACGACGACTGGTGCCGCCGGGACGACTCCTGGAACGACGACGAGGACCGTTACTGCGAGGTCCGCGAGGCCGTGTTGCCCGCGTCCGCGCGCATCAGCGTCGAGGCCGAGCCCAACGGCGGAATCAAGGTGGTGGGCACCGACCGCGGCGACATCCGCGTCCGCGCCAAGGTGAGCGCCGGCGCCCGCAGCCAGGACGACGCCCGGACCCTGGCCTCCGAGGTCCGGATCGAGACGTCGCCGGCGATACACGCCGAAGGTCCGTCCAACCGCCGGCAATCCCATTGGTCGGTGGATTACCGGCTCGAGGTCCCGCGGCGCATCGGGTTGTCGCTGCGCTCCCACAACGGCGGCATCTCGATCGCCGACGTGAGCGGGGAGATCGACTTCGAGACCACCAACGGCGGCGTGAACCTCACGAACCTCTCCGGCCAGGTCCGGGGACGCACGACCAACGGCGGCCTCAACGTGCACCTCGCCGGCACCGAATGGTCCGGCGAAGGACTCGACGCCCGAACCACCAACGGCGGCGTCACCCTGGCCGTGCCGGACGGGTACAACGCCCACTTGGAGGCCGCGACCGTGAACGGGGGGATGAACATCGACTTCCCGGTCACCGTCCAGGGCAACATCCGCCGGCGGCTCTCGGTGGACCTGGGCCGCGGCGGCAAGCCGATCTCGGTCGAGACGACCAACGGCGGCGTCGTGGTGCGGCGCAGCTCGGGCGCGCGGCCGTAGCCCTCTCTCCTCTCGGCGACGGTCGGGTCTCGGGTTACAGTAAGCGCCGGAGATGCGTCTGTCGCAGCGGATGGCGCGGCTGGGGACCGAGACCGCCTTCGAGGTCCTCGTGCGGGCCCGCGCGCTCGAGGCGAAGGGCAAGCACGTCATCCACCTCGAGATCGGCGAGCCCGACTTCGCCACGCCCGGCCACATCACCGAAGCCGCCTTCCGCGCGCTGAAGGGCGGCGCCACCCACTACGGACCGGCCGCCGGCATCCCCGAGCTGCGCGCGGCGGTGGCGGAGGACACAGCCCGCCGCCGCGGCGTGCGCGCGACGCCGGAGATGGTGGTGGTCACGCCCGGCGGCAAGCCGATCATGTTCTTCGTGATCCTGGCTCTCGTCGACGACGGCGACGAAGTCCTCTATCCCAACCCCGGCTTCCCGATCTACGAGTCGATGATCCGCTACATCGGCGGCAACCCGGTGCCGGTGCGGCTGCTCGAAGACAAGGGCTTCACGCTCGACGTGGACCAGCTCGTGAGCCGCGTGAACCCGAGGACCCGTCTCATCATCCTGAACTACCCCCACAACCCGACGGGCGGCACGATCCCCGAGAGCGGGCTGCGAGCGATCGCCGACGTGGCGGCCAAGCACGGCGTGCCGGTGCTCTCCGACGAGATCTACTCGCGGATCCTCTACGACGGCAGCCACGTGTCGATCGCGTCGCTGCCGGGCATGGAGCCGCTCGCGATCATCCTCGACGGCTTCTCGAAGACCTACGCGATGACCGGCTGGCGGCTCGGCTACGGCGTGATGCCGGCGCCGATGGCGCAGGTGGTGGCCAAGCTCCAGGTCAACGCGACGTCCTGCACGGCGACCTTCAGCCAGATGGCGGCGGTGGCCGCGCTCAAGGAGGACCAGTCCTCGGTCGACCGCATGGTGGCGGAGTTCCGCCGCCGTCGCGACGTGATCGTGGACGGCCTGCGCCAGATCCCCGGCTTCCAGTGCGCGCGGCCCAAGGGCGCGTTCTACGTGTTCCCCAACATCACCCGCACCGGCCACTCGAGCCGGACTCTGGCCGACATGCTGCTCGACGAGGCCGGCGTGGCCTGCCTGTCGGGCACGGCCTTCGGCGAGTTCGGCGAGGGCCACTTGCGCTTCTCGTACGCCAACAGCCTGGAGAATATCGAAGAGGCCCTACGAAGGATCAAGAGCTTGATTGCGCCTTGATGCGATCCGTTGACATTTATTCGCCGAGCTCTTCCCGGGACGAGTCGGCGCTGTGGCGGCCATGCAAGGGTCTCCCCGGCCCCTTCTCCCCGGACATCGATCTTGCCCGTCACCCCCGCCGAGACGAGGGCCGTGCGGGTAACCGAACCTCACCATCGTTTACGCTTCCCATCGTCAAGACGCGGACGCCGCCGCCCTCCTTCAAAGAATCGGAAATGCCATAGTCACACGTGGTCCACAGGTGCTTCCGCCGACGGAAATCCCAATGCGCCGGCACCGTACCGAGCCACTCCAGGCCTGAGTCGTGGCACTCCGGGTAGGGCCCGTACCTCATTTCTTGGCCCGGCCGCGGAGCATCTCCCGCACCCCTCGGCGCCGCGCACGGCCGGCGAGCCGCCGCGCCCGTCGTTCGCCGTACTTGCCGACCGAGAAGCTGCGCTTGGCTCTCCGGCCCGACGCGGTGGGCCACGTCGCCACGTAGCGGACGAAGAGCTTTCCCGCCCGTGTTCTCTCGATGCAACGAGCGACGCCGATCTCGCCGGTCGTGTTGCGCTCGTACCGGCGCTTCAGCTTGTTGAAGGCCGGGACGCGCTTCAGCAGCCGGTCCCGATAGGCCACCGCCGTCTTGAACGAAGCTTGCGGTCTTTGGCGGCCGTCGGCGAAGTACTTGACGTGGTGTGAACCGCCGCGTTTGACGCTCACGACCCAACCCCGGTAGCCGTTGTGAACGTACCGATAGACATTGCGCACATTGCCGGGAACGGGCGACCTCACGCCTGGCCGCCCCCCGTCACACCACCAGGCATCTCCAGGATCTCCTTCTCCAACACACGGCTGTCCGTCGCCATCTCCTCGATCGGCGGCGGCGCGTCAAGAGTCTTAGTTATACTCTTCCGGAAATGACTTATCGCATCTTCGCCACCACCGACATCGGCCAGGACGCCCTCCAGCGCCTGCGCGACAAGGGTTGGGCGGTCGAGGTCTACGACCACCTCGAGCCGCCGCCGAAGAGCCTGATCCTGGAGAAGGTGAAAGGCGGTGTCGACGCGCTCGTCACGACGCTACGCGACAAGATCGACGAGGAGGTCTTCGCGGCCGGAAAGGCGGCGCGGCTGAAGGTGGTGGCCCAGGACGCGGTCGGCTTCGACAACATCGACCGCGCCGCCGCCAACGAGCACAAGATCCCGTTCAGCCACACCGCCGACGTGCTCACCGACGCGACGGCGGAGTTCGCGTTCCTCATCATGGGCACGGTGGCGCGGAAGACCTGGCCGAGCGAGCAGATGGTCCGCGAACAGACGTGGTCGACGTGGCACCCGTACCTGCCGTGGCTGGGCGACGAGGTCACCGGCAAGACGGTGGCCGTCGTCGGCACCGGCCGCATCGGCAAGAGCTTCATCAAGAAGGCGGTCGGCTTCGACATGGACGTGCTCTGCCACGATCCCGTCTACGAGGACCACAAGTTCGTCGACTCCGTGCGGAGGGTGCTGGACGTGCGGCACCACGAGGGGCTCGTGCCGCGAAAGCAGACGATCGAGTACGTGCCGTTCGAGGACGCGCTGAGGCGGGCCGACTTCGTCTCGCTCCACGTGGCCCTCACCCGGCCCGGCGAGTCGGACTGGCCCACGTACCACCTCATGGACGAGCGCCGCTTCAAGATGATGAAGCCCACCGCCTACCTCGTGAACACCTCGCGCGGCCCGGTGGTGGACGAGAACGCGCTGGCCAGGGCGCTTCTCGAGGGATGGATCGCGGGGGCCGCGCTCGACGTGTTCGAGAAGGAGCCGCTTCCCGCCGACAGCCCGCTGCGCGACGAGCGCCTCAAGCTGAAATTGCGGATGTTCCACCACTTCGCCTCCGCGGGCCGGGCGACCCGGCTGTCGCCGGATCCGGACGTGGGCATGGCCGGGCGGACCGTGCAAGCGGTGATCGACGTCCTCGAGAACCGCTACGGCTCGCCGGGGAAGGTCCCCTACGTCGTCAACAAGGAGGCGTTCTGAGCGCGCTCCTCTCCTTCGCGCCGATCCTCCTGACGGCCGCCGCCGGGATGGAGACTCGCCCGGCGCCCCCAGCCGCGGCGGTGCGGCAGTGCGTGGACCTCGCCGGCGAGGAAGGTGTGGTCGCCTGCCGGCACGCGCTGTCGATCGCCCTTCCCGCCGCGCGGGCGGCCAGCCTGCGCCGCGTGCTCGCACTCAAGCTGGCGGGCCTGCGGCGATGGGACGACGTCGTGGAGGTCTACCGGGGCGACGTGCGCGCGCAACCCGCTGATGCCGACGCGCAGGAAAGGCTCGGGCACGCGCTGCTGCACGTCGCCGGGCGGCCGGAGGAGGCGATGGGCCCGCTGCAGGAGGCGATCCGGCTGCGCCCGGACCGCGCGTCCGCCCATGCCGAGCTGGGCATCGCGCTCGCCGCGCTGGGGCGCGCGAGCGAAGCGGTGGCCGCCTTCGCCGAGGCCGCCCGCCTCGAGCCTGCGTACTTCGAGAGCCGGCCGGCCGCGCAGGCGACCCTCGAAGCCGCCCGCCGGGGCCAGCGGTGGCCGTAGAGGGTCCGGCCCGGCGCGTCGCCGTGGTCGACATCGGGTCCAACTCCGCGCGGGTCGTGACCTACGGGCTCGATGCCGCCGGCCAGCTCAGCATCCTCGCGAGCAGTCGGGCGGCCCTCCGCCTCGTGCGCGACGTCGACCGCGGCCACCGCCTCGGCCCCGAGACGATCGACAGCGTCGTCGGCACGCTGCGCGACTTCCGCGCGCTCGCCCTCGGCGCGGGCGCCGACCGGATCGTGGGGGTGGCCACGGCCGCCCTGCGCGACGCGGAGAACGGTCCGGCGCTCATGACCCGCCTCCGCGACGAAATCGGCGTCCCGGTCGACGTCATCGACGGAGACGCGGAAGCGCGGTACGGCTTCCTCGGCGGCATCCGCGGGATGCCCGTGGAGCACGGGCTGCTCTTCGACCTGGGCGGCGGCAGCATGCAGGTGACGCGCTTCTTCCAGCGCGCGGTCGATCGGGCCTGGAGCTTTCCCCTGGGCGCGCTGCGGCTCAGCCAGTCGTTCCTCCCGACCGATCCGCCCGCGGAGGAAGAGCTGCGCCGGCTGCGCAAGCACGTGCGCCGCACGCTGGAGGAGGCGGGCGTGCCCGCGCTCGACCCCGGAGAGGAGCTGGTGGGCACGGGGGGGACGGTTCGCAACATGGCGAAGATCGACGCCCGCGCGCGGAGCTATCCCATCTCCCGCGTACACGGCTACGTGCTCGCGCGCGAGGCGTCCCGCGACATCGTGAGCACTCTCGCCGCGCGCCGGCTCGAGAAGCGGGAGCGCACCGCCGGGCTGAGCGGCGAGCGGGGCGACTCGATCGTGGGCGGCGCCGTCGCCATCGATACGCTCATGGCCCATGCGGGGGCGGGTCACGTCCGCGTGTCGGGCCAGGGCGTGCGGGAGGGGCTCGCCTACAGCCTGCTCGACGGCGCGCTCCCGCCGCCGGCCGAGGTCCGACACCGGTCGGTGGCCTCGCTGACCGCGCGCTTCGCGGGGTGGGACGCGCGGCATGCCGAGCGGCGGGTGGAGGTGGCGGATGCGCTGTGGAGCGCGCTGCTTCCCGGCGGCGACGCGGAGACGCACGAGGCGGTGCGGCACGGGGCGCGCGTCATCGACATCGGGCGGGCGGTGGACTTCTTCGACCGCCACGAGCACGCCGCCGCCTTCGTGATCGCGTCGGACCTGGACGGGTTCACGCACCGCGACATCGCGTTCATCGCCCTCGTGATCCGGTCCGCGGGGGACGAGGACGCGGACCCCGCGCTCTACGCCCCGCTGCTGGGGCGGGAGGACCGCCCCCGGATCGAGCAGGCGGGAGTGCTGCTCGCGCTCGCGGACGACCTCGAGGAGCGCTGCGCGCCGGAGGCCGCTCTCGACCTCACCGCGCGGCTCGTCGAGGGCGGCGTGGTGGTCGAGATGCCCGCGTTGCTCGGCTGGCGGCCCCGAGACCTCGGCAAACGCTTCGCCCGCGCGTTCGGCCGCGAGCTGACGGTCAAGCCCGGTACTGCCTCTTAACGCGGAGGTCGCGGAGAACGAACGGAGAGATCGCGGAGGATTCTCTTTGAATCCTTCTCCGCGTCCTCTCCGTTTCCCTCCGCGTCCTCCGCGTTGAAAAACTAGAAAACAAAACCGGCGCGGACGTAGAGGCCCGTGCGCTCCTGGCTGGCCGCCACCGCCAGCGTGAACGTCGCGTCGCGGTTCAGGAACGAGAGCCAGATCCCGCCCCCGGCGGCGGTGTGCCACTTGTCCGAGGTCTCGCCGGCAAGATACACGCGGCCCGCGTCGGCGAGGCCGAACACGCCGAGATCCGCCGGGAGGACGATGAAGACCCGGGCGATCCTCAGGCGCAGCTCCGCATTGCCGTAGACGGCGCCGTCTCCCGCGAAGCGCTGCGCCCGGAAGCCCCGCACGGTGGTGCTCCCCCCGATGAACGCCGCCTCGAAGAACGGATAGTCGCCCCACACGCGCTTGCCGCCCGCGCGCAGCGCCAGCGTCGGCTGCAGGAAGGTCGAAGGCGCGGCGAGATACGTGGCCACGTCGCCGTGGAGCTCGCCGAACGCGGTCTTCACGTCCCACATCTTCGGGTAGAAGCTACCGGCCGTGTCGAAGAGCAGCCCGCGGGTGGCGTTGGCTGGATGGTCGCGGCTGTCGAAGCGGAGCGCCCCGCCCACGCCGGCCTCGCCGAACTTGTCGACGCCGTACGGCTGCACCGCGGTGATGAACCGGCCGGGCGCGAGGTCGGTCTTGGCGTATTTCACGCGGGGACCGACCGAGAGGGTCAGGCGGCGCGTGAGGAAGACTCCCACCGACGGCTCGAAGAAGAACTGGTTCTGCTTGAGCTTGTAGGACTGATCCGGCAGCGTGTTGGAGGTCTCGTTGCCGAAGCCGTAGAACCGCAGGATCTCGATGCCGGACGCGCGGGCGGACAGGCTGGTGAACAGGGGCGAGTTCGACCGCCGGAACTCTCCTTCGTACTCCACGCGCCCGCTGCGCGCGGTGGTCGCGTAGCCCGCTCGGATGACCTGGCGGCTGGCGTACGGGTCCTGCCGGAAGCCGAAACCCCTCGTGTCGAGTTGCAGCCCGAGGAACACGCCGATGTCCGGGTTGAAGCCGACGAGCCCCTGTGTGATCGTCTGTCGTCCCCAGTCGCGGGGCGGTATCCACGGCGCGTCCTTGTTCGGCGGCGGCGGGACGTACTCGCGCCGGTCGAGATGGGAGCCCGGGCCGGCCACGAGCCGCGCGCCTGCGGAGTCGGAGAAGCGCGTGCCGCCGCCGGCCGAGTCGTCGAAGACGTCCTCGCCGCTGCCGCCCACCACCCGCACCAGGATCGAGCCCGCCTTGCCCCCGGTCACGGTCACGCGGTCGTTGCCGCCCCTCAGGTCGATGCGGATCTCGTGCGTCTCCGCGGCATGGAAGCGGCGGCGGAAGAAGGGCTCGCCCCCGCCCTCGGCGGGCGCGAGCACGACCTCCACGTCGCCGCCCTCGAGGTGGCGGATCTGCGCGGCCTCGGCCTGGTCCGTCCCCTCGACGTACGCGTCGTGGGCCAGGAGCCGGTAGAAGCGGGTCGTCTCCGCGGGCAGCGCGTCGCGGCGGGCCTTCAGCGCCGCGGTCATGCGCGCGCCGTCCTTCCGGTAGTACTCCTCCGGCATCTTCTTGACGGCGTCCTCGATGACCGCGTCGGTGATGCGCGCCTTGAGGTCGGCCGCGATCCCGTCCCAGGCCGGCTTCTCCAGCTCGGCGAGCAGCCGCCGGTCCTGGTCCCAGCCGTTGAAGGTCAGGCCCACGATGCCGGGATACTCGCGGCCGAAGACCACGAAGCGCGGCTGGCGTGGGCGGGCCATCGCGAGCACGAGGCCCTCGTACCGCGAGAACGCCTGGTCGCGGTCCTCCGGGATCGGCTGCCAGAGCGCGTGTCCGGGGATGCGGGCCCAGCGCCACTGCTTGAGGTGGCGGTCCCAGTCGCCCACCAACATATCCATGAGCCGCGCGCGCAGGAACGCCCGCGTGTCGGCCCGGGTGCGGGGGCTCTCGCGCAGGCGCTTGAGCATGTCGGTGCCGTTGACGATCTCGGCGGCGCCGGCGAAGCCGGCGTGGTCCTTCGTCGTGGGCTGGGGGAATTCCTCGATGAACCCGAGCAGGCCGGCGAACACCGGGCGGAACTCGCCCAGGGCCGGGTCGTCGGGCATCACCACGATCCGCGGCGTGACGTAGAGGACGCCGGCCGCCTCCAGCAGCGGCGCCACCACCACCGGCCCCGCGGGCTGGGCCGCGGCGATCTGGTCCTGCACGATGCGCTCGGCGATCGTGCCCTGCAGGTCGGGGGGCAGGATACCCCTCGGATCCTTGTCCATCCCGCGGAACGTGTAATCCCGCCCGTCGGCTCCCTTCATCGCCAGGCCCTTCGTCTCCTGGCCTCCGACCCGGAACGCCGGCTTCAACCCCCCGGCATACGTGCGCAGGTCGAGGACTTCGACCCGGATCGGCGTCGTCCACAGGTCGCGGTAGTCGTCGCCGAGCAAGAAGCGGTGCAGGCCCCCCGCCTTGTACGCGAGGAGGCACGCACGCCGTGAACGGTGCGTCATGGTCTTTCCTTTCTCAGGCCGCCTCTGTTCTCTGCGTCCGGGCCACCACCCGGCGGTGCTCGCGCAGCAGGAGGGCCGCCACCGCCACCCACGCGACGATCAGGACCACGTTGGTGAAGGCGAAGCCCCGCACGCCCAGCGCGAGCCACGTCGTCCCCGCATAGACGATGCCCGCCGAGAGCAGGTCGCCCGTGCGCACGAAGAATGTGTCCACCGCCTGCTTGGCCTTGTACTTCTCCGCGCGGGTGGTGGGGAGCCACAGCATCTGCTTGCCCGTGTTCATGACCGAGTAGTCGGTGGCGTTCTCCGCGGTCTTGGCCCAGAGCACCACGGCCAGGCTCGCCCCGAGCGCGACGGTGTAGTACGCGCCCAGGGACACCGCCGGCAAGGCCAGGATCACGCCCGCGATCCCGAGATACTTCACGATGCGCGAGACCAGGAAGGCCTGGATCACGAGCGCGGCGATGTTCACCCAGAAGAAGTAGCTGGCGTAGAAGCTGCCGATGAAGGTCTCGATGTCGAGGCCGGGATGGGCAGCGACGGCACCCTTCGCCGCGCTCACGACCAGCCGCCCGAGCATGTACTCGCCGGTCGTGTTCACCGTGTTGAGGATGATGAGGAGGAGCGCGATGAGACGCAGGTACGGGCTGGCGAGCACGAGGCCGAACCCGCCGCGACCCTTGAGCGGCGTGGTCGGGGCGGTGGCCGCGGCCGGCCCCGGCTTCGCCATGGCCCTCTGCCGGTCCACGACCCAATAGACGATGAGATGGACCGCGAGGACGCCCACGATGATCTGGAGCATGGTCTGGATATGGAGCCCCGCCTCGAAGAGCTTCTCCGCGATCCAGGTCCCGACCGGGCTCCCGGCGGTGGCGCCGATGGCGATGATGGGGAACAGCCGGTCGCCGGCCAGCTTCGTGTAGAGGTCGTTCGCGTACGCCCAGAACTGCGCGATGCTGGCGAGGTTGAAGATCCCCACGAAGATGTAGAACGCGAAACCCAGGTAGGGGACTCGGAGGCGGAGGCCGAGGTAGAACAGCTCGATGACGGCCATGAAGAAGAGGAGCACCGAAACGATGAGCCGCAAACGGCCGACCCGCGAAGCGAGCCAGCCGTACAGCGGGACGAAGCCGATGAGCGTGAGCGCCTGTCCCGCGGCCGCGTAGGCCTTCATCTCCGCCCCGCCCGTGGCCAGGATGAGAGGCTCGCGGACCGTCTTCATGATGTAGTAGCCGACCAGCAGCAAGAAGATGTTCAAAAGGAGGAGGACGACGGTGCCCGCCTCCCCCGGCCGCACGTCGCTGAAGAG
>WNGG01017208.1_pt1 | contig 13504 bp, 14 predicted proteins | sample 5400661 | NCBI WGS metagenome assembly WNGG01 (sample SAMN13153372, study PRJNA577476) | soil metagenome | isolation source: 100 cm soil or saprolite under Garry oak tree replicate 1 | place: USA:California | collected 2016-06-15
AAGCGCGCCAGTGCGCGTCGCGACGGCGACTGCGGCGACTCCGAGCGCTCTACGAAGTGACGAGTTCATGGTGTGTCTCCCCTCTTTAGAGACAGGTGGTGCGACTGGAACCTGCTGAATGTTAGAACGGAAACGGACGGACGTCACGATGCCGGCGGCGGCCGTCACAGCCGCACGTCGCCGCCGGGGTCGCGCCGCTTGAGCCGCTCGACGGCCGCGGCCGCCTCGGCCTGCGCTCGGGCGGTCGCCGCGGCGTCGCGCGTCAGGGTCACGACGGCGCGGTCGCCATCCACCTCCACCGCCACCGCCAGCACGTCGTCGCTCCGCGTGGCGGGTGGCAGCAGCCAGCGCGGCAGGTCGAGGAAGGTCTTGCCGTCCACCTCCACGACGGACAACTCCCCTTCGTGGCGGTCCACGATGAATTGGTGCGTTTCCTTCATGGATTGCTCCCGCTCCCGAATACGGTGCGCGCGTGACACTTCCCGGCGCGCTGGGTCGCGATGTTCCACGCGCCGCCCCTGGGCACGCGCACCGTGATCGTCCCGGCGTCCGCCGTGCAGTAGGTGGGGATGCCGCGCGCCGCGAGCATGGTCAGAACCTCGGCGAACGGGTGCTGCCGCCCGTTGGCGCTGATCAGCACGGCGCGCGGCTGCACCACGTCCAGCAGGGTGGCGGTGGTCCCGTTGCTCGAGCCGTGATGCCCGGCCTTGAGCACGTCGGCCCGGAGCAGCGCGGCATGGAGCATCATCCACCAGCCGAGCTCCAGCTCCTCGGCGTCACCCGGCAGCAGCATGGTGAAGGCGCCGCGGGTGAGCCGGACGCCCACCGAGCAGTTGTTGATGTCGTGCCCGGTGGCGGCTCGGGGCAGCTGGCGGCAGTCGGGCGGGGGCGCGAGGATCTGGAGGTCCACGGTGTCGTCGCCGGTCACGAGCGTGACCGTCCGGACCCCCGTGTCGGCGGTCACGACGGGGATGTGGAGGCCCGCGATCTTGTCGAGCAACCCGACGTAGGTGCGCAGGGTGCGCGGCGTCCCGCCGTAGATGAAGCTGCGCACCGGGAAACGGTCGAGCACTACGGGCATGCCGCCGTAGTGGTCGGCGTGCGGATGCGACAGGATCACGGCGGCGAGCGTGTCCACGCCGAAGCGGCGCAGCAGCGCGGCGACGCTGTCGCCGTGGTCACTCGCGTCGATCAACAGGTGGCGCGCGCGTCCGCCGGCCGAGTCGGTGATCAGGATGGCGTCGCCGCCGATGCGCGCGTCGCTCACATCCAGCACTCGGATGAGGAGGACGGCGGAATCGCCGGGAAGCGGGACGAGCAGCGACGCGCACAGCAGTGCGGCGAGCATCGGCCGTCAAGGTAGCGCGGCGAGCGCCGGCTTGGCAATTTTCGGCGTGACCGGGGACCGGCTCCGCGTCTTCGTGAACGAGCGTCCCGTGGACGTCGCGCGGGGTGCCACAGTGCGGGACGCGGTGGCCGCGCTGGACCGCAACCTCGCCGATTTGCTCGCGACGGCGACCGCCTACGTCACCGACGGCGTCGGCCGCACGCTGGACGCCGGAGACGTGGTGGGGGAGGCGGGCGGCGTCTTTCGCGTAGTCGTGACGGCGCGGCGGGGGCAGGCTCCGAGCCTCTCGAAAGTGGCACTGCGGCGCTGGCCCAAGGCCGAGCTCCACGTCCACCTCGACGGCTCGCTCAGGCCGGCGACGATGCTCCAGCTGGCGCGCGAGCAGCATGTGCGCCTTCCAGCCGACACCCCCGAGGGCCTCGCCCAGACCCTGTCGGTCCAGGGCGCTCACAGCCTCGAGGAATACCTCACCAGATACCAGCTGACGCTCGCGGTGATGCAGACGGCCGGCGCGCTCGAACGCATCGCCTACGAGTTCGTGCTGGACCTGGCCGCGGAGCAGGTGCGCTATGTGGAGGTGCGTTACTCGCCGCTGCTGCACCGGCCCGCGCTCTCGCTCGCCGAGGCGATCGAGGCGCCGCTCAGGGGAATCGGGCGCGCGGTTCAAGAGGCGGGAACGCGGGTCGGGGTGATCGTGTGCGCGATCCGGACGCTCGACCCGGCGACGTCGCTCGAGCTGGCGCGGGCCGCCGTGGACTACCGTGCTGCTGGCGTCGTGGGCTTCGACCTCGCCGGGCCCGAGCGCGGCCATCCGGCGGGAGCGCACCGCGCCGCATTCGCGCTCGCGCTGCAGCACGGCCTCGCCTGCACGTGCCACGCGGGTGAAGGCGACGGCCCCAGCTCGATCCACGAGGCGCTGCACGCCTGCGGCGCGCAGCGCATCGGACACGGGACCCGGCTGGGCGAAGATCCCGCGCTGCTCGAGCAGGTGATCGCGCAACGCATCCCCCTCGAAATGTGCCTCACGAGCAACGTGCACACGCGCGCCGTGGCCGGAGCGGCGAGCCATCCGTTCCGGCGCTACCTGGAGCAGGGGGTCGTCGTCACCCTCAACACCGACGGGCGCCTCGTGGACGGCGTCACACCTGGCGCACACGGCCCTCGGTGTGGGGAAGGAGGAGTTGATGCGCGTGGTGCTGAATGCCTGCGAGAGCGCCTTCCTGCCGGAGTACGAGCGGGTGGCCCTCGTGGCCCGCATGCAGAGTGAGCTGGAGAAGATTGCGTGAGCGGTGACGCGGACCTGGCGACCGACGCCGTGCGGCGCGAGCTGGGAGACATCGCGCCCCACGTCGCGATCGTGCTGGGCTCCGGCCTCGGAGTCCTTGCCGACGCGATACGGGAGCCCCGCCGCGTCCCCTACGCGAAGATCCCGGGGTTTCCCGAGCCCTCAGTTCCCGGCCACAAAGGCGAGCTCGTCGCGGGGACGCTGGCGGGCGTGCCGGTGCTGGCGCAGCAGGGGCGCTTTCATTTATACGAGGGTCATACGCCGACCACCGCCGCCCTTCCCGTCCGCGTGTTCCATCGGCTCGGGGTGCGCACGCTCGTCGTCACCAACGCCGCGGGCGCGCTCCGGCTCACGTTGCGCGCTGGCTCGATCATGTTGGTCGCCGATCACGTCAACCTGATGTGGCGCAATCCGCTCATCGGCCGCCCCGAGGCCGGCGAAGAGCGCTTCCCCGACATGAGCGACCCGTACGACGAGGAGTTGCGCGCCCTGGCCCGCGCGGTGGCGCGAGAGGTGAAGGTGCCACTCGACGAAGGCGTCTACGTCGGGCTGCTCGGGCCGTCCTACGAGACGCCGGCCGAGATCCGGATGCTGCAGCGCCTGGGCGGCGATGCCGTCGGGATGTCCACGGTCCTCGAGGTGATCGTGGCGCGGGCCCGGGGGATGCGGGTGCTCGGGTTCTCGATGATCACGAACCCCGCCGCCGGCCTCTCGGCGGGGAAGATCTCCCACGAGGACGTGCTGGAGATGGGCCGGCGGGTGGCCGGCGACCTCGGTAGGGTCATCGAAGGTGTCCTGGGGAGGCTCTCCGACACTTCGCCCGCAACCCTTTCGTAGGACCGAATATCATAGTTAGTTGACGTCTCTCCCCCTCCCGTCACGAGAGCCGCATGCTCTTGGCTGTCGCCCTGTGCCTGCTGTGCACGCTGCACGACTCGCAGGCTGATGCGGGCGGGCCTTCGGGGAGGCGCCCCCCTCCCCCGCCCCATGCGGTCGCCGAGGTGCGGGCGGTGCGTGTGGCCCAGGCCATCGCGGTCGACGGCATGCTCGAAGAGCCGGTGTGGCGGCAGGCGATCAGCGTCTCCCACTTCACGCAGAGCGACCCGATCGAGGGCGCGCAGCCGAGCGAGAGCACGGTCGTGTACGTCGCGTACGACGACGCAGCCCTCTACGTGGCCGCCCGGTTGTACGACGCGCACCCGGACTCGATCGTGGCGCGACTGGGGCGGCGTGACGCGGACCTCAACGCCGACCGCTTCATCGTCTACGTGGATTCCTATCACGACCGGCGCAGCGGCTTCTATTTCGGGGTGAACGCCGCCGGCGCCGTATCGGACGGGACCCTCTACAATGACGACTGGGACGACAACTCCTGGGACGGGGTTTGGGAGGGGAAGGCGCACATCGACAGCCTGGGGTGGACGGTGGAGATGCGGATTCCGTACTCCCAGCTGCGCTTCCGTGCGGCCGAGCACCGCGTCTGGGGCATCAACTTCCGGCGCGAGATCGCGCGGCGCAACGAGATCGACTACCTCGTCGTGCGGCCGAAGAACGCCAGCGGGTTCGTGTCACGCTTCGCGGACCTCGCCGGGATCGATGGAATCACGCCGCCGCGCCGCCTGGAGATGCTGCCGTACGCGACGAGCAAGGTGGAGCGCGCCCCGCTCGTCGCCGGCGACCCCTTCCACCGCGGGGCTCAGTACTCCCCCGGCGCCGGCGCCGACCTGAAGGTCGGGATCGGCAGCAACCTCACGCTCTCCGGCACGATCAACCCCGACTTCGGCCAGGTGGAGGTGGACCCCGCGGTCGTGAACCTGAGCGACGTCGAGACTTTCTTCCAGGAGAAGCGCCCCTTCTTCGTCGAGGGCTCGTCGATCTTCGATTTCGGTCACGGTGGCTCGCGGAGCTACTGGGGCTTCAACTGGTCGGAGCCCCAGTTCTTCTATAGCCGGCGGATCGGCCGCGCCCCCCAGGGCGATGTGCCCGAGGGGAATGATTCCGACTCGAGCTTCGCCGACGTGCCGGCCGGGGCGCACATCCTCGGCGCTCTCAAGGTGACCGGCAAGGCGCGGGGCAGCTGGAACGTGGGGGCGCTGTCGGCGGTCACCGCCCGCGCGCTCGCCGAGGTGGACACGTCCGGCATCCGCTTCACCAAGGAAGTCGAGCCGCTCGCCTACTACGGCGTGTTCCGCGCGCAGAAGGAGTTCCCCGAAGGTCGGCAGGGATGGGGCTTCATGGCGACCGTCGCGGCGCGGTCGTTCCAGGACCCGACCCTGCGGGACGACGTCAACTCGAGCGCGCTCGTGCTCGGGACCGACGGCTGGACCTTTCTCGACCGCGCCAAGGCATGGGTGGTCACGGGCTGGGCCGGGCTCACGCGCAACAACGGGTCGGCGAGTCGTATCACCGACCTGCAGGAGAACGCGCAGCACTACTTCCAGCGTCCCGACGCGATCCACCTGCACGTGGATTCCCTCGCCACCTCGCTCACCGGGTGGGCCACGCGGGTCACGCTGAACAAGCAGAAGGGCGACTGGTTCGCGAACTCTGCCGTGGGGGTCATCGCCCCGCAGTTCGACAACAACGACGTCGGCTTCCTGTGGCGCACCGGGCTCATCAACATGCATGCGGGAGGGGGCCATGATTGGAACCGGCCGGGGAAAGTCTTTCGGTTCGCCGAGCTGGGGGTGGCGGCGTTCCGCAGCTACGACTGGGACGGCGACATCACCTGGAGCGGTGTGTTCGCCGTCGCGAACCTGCAATTCCTCAACTACTACACGATGAATTGGGACGCGGCCTACAACCCGTGGACGGTGAGCGACCACCTCACGCGCGGCGGGCCTCTCGCGCTGAAGCCACCGGGCTACCAGCTCGACTTGAGCACGACCTCCAACAGCCGCAAGACGTGGGTGTTCGGTCTGCAGATGGGGACGTACCAGTCGCGCGGCGGCAACAACTCGTACCTGGGCCCGAGCATCACGTGGCGATCGGCGTCGCGTCTCTCACTCAGCGTCCAGCCCAGCATCACGTGGAACGCCAGTCCGACGCAGTACATCGACACGTTCACCGACAGCCTCGCGACCGCCACGTATGGCCACCGCTACGTGTTCGGCGACCTGCGCCAGACGCAGGTCGCCGCGGGGATCCGGGCCGACTGGACGTTCTCGCCCCGCTTGAGCCTCCAGCTTTACGCCCAGCCGCTCATCTCGGCGGTCGGCTACCGGGCGTTCAAGGAGCTCGCCCGTCCGCGGAGCTTTGACTTCAACGTGTATGGCCGGGACGTGGGCACGATCACCCGCGACTCGGCCGGGCGCTACCACGTGCAGGCCACCGCGGCGACGTCGGACAGCTTCAGCTTCGCCGACCCGGCGTCGAGCTTCCGCTCCCTCCGCGGCAACGCGGTGTTGCGGTGGGAATTCCTCCCCGGCTCGGCACTGTACGTCGTGTGGACGCAAACTGGTGAAGATGACGTATTGGTGGAACCCGCGATAGCCGGACGGGCGGACCGGCGGACGGTCGGACCGGTAGGCGTTTACGTTCCGACTGTCCGACTGTCCGACTGTCCGGCGATCATCTCGCTCGGCGGCCGCGGCGGCGCTGGGACGAAGTGGTTGAGCGGTCCGTGGCCCCCCCCTCTCCCCTCCCCCCGCCCCAGTCCCGGGGCGGCGGCGATCGCCCGGTGCACGAAGTCGAGCGCGTCCGCGACCGCTTGTTGCACCCCGCGCCCGTGCGCCAGGCCGGCCGCGATCGCCGCGGACAGCGTGCACCCGGTGCCGTGCGTGGAGGTCGTGTCGATCCGCGGCCGCGCGAACTGACGGGTCGTGCCCTCCGCCACGAGGACGTCCACGATCACGTCTCCCTTGAGGTGCCCACCGGTCACGAGGGCGGCCCGTGCCCCGAGCTTGATCAGCGCCTCCCCCGCGCGCGCCATCTGCTCCGGGTTTGAGACCTCTTCGCCCACCAGGGCGGCGGCTTCGGCGAGGTTCGGGGTCACGAGAGTCGCGAGCGGCACGAGGCGCCGCGCGATGAGAGGCGCGGCTTCACGGGCCAGCAGCCGGTCCCCCGACGTGGCCACCATCACCGGATCGAGCACGTAGTTCGGCAGGCGGTGGGTCGCGAGCCCGGCGGCGACGGCCTCCACGATCTCGACTGACGCCAGCATCCCACTCTTCACCGCGAGCGGCGGCAGGTCGTCCGCCAGGGCGTCCAGCTGCCGCGTGATGAGGGCGACGGGGACGGCTTCCCAGGCGGCGACGCCGCGCGTGTTCTGCGCCGTCACGGCGGTCACGACGCTCGTGCCGAACACCCCGAACTGATGGAAGGTCTTGAGGTCGGCCTGGAGGCCGGCCCCGCCCCCCGAATCGGAGCCGGCGATCGTGAGGGCGATCTTCACGCGACGCGCCCGAGCTTGGCAAACGCTCGCGTCACGGCGACGTTTAGGGTCGCCGGCCGCCACCAGCTCGAGGGAGCATTCATACCCAGTAATCTGCAGTCGACGCTGCGCGATCTCCAACGTCGCAAGGCCCGCGGCCGCCGCGGGCTCGCGCTCGTCGAGGGCGTGCGGCTCGTGGAGGAGGCGCTCGGCGCCGGCCTCAAGTTCCGTGGGGCCCTCGTCGCGCCCGACCTGGACCGCACCGCCCGCGGCAGCGCGCTGCGCGCGGAGCTGGAGCGGCACGCCGTGCCGGTGGAAGAGGTGTCCGCGCGCACCCTCGAGCGGCTCGCGGACACGGAGACACCGCAGGGCATCGTGGCGGTGGTCGAGCCGCGCCGCTGGACGGCCCAGGAGCTGCCGCTGGGCGAGCGGGGCGTGGTGCTGGTGGTGGACGGCGTGCAGGACCCGGGCAACGTGGGCACCCTCATTCGCACCGCGCACGCGCTTGGCGCCGCCGGCACGGTCGTGCTGCGGGGCAGCGCCGACGTGGTGAGCCCGAAGGCGCTGCGTGCGGCGATGGGCGCGACCTTTCGCCACCCGGTCGCCCTGCTCGACGACGCCGGCTTCATCGCGTGGGCGCGCCAGCGCAACGTGACGCTGTGGGCGGCGGCGGCGGACGGTACCCCGCTGCACCGCGCCGTCGCCGCGGCGGGAGGGGGGGGAGGGGGGGGAGGGGGGGGCGGACTGGCGCACAACGGGCCGATCGGCGTCATCGTGGGCAACGAGGGAGCTGGGATCCGGCCGCAGCTGAATGCCGTGTCCACGAAGCGCGTCGCCATCCCGCTCGCGCAAGGGGCCGAGTCGCTCAACGTCGCCGTGGCGGCGGGCATCCTGTTGTACGAGGTCCTGCGTGGCCGCTGAGGGCGTGGTGCTCGCGGGCGCCGGGCTCGTCGGTCTCTGTGTCGGAAGCTTCCTCAACGTCTGCATCCTCAGGCTGCCGCACGACCAGTCGCTGCTCCGGCCGCCGTCCACCTGCCCCAAGTGCCGGCACCCGATCGCGTGGCGTGACAACATCCCCGTCGTCTCGTGGCTGCTTCTCAAGGGACGGTGTCGCCATTGCCACGCACCGATCTCGGCGCAGTATCCCCTCATCGAGGCGGCGGTGGCCCTGCTTTGGGTCGCCGCCGTGCTCGCCTATGGCGCCACGATGCAGGCGCTCGCCGCGGCGCTGCTCGGCACGATCCTCCTCGGGATCGCGGTCACCGACGCGCGGCATTACCTGATCCCGAACGAGTACACCTGGGGCGGCCTCCTCATCGGCCTCGTGCTGTCGCTCTGGGGCGGTGCCGACGGGTTCCTCCAGGCCGTGCTCGGCGCGGTGACGGGCTTCGCGCTGCTGTTCGTGGTGGCGCAGGCCGGTCGCTGGGCGTTCAAGGAAGAGGCGATGGGCGGCGGCGACATCAAGATGATGGCGATGGTCGGAGCGTTCGTCGGGTGGAAGGGCGTGCTGCTCACGGTGTTCGTCGGGGCGCTCGTCGGGAGTATGGTGTTCGTGCCGCTCTCGTTGCGGCGCAAACGCCTCGTGCCCTTCGGGGTATTCCTCGCCGTGGGAGCAGGCGTCACCTTCGTGGTGGGAGACGCGATCATCCAATGGTACCTGCAGTTCGTGCGGGGCGGCTGAGCCGGTGAGCGACCCCCTTGGTGGCCTGTTCGATGCCGGTGACGTGCTCGAGCGGGTGGGTGTCGATCTCACGGCCCAGGCCCGCCGGGGCGACCTCGAGCCGGTGCGGTGCCGCGACGGCGAGATCGCCCGCGTCGTCGATATCCTGCTGCGGCAGAGCAAGAACAACCCCGCGCTGATCGGGAAGGCCGGCGTCGGAAAGACGGCGATCGCCGAGGGCCTGGCGCAACGCGTCGCGGCCGGTGACGTGCCGCCGGCGCTCAAGGACGCGCGCCTCGTGGCGCTCGATCACGTCGCCCTGCTCGCGGGCACCGCCTTCCGGGGCCAATACGAAGAGCGCGTCCGCCGGCTCGTCGCCGCGCTCGCGGCCGACCCCGACCTCATCCTCTTCGTGGACGAGCTGCACAACCTCATCGGTCAGGGGACGGCCCTGGGCGCCGCCATGGATGCGGCGAACATGCTGAAGCCGGCCCTGGTGCGCGGCGACGTCCGCCTGATCGGGGCGACGACGAGCGGGGAGTACGATCGCTGGATCCGGGGCGACCCGGCGCTGGAGCGCCGGTTCCAGCCCGTCGCCGTCGAGGAGCTGGATACCATCCAGACGTGGGAAGTCCTCGTGGCGCGCCGGCCGCGGCTCGAGCGGCATCACGCCGTCGCCATCACCGACGACGCCCTCAAGGCCGCGATCGTGCTGACCGACCGCTTCGTGCCCGACCGGGCGCGTCCCGACAAGGCCATCGACGTGCTGGACGAGGCGTGCGCGCATGCGCAGGCGACCGCCCGCGTCTCGCCCGAGCTGGAGCGCCTGATCCGCGAGCGCCGCAAGGTCGACGCGATGATCCGGCGCGGGCTGACGCACGAGCCGGCGGCCGGGGGGGGGGAGCCGGCGGAGGACCTGGTGGCGGAGATATTTCCGATGCTCGAGCGCATTGGGAACGAAATCGAGAGAATGCTGGGTGGTAAGGGGCGGCAAGAGGCGGTAAGGGGCGGTACCGGTGCCGCCACAGTACCGCCTCCTACCGCCTCCGCCCGCCCCCAACCGTCTCTCGCCGACCGCCACGCCGACCTCGACCGCCTGCTCCGCGCCGAGCTCGAGCGCCAGGGGATCGTGGTCACGGGACAGGAAGTTGCCCGCGTGGTCGCCGCAGCGGTGGGGAAGGGAATCGAGTGGACGGGTTGAGGAGGGGTTGGGCGTGCGGCGCGCTCGCGGCGGCCGCCGTGGTGTCGTGCAGCGAGCGCGCGCGGCAGGTGCAGGGCGAAGCCGAGCTGAGGCAGGCGGTGGATCAGATGATACCGGCCGTGCAGCGGGTCACGGCACTCAAATTCAAGCGCCATCCCGTCGTGCTGCGCCGCACGCGGGCACAGGTCCGCGACTACGTGATTCACAAGTTCGACCAGGACCTCTCCCCCGCCGAGCAGGCGGGCGTGCAAGCGGCCTACCGGCTGTTCGGGCTGCTCCCCGACTCGATCGACCTGCGGCGCACGATGATCGATCTCCTCACCGAGCAGGTGGCGGGCTACTACGACGCCGATTCCAACGCCCTCTACGTCCCGCTCGACATCGATCCCGCCCAGGCGCGGATCGTCATCTCTCACGAGCTGGTGCACGCGCTCCAAGACCAGTACGTCGATCTCGATTCCCTCATCCAGCAGAAGCAGCAGAACGATCGCCGCTCGGCGGCGCAGGCGATCCTCGAAGGGCAGGCGACCATGGCGCAGATTCTGGTGCTGATGCCCGAGCAGCGAGTCGAGAGTCTCCCCAACTTCTGGGCACTCCGCAGCGCCCTGGGCCAGCAGCAAGCTCAGATGTCGATCTTCGCGACCGCGCCTCTGTGGTTGCGCGAGAGTCTCGTCTTCCCGTATCTCGCCGGCGCGGAGTTCGTCCGCTGGTTCGAGCGCCGCCACCCGGGCAAAGAGCCGTTCGGGGCGCTGATGCCGACGTCCACCGAGCAGATTCTCCACACCGGCCGCTACGACGCCGGCGACCGGCCCGTCCCCCTGTCGTTCGTCGGTCCCGCGCCCGATACCGTCCGTTACGAGAACGATCTCGGCGAGTTCGAGACGCGCCTGCTGCTCGAGCAGTTCCTGGGCGACGAGCGCGAAGCGACGGCACGCGCGACCGGCTGGGGCGGCGACCGCTACGAGGTGCTTGGTCCCGCTGCCGACGTCATCGTGTGGTACTCGGTGTGGGACGACGCTGCCGCGGCCGACCGCTTCGCCATCGGACTGAAGCACGCCTGGGCCAAGCGGCGGCCGCAGGGGGACGGGGGGGGAGGGGGGACGGGCCGGCGGTGGGAAACCGTCCGCTTGGCCGTAGCCGGCCGGCCGGGGGTGCGCCTGGTGGACGCGCCGGTGAATTGGGTGGGCTGGCACAGGCTGCCGCGGGTGCGGATCGGCCCCTAGCCCCTTGGTTTGCACTCACCCCCCGACTAGCTTTTGGCCCTCCAGAGGACGCGGGAAGACCTAGATGGCAACTCGGATTCGGCTGCGGCGCATGGGGCGCAAGGGGCAGGGCTACTTCCGCATCGTGGTGGCGGACCAGGAGTCGCCGCGGGACGGCCGGTTCGTGGCGACGGTGGGTCACTACAACCCGCGCGCCAACCCCGCCGTGATCGCCGTGAACGCCGAGCAGGTGCAGGCGTGGCTCGCGAAGGGGGCGCTGCCGACCGACACCGTGCGCTCGCTGCTCAAGAAGGCCGGGGTGTTCGGCAAACGGCCCGCGTAGTCGGGCGGCTGCGCAAGCCGCATGGACAGCAGGGGGAGGTGGCGGTGATCCCCCTGGTCGAGAATCCGGGAGCGGTGTTCGGGCCGCAGGCGCGGCTCTTTGTCCTGGATGCGGAGCGGCGCGTGATCGCGGGACCCTTGGTGATCGCCCGGCGCCGCGCCTACCATCGCGAGTGGCTGCTCGGGTTCGTGGGGGTGAGCAGCCGCGCCGTCGTGGAGCAGTGGCGGGACCATTATGTCGCCACGGACGAGCCCGATGCTCACGATTAGCGTGGTGACACTGTTCCCGGAGCTGTTCGCCGCTCCCTTCGGGACCAGCATTCTGGGGCGCGCGGCGGCGCAGGGGTTGGTGCGCTACCGCGTCGCGCAGCTGCGCGACTACACGCACGACAAGCACCGCACGGTGGACGACGCCCCGTATGGCGGCGGCGCCGGCATGGTGCTCAAGCCGGAGCCGTTCTTCGAGGCCGTCGAGGACCTGCGCGTGGGTCCACCGATCGTGCTGCTGTCCGCGCGGGGGCGCCGCTTCGCGCACGAGGACGCGGTGCGCTTCGCGGTGGGCAAAGAGCTGACGCTGTTGTGTGGGCACTACAAAGACGTGGACCAGCGCGTGGCGGACGGGCTCGGCGCTGAAGAGCTGTCGATCGGCGACTTCGTGCTGTCGGGCGGCGAGCCGGCGGCGCTGTGCGTGATCGACGCGGTCGTGCGGCTGTTGCCGGGCGCGTTGGGCGATCACGAGTCGGCCGCGACCGACTCCCACTACGACGGGCTGCTCGCCCCGCCGAGCTACACGCGGCCGCCGAGCTATCGCGGGATGGACGTCCCCGCGGTATTGTTGAGTGGCGATCACGCGGAGATCGCGGCGTGGCGCGCGCGAGAAGCTGCGCGCCTGACGCGCGAGCGCCGGCCCGACATCTGGGCCCGGCACGGCGAGGAAGAGCGAGGGTAAGGGTATGGAGCGCCTGAGGGAAATCGAGCGGGAAGGGTTGAAGACCAACATTCCCGCCTTCGACCCGGGCGACACGGTGCGGGTGATGGTGCGCGTGCGCGAGGGCGAGAAAGAGCGCCTCCAGGCGTTCGAAGGCGTGTGCATCGGACGCCGCGGCGGCGGCATCAACGAGACCTTCACGGTCCGCAAGATCTCCGCGGGAGTGGGCGTCGAGCGCATCTTCCCGCTGCACAGTCCCTCGATCGCCGAGATCGAGCTGATCCGCAAGGGGCGGGTGCGTCGGGCCAAACTCTACTTCCTGCGACGGCTCGCCGGCAAGGCGGCGCGTATCCGCGAGAAGCGAGGGCTCGTGGTCCCGACCGACCAACCGGCGCAACCGGAGCAGCCGGAGCCGTGAGGCGTCCCCGCCCGTCGCTCGAGCGCGAACGCGCGCTCTGGGCTGCGGGCGTGGGGGGGGGAGTTGTCGCCGGAGTCGATGAAGCGGGCCGCGGTCCGCTGGCGGGTCCAGTGGTGGCCGCGGCCGTCGTGTTTCCACCCTTCTGTTCGAAGGTACCCGGCCTGCGGGACTCGAAGCTGCTCGTCCCCGCGGCCCGGCTGCGCCTCGCCCTCCAGGTCCGCCGGCGTGCGCTCGCGGTCGGCGTGGGCGCCGCCAGCGTGCGCGAGATCGACCGCCTCAACATCCGGCGCGCCACGATTCTCGCCATGCGGCGCGCCCTCGGCCGCCTCAGCATCCACCCCGCCTACATCTTGGTGGATGGCCTCCCCTGCCCGGAGCTCGGGTGGCCGCACGAGGCCATAGTGGACGGCGACGCCCATTGCCATTGCATCGCCGCGGCCTCCGTCATCGCGAAGACGGTGCGCGACCGCCTGATGCTCCGCCTCGCGGGGCATTACCCGCCCTACGGTTGGGCGAGCAACAAGGGGTACGGCACGGTCTACCACCTGATGGCGCTGGCACAGCACGGGATGACGGCGCATCACCGGCGCAGCTTTGCGCCCGTGGTGCAGCTGGAGCTGGCGGTCGGAGGCGGTAGGGGGCGGTAGGGGGCGGTAGGAGGCGGTACCGCCCCTTACCGCCCCTTACCGCCCCTTACCGCCCTTTTCAGCCCCTTCCGAAACTCCGCCAAGGGCCGCGTGTTCAGAAT
>WNGG01007762.1_pt1 | contig 13501 bp, 8 predicted proteins | sample 5400661 | NCBI WGS metagenome assembly WNGG01 (sample SAMN13153372, study PRJNA577476) | soil metagenome | isolation source: 100 cm soil or saprolite under Garry oak tree replicate 1 | place: USA:California | collected 2016-06-15
AGCGCCCGCTAAGGAGGCTTCGCGGCATTTTCTTAATGGGCGCAGCCACCCCTCCTTGTCCAAGGAGGGGACTTCGGCTTTCTCTTCAGTTGTTTTCAATGCCCCCGTGTCCAGCAAAAGATGTGGGACATGGCAAGCTTGAAAGCGAAGGACAAATAGCAACTGCCGATCAGGCGCACCGGCACTTGACCACGTTCCCGACGATGTATATTATGAATTTCGTTGTGCCTTTCCTTATTAGAAGATTCCGGGATGCGATAGCGCCAATAGCGATTCTGTTTGTAATGGCCGTACCTGCGCCAGCACAATGGGTGAAGCTGCCGCTACCGGAAACCCCCCGTATGCCGGACGGTAAGCCCGACCTCACTGCGCTGGCGCGGAGAACGCCTGATGGTAAGCCGGATCTGTCGGGTATCTGGACTGCAGACACTGGCAGCTATCTGAATAACCTTGCCGGGGAGGGCGTCGAAGTGCCGATCCAGCCCTGGGCGGCAGTACTTTACAAGGAGCGCCTGGACAGTTTTGGGAGAGACAAGCCCCAGGTACGTTGTTTACCGCACGGCGTGCCGGACGCGATGTTGGTGCCTGGTTACCCCTTCAAGATCATCCAGACGCCCGGTGTGATGACCGTACTCTACGAGGAATTCAATCAATATCGCCAGATTTTCACGGATGGTCGTACGCTGCCCGTGGATCCCACTCCCGCCTGGTTCGGCTACGCGATCGGGAGGTGGGAAGGCGACACGTTCGTTGTAGAGACGGCGGGTTTCAACGACCAGACCTGGCTTGATAACGGCGGTCATCCCCACACTGATGCGCTGCACGTCACGGAACGCTACCGGCGCCGGAATTTCGGGAACATGGAATTGGAGGTCACCATCGATGACCCGAAGGCTTATACGAAGCCTTGGAAGTCAGTGACCGTGCATTTCAAGTTGCTTCCGGATACGGAGCTCATCGAACACATCTGCGAAAACGAAAAGGACGCCCCACACTTGGTGGGGAAGTGATGGTTTAATCTCAATCCGCTGGCGCACTCCCACGTGTTACGGAGTTGCCTCCTATTTTTTTATATTCCGGCATAAGATAGCGTGGATATGGTCCATCGAAGAACACCTCAAATGGGAGAAAGAGCGCATGCTGTCTGTTCACAAGCCTCTTGCCGTTTATCTCGGCCGATGCGTGCTGCCGGTGCTCGCACTCTTGATGATCATGTTTGAGCCGGCCGCGCCTGCCCAAACCAACGACGCCGTGTTCTATGTCGCGACGTATGTCGACGTCCAGCCGAGTTCCAAAAATCAAGGCATCGCGCTAATGTATGAGTACCGCGAAGCCAGCAGCACAAAGAGCAGCGGAAATTCGGGCATAGACTTCGTCCAGGAGACCGGCCGGCCGAACCGCTTCGTGATCATGGAAGTTTGGAAGGATCAATCGTCCTTCGAGGCTCATGAACAAGCGGAGTATACGGCTCGCTTCCGAGCCAGGCTCAAGGCCATTCACAATAGCCCCTACGATCAGCGTGTACATCACGGTTTGGCGATTGATCCGCGGCCGCCTGCGGCCGGACCTGACATCGTATTCGTGTTGACGCATGTCGACGTCCCTCCCCAGCGCAAAGATGAAACTGAGGTTTTGCTCAAACGTTTGGCCGAAGAAAGCCGGAAGGACGAGGGCAATGTGCGCTACGACGTATTCCAACAGACCGCGCCCCGTACCAACCACTTCACTGTCTTCGCGGCCTGGAAGGACCGGAAGGCATTCGACTCCTATGAAGTGAAGCCGCACACCCGGCAATTCCGCGAAGCGTTAGGACCCATGTTAGGCGCGCCTTACGATGAGCGCCTGTACATGCGCAACCCCATTCGACAGCATGGTACGCTAAGATCGTGAGCAAGCAGTCCATTCCATACAACCGCTACAGAGCGCCAGATAATTCCATTAGTCTTAATACGGTACGGACCGAACACGGATGGAGAATCGACGCCTCCATATCTGGAAAGATTTCGGCAAATGACCGCGTTAAGTTGATTCAGTGGTTCCATGATTATCGCAGCAAGCTCCGACAACTCCATCCGCTCTGGATTACTCGATTTTCAAGTTCGCCTACGGGATATACATTAGATATAAGACCAATGCAGTCAATGCGGGAAGTTGCAGAAAAGGGCGAAGATCTTAAATCGATCTGGACAGACGAAGTCGCCAATCGTGCCTGAGCCGCCGCGAGACAACGAACAAGAAAAACGAAAAGGAAAAGGGGACGATGAAAACAGCGGCCTAATTAAGGCCGAACCTGCTGAAGCTGACATTTTGCCATCTGTCGCACCACCAAGTACTAAAGCCCCCGTCCAGTTTAATCAGCAGGTGAATATCTACCAGCAGATTCCGCCATCTGCATGGGATCGATTAACCCCCGAGCAAATATTGGATTTATCAAAGGCGATCATCACGCAGATCGACATAGCTGACAAGCGACAGTTCGATTACGCGATGGAAGAAGCAAAAACTTCTACGGCGGGAAGAAAGCTTGCGATTGTAATGGGGGCTCTGATAACAATTGCAGGATTCTTGGCTACTATTTACATGGCGCTAAATGGCCATGAGTTCATTGCCCTCACAATATCTCTTCCCTTGGCCACCATTCTAGCTATTGTAGTCGGCAATCGATTCCTCGATTGAGCAAACACTGGCAACACAAAATGCACCATTACTCCCAAGGGGAGAGGGACATTCCGAGAACAGGTCTCCCAAATCGAGGATTCACTAAAACGGCATCAAGCCCGCTTCTGTAGCGAAACGCAGTTCGTAATTTGGACAGGTCTGGTGTCACGTAGACCTCGCCTCGCCTACTTACCCTGCAAATGATCCAGATCGCGGTTGTTTTCGTTGCAGATGAACTCCATCAGCTCGGTCTCCGTCAACAAATTCGCTTGTTCCGTGACGGTCCAGGGTTTCGTGTAGGCCCTGGGATCGTCAATCGTGATCTGAATATCCATGTGGCCGAAGTCTTTGCGCCGAAAACGTTCGATCACATGGAGCGCCTCGGTCGACGGCTTGCCCAATTGATCGATCCAGGCCTTTCCATTGAAGCCCTTCGTGTCCACGACCAGCGTGTCCCCGTCCCATTTACCCGTTGAAAATCCGAACCACGCAGGAGTGGCATCCTCCGCCAGTTCGCGGCCATCCAGGAAGACCTGCCGCCAGAGATTGAAAACCTCATAGACGATCACAATGAATCCCGGCGTCTGAACAATTTTCCATGGGAAAGGAGCGGCGTTGATGCGAGGCACGCCCGGAGGCAGGCAATGCGCGGCATTGTCCTCTTTCGAATGAGATCCATCCTTGCGTTCATCAAACACCGCCTTCGCCCAGGGCTGAAAGGGGACGTCCTCGGGCTTGAGATCGGCAGCGAGATCCCGCACGTACTTGTTATTGGGTTCCCAGATTCCCGACAGGTCCGGTTTGCCATTCGGCAATCGAGGAGCGGGTGCTGAAAGATTCGGCTTGCCATCAGGCATTCGCGGAATATTCGCCTGAGGCACCTTCACCCATTGTGCATGAACAGGCGCGCACACGAAGACCAGGACCGCAACGGAGAAAGCGATTAGTCTTTTCATTTTGATCTCCTTCCCCCGATCAGAATTCGAATTGCGTGCTGAATTTGAAGAGGCGCCCGCCCATAATCTCGTATGGGGTCAACCACTGCGAGCCGTACCCGGAGTTCTGCGACAGGATTGCGCTCCCATTGAATATGTTGTAAATGTCGAAATTGCCTCGTAGCGTGACCCTTTCAAGCTGAAAACGCCTCGTAAAGCGAAGGTCCATCTGCTGGAGCCGATCCTCGTAACGCGTGTTAGGTGCACTCAATTCGATATTGACATTGGCATTGCAGGTCAAGGCCCCGCGGCACGATGCTAGATCGCGGCCAAGCGAATTCCTGATCTGAGAGTTGGGGGCCGGGTAGGTCGCCGTAATCGGGATGCCTGGAATGTTCTGGTAGGTCGCGCTCGTTTGGAAGCCCCAGGGTAGCGGGTACACCACGAGGAATTTGAGCTGCGTCCCGGCAGACCACGGCGCGGCAACGTGGCAGAACTGGGCGGGACTCCAGGAGTTGGCTGTCCCCGCACTCAGCGTGCCGGGAACTGTATTTGCCGTCTGAGAGTCCACACCAAACAAGGCTTCGGGTACTTTCTTCACAATGTCACAGGCATCGGTGACCGTTTGCCCGACGCTGACGCCTCCCGAAAACTGACCACCGCGTCCGAACCGGCTAGTCAACGTGACATCGAAGCCGCTATAGACCTCAGTCCGCTTTCCGTAATTCGATGCTTGGGTCCGCAGGTTGTCGGTCACACCGAACAGCCCTGGCTTAATGTCGTAGAAACCGCAAAGCTTCTCGCCTGCGTTGCGCAGCCGGCTATCGGCCGGCACGGTGATGCAGTACGAGTCGAAGTCTGCCGGCGTGACGGCCATATTCTTGGTGACCAGGAAGCCGCCGTACCAGGTGCGGAAATAGCCCACATTGAGCGCCATCCCCTGCCTCAGCTCCTGCTGAATCGAAACGGACCCCTGCCAGTTGTGAAACGATTTGTTGAAGCCGGTCTGCGCATCGTCTGCAATGCGTGTATTGCCGTCGCGCACCTGACCAAATGTCTGGTCCGACAGTGCCCCGCACTCCCCATTGGCGCCTGGGACGTTCGGTCCGAGGACGCAGTCGGGAAGGTAGTTCCCGCGCCGGGAATCGCCAACAGGAAACGTATAGTCGTCCCAGGTCCGCGTCGCGCTGGCGGCCTGGTTCGCCGCGGGGTTGTTCGAGGCGGTCACCGTGTAGGGCACATATCGGCCTAAACCCACTTTGAGCGCAGTCTTGCCGTTGCCAAAAATGTCGTAGGCGATGCCCAGCCGCGGGTCGAGATTTTTCCAGTTGGGCGTGTCCTTCACCGCCGGGAATTCGCGTGCGGGTACAAAAATGCCCGCCGGCAGTTTTTGCGCAGGCACGGCTCCGCTCAAGTTGTCGTAACGCAGGCCCAGATTGAGGGTGGCTTTCCCCACGGTCCACTGGTCCTGGACGAACAACCCAAGGCCGGTTGTGTGCTCCAGGAATTCGAATGGCGTTGCCCAGATCGTGACCGACACGGGAATCCTATTTCGAAACGTATATGACCGGGCTTGGTTGATTTGGTTGACATCTGTATATCGGTCAGGGCGCCCAAGGTTGTAGCGCCCCAGGCTGAACCCGGTCTTGAAGTTATGCGACCCCGTGACGTAAGACACGCCGAAGCGGCTGTTGTATTTGGTGACAAACCGCCGGGTGTAACTACCGGACCATACATTGTTGTTGGCATCGGAGCCGTAGACGGTGTTCAGCGCGAGATCCGTGACCCGGATGTCATTCGGTCCCACGTACGGCTGACGCCGGGAGTCCTCGTTCAACACCAGCGCAGACCCGCCAGCCTCAAAGGCGAGCCGGTTCGTGGCCGTGTAGGTCCAGCTCACGAGCGGTAAAAACTGAGGATTGTACACATGCCACGCGCGAGATTCGGGAGCCGGCTTCACAGCGTTGACGCCGCCCACGCCAGTCAGGCCGAAGGGACAACTGCAGTTATTTTGCTGTGAGAAGGAGCCGACGATTTTGTGCTTTGGCGTCACCTGCCACGTCAAGCGCAGGCTGTGGTCTTCGAAGTATTCGTTGTTGTGGGACACGCGGTTCAAATCGGGTTCATAGAACAAGGTGCCCTGAACCTTGTTGAAGTAGCTGCCCTGTATATAGCGCGATGCGCCCCACCATCGGTGGGCCATGAAGAACCAGAGCTTGTCCTTCTTGATCGGACCCCCGAGGGCCCCTCCGTAGTCGTAGGACCTTCTAATCGAAATGTCACTGTTCAGGCCGCGGGCGCGCAGTGCGTCGGTCAAGTTGCCCATCTGCAGCTTCGGACCCGTATAAGCCATACTCAAGCTTCCCGAGAGCCTGTTGCCTCCATCCTTGGAGATGATGTTCACCTGGGGCCCTCCAGTCATCGCCTCGGCCGACATGCCGCCCGTCTCGACGACGATTTCCTGGAAAGCCTGGGAGTTGAAGCTGAAGACGCCCAGCGCCTGCTGATTTTGGTTCAGGCCTTCTACGTTGGTGCTGAGGTCCGCCCCCCGCTGGCCATGAACCCCGAACTGACCACCTTCGCCCTGGTTGCCGCCGACGTCCTGGAAGGTTGGATTCGTGTATGTAGCTCCCGGGATAATCGAAGCGTATTGGCCGATCCGCTTGGTGGTCGGGATCGCATCCAGCGTTTCGCGCGCGATCGTGGTTTGCTGTCGCACGTTCTCGATATCGACAACCGGAGACTCCCCCAGGACCGTCACCGTCTCCGCGACCGATCCTACACTCATCTCGGCATTGACCGTCGCCGTGAAGGAGGTCGTCAACTCGATGCCTTCCCGCTTGAACGTGCTAAAACCCGGCAGCGTGAACACGACGCTGTAGCTACCGGGCCGCAGATCAACAATTCGGTACAGACCTCGTTCATCGGTGACGACGGAACGGACCTTTTCGATCAGGGCTGGGCTCGCCGCTTCCACCGTGACGCCGGGCATGACCGCTCCCGACGTGTCTCTTACGACTCCCGCGATGGTGCCGACTCCCGTACTCTGCGTCCACACGGCAGGAGGCAGCAGCATGACAGACCACAACATGACAAAGCGCACCCTTCGCGACGCGTTCATCGGTTTTCTCCTTTCCTCGGGTCCAAATCTGGTAGTGTGGGTTAGCACACACACGTCTCGGGCGGAAGTCAAGAAAAAGCTTCAGCCCCCAAGGTCACGTCAAAGTCGCAAAAATAGCCGCGGATTGCGACTAAGAACTTCGACGTCAATTGCGTGATGGGTGTGTGCCGCGTTCTGATAGTGGTGCATTAAATTGTTGCTCTGCCAATGTCAAATGTTGGGATGTCCCATGAACGATGTCATATAACTTGTCAAACGACGTAATTGCCCAACGACCCAATAACCCAATTGAACTATCTGGTCATTTGGTAGTTGAGTCATTTGACAGCTACATATGACATCGTTCATGGGACATCCCAACATTTGACATTTGCGATCCAGCAACACCCAATGCACCATTACCCGCGTTCTTTTCGTCTTGACTAATTGCGTGAGCGGGACAATATTTTCAGCCGAATCCAAATTACGAATTGCCGTGCTACTCGGGGCCTGATGAAAAAAGTCAAAGGGAGGTTTTAGATGAACCATCGATTTTTGGCTTCAACAGGTGTTGTCGCGATCTTTGTCGCGGTGGTGTTACTGGCCGGCGTATTCGTTGCCGCCCAGACCCCAACGGCGGCAGTAAAACCAGGAACCCCGGCGAAGATTTGGAGTGCCCCGCGCACACCGGACGGCCAACCGGATCTGCAGGGCTTTTGGACGAACACCACGTATACGCCTCTGGAGCGGCCGAAGAACGTCAACAAGGCGTTTTATACAAAAGAGGAAGCGCTCGAAGCGTTAAAGCGAGCGGCTGCAGCCGAAGCTGAGCAGACGGAACCCGGAACCATACCCGACGTGCACTATGACTTTACTCAGTTTGGGCTCGACCGGAGCCAGAGTCCCTTCGCTTTGAACCTGCGCACTTCGTTGATCGTGGATCCGCCGGAAGGAAGACTTCCTCCGCTCTCAGCGGAAGGACAGAAGAGAGCCGCCCTGCGCGCAGAGACGAGAAAGCGAATGGGTGGCCCCTACGACGCCGCACAGAACCAGCCGCTCTCCGTGCGTTGCATCCTCATGGACCGCAACGGACCGCCCATGCTTGGCGGCGCGTACAACAATAACTATCAGATTGTCCAGGTTCCCGGATACGTGATGATTCTCGTCGAGATGCTCCATGGCGTCCGCGTCATCCCGCTGGACGGTCGTCCGCATCTCCCACTTAACGTACGCCAGTTGAGTGGAAGCTATCGCGGCCATTGGGAAGGTGAGACGCTCGTCATCGAGACGACGAATTTCACCGACAAGACAGCGTTCCAGGGATCCAGCGAAAACATGCGTTTGATCGAGCGCTTCACACGCGTGGACGAGGACACGATGCTCTATAAATTCACGGTCGAAGATCCTTCGACGTGGACAAGACCCTGGTCCGCCGAAGTGCCCTGGACGAAGACCATAGGTCCGATATTTGAGCACGCCTGCCACGAAGGGAATTATGGCCTGGCTAACATCCTCGCTGGAGCTCGCGCCGAAGAGAAGAGAGCCGCCGAAGAAGCCGCAAAGAAGGCGCCGAAATAAGGGCCTGGAGTTTGGACATTTTTCCGAACTCTTGATCAATAGTAATGGCATCGATGTCTTCAACTTCACGCTTCGCCCGCAGGCATGTCGTGAGCGAAACGTGTGTCCGAATTCCCCTCCTAGGTTAGGAGGGGTGGCTGCGCCACCAAGGAGATGCTCCCGTTCCTTATTGGCGCAGACGGGGTGGTACGGAATGGCGCGAAGCCACCTTATAGATAACCGCGTAGCGCTCCTTATTCAATCGGTGCGCTTCGCGAATATCTATAAGGTCGCTTCGCATCATAGATCGACCACCCCGCCGTTCGCTAAAAAACGCGCGAACGGCACCCCTCCTAATCTAGGAGGGGAATTTTTGGCGTAACCTCGAAAATGTCCAAACTCGAGACACGGGCTTTAGGTCAAATTGAAGGCAGGTCAGGCTAGGCGGGGTCGGTGCGGTAGACCCAGCTTCGGGTGGATGAAGCGTGAGCATCTACGCGCTGGAGCACTTCTTCGACGACTCCATGTGTGGGCGCAAGCGTGCAAATCGGATCTGTCGCGGCGGCATTGCCCGTGAGCAGAAAAGCCTGGCATCGGCAACCGCCGAAGTCTCTTGTACGGCGGTCGCAGCTCCGGCATGGTTCCGGCATCCAATTTTCATCCCGGAAAAGTGTGAACGCGGGCGATTCCTCCCAGATCCAACGCAGCCGACGCTCACGCGCGCTGTCGAACTCAAGTCCCGGGATGACGGGCGCGGCGTGGCAAGGCAATGCGCGGCCAGCCGGGTCGATGAGGATGAACTGATGCGCCCAGCCCCCCATGCAGGCCTTTGGATATTTGGCGTAGTAGTCGGGCAGAACGGCATCGATCCGAAGGCGGCCCTTCAAACGCTCGCGCGCGGCCTCGATGATTGCGATAGTGCGCGCGAGTTGCTCACGCGTGGGCAACAACGCCTCGCGATTTTGGAGAGCCCACCCGTAGTACTGCACGTTGGCGATCTCCAGCCTTTGGGCGCCGCTCCGTTCGGCGAGCGCGATGATCTCCTCGAGCCGGTCGAGGTTACGCCGGTGGACGACGGCGTTCAGCGTGAATCCGATCGCGCGGCTGCGCACCATCTCCGCAACGCGCAGCTTGAGCTCGTGGGCGCGCGCGCCGGCGAATTCGTTCGCCGGACTTTCCTGGGAATCTTGCAGGCTCAACTGCACATGGTCGAGACCAGCTTCGATCAGGCCATCCAGACGCGATTCGTTCAAGCCAATGCCCGAGGTGATCAGATTCACGTAGAGTTGGGCGCCATGGCCCGCGCTGACCAGTTCGGTGAGGTCGGGGCGGGCGAGAGGTTCGCCGCCAGTGAGGCTCAACTGCAGGATACCCAACACGCTTGCCTGGTTGAAGATCGAGACCCACTCGCCGGTTGAAAGCTCGTTCGAGCGCCGCTGCATATCGAGCGGGTTCGAGCAGTAAACGCAGTGCAGCGGGCATCGGTGAGTGATTTCGGCGATCAGCGCTCGCGGTGTATACGTCATTCGTACTCGACGACGCGTTTCTCGCGCAACCGGTTAAGAAACGTGACGACCTCCGCTTCGATTTTGCCGCCGTCCTCGGAAGGATAGCGCCGCTGCAATTCGCCGACGATATCCGGGATCGTGCGCTGACCGTCGCAAAGCTCCACGATGGCGCGCGATGGTCCCTTCAACCGCAACGCTCCTTCCGGGATCAACAACATGTCTTCCTGCCCCGCGACAGTGCTCAGGCGGCAGCCGTGCGCCAGGCGCGGCACGCTATGTTTTGCGAACCCGCCCGCGTCGTTCTCCGCTTCGGGGCGAAAGCCCCCGGGAGCCGGCCAGCCCGGCGCGACGTAAGCAAAATAGATCGCATCGAGCTGAGCCCACAGAATATCGCACTTGGCGCGCAGCGCCCCGATAGCGAGTTCTTGTTCCGTGCGTGTGCGGGCGTGCTCCTTCACCCAGGCGAGGGCGAACTGCGCGTCGTCGGGCGCTTGGGTCAGCCGGGCGTCGAAATAGGCGAGACCACTGCTGAGCCAGGGATAATGCTGCCGGAGCCTGTCGATACGCAGCGCGATCAGATCGCGCGAGAACAGCTCGGTGAGCGAGGATGCCACCGCTTCCAGGAGGCTACCCTTGGAAACCAAATCGAGATACGCGTTCACGGCATAACGCACGGCAGGCAGGACCTCCCGCGCCGATACCACGCGCTCCCGGCCGAGGCCCGTCGCTTCCGCTAGAAGAATCCACTTCTCGATGCCGCCCGGCGCCGTGCCGTCACCGTCATGGTCGATGATCCGTTTGCGCCAGGCGCGGCGAAAGGCCGGATCCTCGCTGCGGGCGAGAATGATCGCGTCCTTCACGGGGATGATGCTTTGGTAATAGTACCTGTTGAGCGCCCACGCCTGAAGCTGGCCGCGCGTGAGCTTACCTTCGTGCATCAATTCGTGGAACGGGTGGCGGTGGTGGTATCGCTCGACGCCCAACGTGCGCATGCGCGCTTCGAGTTCCGTGGAGGCCAATAGTTGTTGATTCGCAGTTGCCGTCACAGCGTCATCTCCATGCCGTCCCACGCGACTTCCCAGCCGGCTTCGACGACAGTGCGGTGCTCTGCGCTCTCTTCGTCGAGTATGGGATTCGTATTGTTGATGTGAATGTAAACTTTGCGTGGGCGATTGAGCGCCGCCAAACGTTCAATGCTTCCGCCCGCTCCCGACACGGGCAGGTGACCCATCTGCCGCGCCGTCCGGGTTATCCCTGGAATGCGCAGCGGTTCGTAGTCGCTCCAGAATGTCCCATCGAGGAATACGATATCGCACGCCGCGAGCCGGTCGAGCAGGGCATCGGAGATGACGCCGATTCCTGGAAGAAATGCCACCGTGCCTCCGCCGGATTCAGGCGAGACCATCAGGCCGATCGTCGCTTCGACAGGATTCGACTCGGCCAGCCGGGATTCGCTCGCAAAGGTGGGAAACTTGCCGGGCAGCGGCAATGGCTCGAAACGAACACCGCTGGCACAGAATGATTGACCGGGCGAGATATCGTGCCAGGAGACTTGATTGGCAACGCGCGACAGCACACGAAACACGTTGTTGTCTTCGACGAGAATCTTGCGAATGGCGGCGGTGGCATACACGCCAAATGGATGAAACTCCCGGAGCGTCAGCAAACCGGCCACCTGATCCACTTCGGCTCCCGTCAGAATGACGGCGCTGATCGGAGAGTGCCGTTCCCCATGCTGCGGCCACAGGTCCGGCGTCGCCTCAATCTGAGCGCGGAGATCCGGCGACGCGTTCAGCAGTGTCCACTCACCAGGAACAGCGCTGAGCGCAATCTGAGCTTGCGTCCGCGGAGTGCCTGCAAACTTGCCGGCGCGCAACCGGCGGCAGTTCGGGCAGAAGCAGTTCCATTGCGGAAAACCGCCGCCGGCCCCGCCACCGAGGACTCTGATCTGCATGCGCGTGAGGATCGGCGGCGGTGAAAAAAACCGACGTACCAATCAGGCTCGTACGTGTCGACCGCCGCGCGGTTCAAAGATTAGAAATCGCCGTTGCAATAGGCGTTGATTTCGCAGCCCAACGAGATTTCTTCGAATTGTGGAGTTTCCCAAGTCATTGATTCATCCTCCAGGTGAGAAAATACAGATATCACGTATCATACGAAGCGTCATGTTTGCAAGCGGTAAACGTGGTAAATCCGATAACGTTTTTTCGCCGTCCTCAACCGATCCGAGAGGGGGTCTGTCCACGTTCCGCGCGTTGCGGCACCGGGATTTCTTTCTGCTGTGGACGGGGTTGACGGTTTCGGCTGTCGGCACGTGGATGCAGATCGTGGCGCTGAGCCTGTTGGTGCTCGAACTGACAGGTGGGTCGGCAATGGCGCTGGCGACGGTTTCCCTGGCGCAGGCACTCTCGTTCCTGCTCTTCGCGCCGGTCGGCGGGAGCGCTGCGGACCGCTTCGACAAACGGCGCGTGCTGTTGTTGACGCAGAGCCTCTTGATGGGGCTCGCCGTCCTGCTGGGCCTGCTGACGACAAGAGGCCTCATTCGCTTCTGGATGATTCCACTGACGGCTTTCGCGAGCGGCGCTGTACTGAGCTTTGACCAGCCAACGCGCAACGCGATAGTGGCGGCGCTGGTCCCTAAAGAACACCTGATGAATGCGGTCTCGCTCCAATCGGCGGTGTTCAACGGCGCTTCGACATTGGGGCCCGCACTGGCCGGGTTGGCCCTGAGCAGGATTGGTTATGCCGGAAATTTCTTCTTGAATGCGGCGAGCTATCTCGCAGTGTTGGCGGCGCTCGCGCTGTTGCGCTCGCCGATGACGCAGGGCGCCGCAGGGATCAGGCAAAGATTGTTGGATTCGGTCCGGGAGGCGCTCCGTTATGTCCGGCAGGATGCGGTGCTGCCTTCGGCGCTCTCGGTGTATGGAGTGCTGTTGTTCTTCGGTCCTTCGGCAGCGCTCATGTTGCCGTTGTTCGCCGTGCGCGCGACGGGCCTCGGCCCCGCGCAACTCGGCATATTGTTCTCGGCTGTGGGTGGGGGGACCGTGATGGGCGCGTTGCTGGTCGCTTCGCTTGGCGACTTCCGTTACAAAGGACGGCTCCTGTTTGGATCGGTGGCGCTTTGGGCGGCGGCTCTTGCCCTGTTTATTTCGAGCAGCACTCTCTACGGCGCGATTGGCGCGCTTCTGTTGCTGGGCGCAACGCAGAGCGTCGCCGGGGCCACGGTTGCCACACTACTCCAAATCCGTGTTCCTACAGAGATGCGGGGCCGCGCGATGAGTCTGAATACACTCCTGATTATGTGTGTCCGGCCACTCGGAGATTTTCCCGTCGGCGGGATGATCACCCTATTGGGGCTCCGTCCAGCAGTCCTCCTTAGCGCGACGCTCGTGGGCCTGGCCTCACTGGCGCTCCTCGCCATTCATCCGGCAGTGCGCACAGCCTGAATGACACGCGGGTTAACAGTTGATGCAAGGATATGCAAGGAATTAAATGAACCTGATCGAACATACGCCCTCAGCTCACCAATATCCCCTCATCATCAAACAGCTGCTTCAGACGGCGATCGCGCGCACGCCGGAACAGGAGATCGTGTATCGCGACTTGCAGCGTTACAGCTACGGCGCGCTAGGTGAGCGCGCCGGACGGCTTGCCGGCGGGCTGACGCGCCTGGGAATCGAACCAGGCGACACCGTAGGTGTAATGGACTGGGACAGTCATCGTTATCTGGAGTGCTACTTTGC
>WNGG01008622.1_pt1 | contig 13501 bp, 13 predicted proteins | sample 5400661 | NCBI WGS metagenome assembly WNGG01 (sample SAMN13153372, study PRJNA577476) | soil metagenome | isolation source: 100 cm soil or saprolite under Garry oak tree replicate 1 | place: USA:California | collected 2016-06-15
AGCCAAACATGATCAGGACCGGCACCGGTCCTTTGGCATTGACGGGCACGACCACCGCCATCTTGACGTCCACCGTGATCGCGGGATGGGCTGAATCGTCGGCGTGCCCGATCACCCGGCGGGCCACGACCGGCTGGCCGCCAACGGTGGTCTCGACGGTCTCGGCGACCGCCCACGTGACCTTCGGCACGTCGCCGGGCACGCGGCCGTAGACCTCGCGCTCGAAGTCATCGAGGATCTCCGGGCGCCGCTGCCGCCACCACATCTCGGCGCTCGTGACTCGCCGGCCGTCCTTCAACGTCAGTACCTCCGGCCAGTCCGGATGCGGGTTCGCCTTCGAGGGATCGTAGTTGGCCGCGTTCGGCTCGCCGGCGGCCGCGCGGCCGCTCGGCCCGGGGCGCAGCTTCGTGATGCCGAGCTGCTCCAGCATGTCGGCGTGGTCCTCGCGTCCAAGCTCGTCCAGACGCGCGCGCTCTTCCGGGCTGAGCAGGAACGGGTTCGCGGGCGCGGTCGCGGCCGCGGGAGGCGCCGGCGGTGGCGGCGCCCGGGCCCAAAGCCACACCGCCGGCAGTGTCAGGCCGCAGAGAGCACAGATGCGTCGTAGATGGTGCACGGGGTTGGTTCGCCTGGGCGCGGGGTCGGGGGTCGTCGACGATCTCATCCGAGGGTATCGCTCTCGTCGAACAGCGCCAAGGGCACGGGCGGCGAGCCGCAGTGTATCCCGCTCCGATCTTCCACAGGTACCCCAGTCGATGATCACGGGGGACTCGCTCGTCGCCTACAGCCAACCCGCCCGAACCAGCACTTCGCGTGCAACCTCGGTCACCGCGCGACCGTCGTTTTCGACGCTGTCGTCTTGCCCGAACCCATCGAGCCGGAGATCACCAACACGTTCACGCGGGCCATCGCGATCTCGGAGCGAGGTTCACCGTCGCCGCGAGCTATTCCTTGGAGCCCGGCCCTCGGGTCCGCCACGCGAGCCCTTTGCCGTCGCTACACTCGCCAATGCCGCCGCGTCCGCGGATTCTCCCCACGCCCACGTCGCGAGGGGATGCGGGGCGATGAGCGCGACGCCGCCAGGCGCGTCCTCGTAGCGAGCTTGCGTCGCTAGAGGCAGCTCTTGGGCGGCGAAGATTCGCCCGTGCTCGACGAGGAAGCGGAGGAGCGCTGCAAGCAGGGCGGCGGCAAAGGCGTAATCTCGATCGCCCAACGGGCGCAGGACGGCATCGGGATCGATGTGGCTGATGGTGGGAAAGCCACCGCGCTCGACCGGCCAGCGGTGGGCCTTGGCTTCCTGCCGGAGCCGGCGGGGCACTTCAGTGGCCTGGTCGAAGTTCACCGCGAAGGTGGGGACCCCGGGACCTTCCACAGGGGCGCCGCGGATCGCTATGCGCACGACGGACAGGTAGTCCTCCATCGAGGCGTAGACGACCAGCCCGAAGCTCTCACCGAGCGCCCCGATAATGGAAAGGCTGGCCCCCTCGTACCCAAACCGCGGCGCATTGACGGCGAGAACCTGCGCATCGGTGGCGGCCCGCCAGGGGGCGGCCCGGAAGACGGGCGCCGCGGCCGCGAAGAACCGGCCGACCGCTTCCGGCGTCGCCCCGTCCGCGAAGTGACCGCCGGCGCCGGGGGGCGCACTCAGCGATGCGGCGAGCGAAGCCAGCGCCTCGTCCGCTTCCGGGGTAGGACCGACCACCACATCCCAATTTCCGGCGAGCTTCTCCCGCAGCAGCGGTGCCAACTCGTGGTCGTTGGTACGGAGGCGCCGATGCTCGGTGTGGCGTTGTAGTCCGGCCGCCTGGTCGGCGATCCAGCCCGCGAACTCCTCAGCCGACTCCGACGGCTTGAAGGCATTCACGTTGACCACGAGGCCCGTGACCGGATCCATCAGCAGCACGATCTCGGGCCGGTACGGATCGGGATCCATCACCCATGCGGGCACCTGCCGCCGTACGGCGATCAGTTCTCCGCCGGCCGCGAATGCGGCCGTCGCTCGTCGTCTCTTCAAGGTCACCTCTCTTCGGATCCCGCGCGCCCGGCTCTCCGGCGAGTGTCGAGGACGATAGCGCTTTTCGCCTGGCGGCGGAAGGCTCGTGGGCGCGGCGGGCTCTAGCTGACCTTCGGCCGGTACCGAACGTGAGGGAGGTGTTGGAAGTCCGAGTCCTGGGTCCACACGACGCCGCCGAGCGCCCTGGCGGTGGCGTACACGATGCTGTCGGCCATCGGGATCTTGAGTTCGGCACCGAGTCGGCCGGCATCGCGAGCCAGGCTCGCGTCGAGCTCGATCACCGTTCCCTGCTGCTGCATGGCGGCCGTGGCGCGCATGGCCGCTTCGATCCCGCGCTGTACCATCATTCGCCGGAACACTTCCGCCACGCAGGCTCGAGTCGACGATGTTCAGACCGGGTCCTCATCTCGCGGCACGCTCGTGTCGATGCCGCGGGCGAAACCCCGCAACTTCCTGATGGGCTCGGCGGGGATCATCTCGATCCGGTTCTCGAAGCGAAAGACGACCAGCTTCTGGCCGGCCTTGAGGCCCATGGCCTCTCGGACGTCCCTCGGAATCACGACCTGGAACTTCGGAGATACCTTGACGGTAGCCAATCCTCACCCCCGCAGGCTCGTAGCGTAGCACGGTTTGTCGATCGATCGAGAGCGCAGCTCAGCGAGGCGTGCCGCGCCATTTATTGTTGGCGAATACCGCGCTCTCGGGACCACGCAGCAGCCACAACGCATCCCGCTTGACGCCCACGACCAGGATGCGGGACGAAGTTCGGCGCGCCAGGGGGACGATTATGGCTTGGCGCTACTGGTTCGGTCTTCGGTAGATCCGCGGGTAGATCATAGGTAGCGAAGCGCCGCCCCGCGCCCTCATCCGTTGCGACTTGCGGTCGAACGAGTAGAGGATCGCCTCGGCCCTGATCGCCGAAGCGCTTGCGCCAGATCTAACCCCCCGACCGCGGGGATGCATTCACGGGCGACGTTTGAAGATGCCTTGACCTTCGACCTATCAAGGGATACGCTCATCGGTAGAAGCTCGAGGTATCCATGCCACCTGCCCGGTTCCCCATACCGCAGGGGACGCTCGACATGCTGATCCTGCAGATACTTTCGCTCCAACCGGCCCACGGCTATGGCATCGCTCAGCGTCTGGAGCAGATCTCGCGATCCGTCGTCCAGGTCAACCAGGGCTCGCTCTATCCCGCTCTCCACCGATTGGAACAGAAGGGGTGGCTTCGGGCCGAGTGGAGAGAATCGGAGACAGGGCGAGAGGCCAAGTTCTATTCGTTGACCCGTTCCGGACGAAAGCAACTGGCGGTCGAGAAAGAGAGCTGGGCACGGCTGTCGGGAGCGGTCCGGCTGGTGTTCGATGAGGGCAGCCGGCCATGAGACGCTTGCTGAACTGGTTTCGACGCCGGGATCTCGAAAGCGGCCTGGACCGCGAACTGGGGTATCACATCGACCGCCGGGTCAGCGACCTGATGCAGTCGGGCCTGGCCGAGTCGGAAGCCCGGAGGCGCGCCACGCTGGAGCTCGGCGGCCTCACGCGGGTGAGGGAGGAGGTGCGCGACGTCTGGCTGATCCGATGGCTGCGGGACTTCCTGCATGATCTGCGGTTCTCCGCCCGATCATTCCGGCGCAGTCCATCGTTCACCCTCACCGCGGTGATCGTGCTCGCTCTCGGCATTGGAGCGACGACCGCGACTTATTCCCTCGTGGAGCAGGTCATCCTGCACGCGCTGCCGGTTCGCCAACCCCAGCGCCTGGTGCTCATCGATTGGAAGGGAGACCAGGTCGCCAGCGGGTTCGGCAGTTGGAATTTGATGTCGTACCCGATCTGCCGCGACCTTCAGTTGCAGGACCAGTTCTTTGAAGGCGTACTCTGCCGAGCGGCTACCACCGTGAACCTTTCGACGGGCGGAGAACCCAGACCGGTGGGAGCCGAGATCGTCTCCGGCACTTATTTTTCGGTGCTGGGAGTGGGCGCCGCACTCGGAAGGGTCCTGGAGAGTGACGATGACGCCACGCCCGGCGCGAGTCCAGTGGCTGTGCTCTCTCATGACTTCTGGAAAACGCAACTCGGAGGGACGCCGGACGTGGTCGGCAGCAGGATTCTGGTCAATCAACACCCGATGACCGTCGTCGGCGTGGCCGCCCCCGTATTCCGTGGCGTAGACGTGGGCGAGGTTCCATCACTTTGGATTCCCGCGTCCATGGCGGCGGAAGCGATTCCCGGCTTTGACGCTCTACTAATGGACCGCCGAACACGCTGGATGCAAGTGCTTGGCCGGCTCAGGCCGGGCCTCACGGTGACCCAGGCGCAGGCCGGGCTCCAACCGTGGTTCCAGGCGATGCTGGACGAGGACACCCGCCGCCCAGGGTTCCCCCGAATCACGGCTGAGCGCCGGCAGCGCTTCCTCGCATCGAGAATCGAGCTCAGTCCGGCGGCGCAGGGTCATTCCAGTCTGCGGCGCCGCCTCTCGCAGCCGCTCTGGCTCCTTTTCGCGGCAACCGCCCTTCTGTTGGGTCTTGCCTGCTTGAACGTCGCCGGTCTATTCCTGGCCCGCGGGTCGGCTCGCGCGCGCGAGATCAGCACTCGATTGGCCCTGGGCGCTTCGCCCGGGCGAATCGGCCGGCAGCTTCTCGCCGACAGCCTCATGGTTGCGCTGGCCGGAGGATTGCTCGGCGTGGCCCTCGCCCCGTCCGCCCTCCGGGCTCTCATCGGCTTCCTCCCTCGGGATGTCGCCGGCAACGCCCTGCGGTCCGCCATCGACTGGCGTCTGTTGTCGTTCGCATTCCTGGTGACCGTGGGCGCGGGCATCCTGAGCGGACTCGCGCCCGCCCTCAATGCCGGCCGCAAATCCCTGATCGCCTCGCTGCGCGAGCGCGACGGCGCTGCTCCCGGCGGTACCCGGCTCAGAAAGGTCATTGTCACCGGTCAGATCGCTTTGTCGTTGATCCTCGTCATCGGAGCCGTGTTGTTCGTGCGAACGCTGACCGGTCTACTTGCCAAAGGACCGGGATTCGACACGTCCAGCCTTGTCTCGTTCGGCCTCGATCCACGGAAGAGCGGCTACTCCCCGGCAGAGGCGGGCCGGCTGGTCCGCCGCATTCACGACGAAATCCACGCTTCCGCGATCACGCAGACATCGGCGGTGTCGCGTATGGCCTTGTTGACCGGTGGAACTTGGAACGATCCCATGACGCTTCAAACCGATCGACGCGTCGTGACGGATCGGGACGTCAATCTGAATGCGGTCACTCCCGGCTTCTTCCGGACCCTGGGAGTCAGGCTGGTCGCCGGGAGAGACTTCGATGAACGTGATTCCCGGCCGGTTGGCGAGGCCGGCCCGCGCTCGGCGATCGTCAACGAGGCATTCGCGAAGCGATACCTCGGCGGGCGCAACCCTCTCGGTGTGCGGATCTGTGAGGGCTCCGGCCCCGACGCCCGGCCGAACGTCGAAGTGATTGGCGTCGTGACGGACTTCAACTATCGCGGTCTCCGCGAACAGTGGGAGCAAGCGTACTTCCCGCTCTTCGAAGGCGACGATTCCGGCGGGACGTTCTACGTGAAGGTCCGGGGCACGCCCGATCAGGCGTTTCGATCGATTCGGACAATCGTTCACAACGCCGATCCGACGCTGCCGATCACATCTTTCCGAACGCTGGAGGAACAGGTCGACCGCTCGTTGAATACCGAGCGCATCCTGGCGACGCTGTCGGGCGGCTTCGGCACCCTGGCGCTGCTGCTGTCGCTCGTCGGCATCTACGGGGTGATGTCGTTCGTGGTGACGCAGCGCACCCGCGAGATCGGCATACGAATCGCGTTGGGTGCGACGGGAGCCTCCGCGATCTGGCTTGTACTCCGGGACGCCATCGCCATGATCGTTGCCGGCATGGCGATCGCGCTGCCCTGCGTTGCGGCGCTTGGCCGCCTGGTGGAGTCTCAGTTGTTCGGCGTGACGCCGACCGATCCCGTCAGCGTCGCCCAGGCGACCTTGCTGCTGGCCCTGGCGGCCCTCGGCGCTGCGTTCATACCCGCCTACCGGGCCTCCAGGGTGAACCCGAACGATGTCTTGCACCTCGAGTAGGGGTAGTGAGAGCGGCTCCCTTACCGCCGACGATTCCACCGGCTGGTGGCGGCGAGGGCTGCCGTGGCGGCCTGCAAAGCTGCGTTGTACGCGATGTTCATCCGCCCGTCGGCACTGAGGCCTTCAGTGGCGCCGTCGGCGAGATCGCGTTCCACGACGCCCAGGAGGTCTCGCATTTCTTTCGGGCTTGTCTTGTGGCGCCGCCGCCACCCGTTCCGCTCCCAGTCTTGCAATCTCATCTGGCCCTCCGGTGCGGATCTTTTTTCGGAACTCTCCGGGCGGGTAGACCGTGGGGTTGACGTCGCGCCCCAGGCGCGTCTGCGCGGTCGCCAAAGCGTTCGCTACGGCGGTGAACGAAGCGTCACCCACTACAAGCACGTCCACGTCGCTGTCCCTGCGCGTTCAACCTCGGAGAGTGTCGCGCTCTGCCCGTTGTTGACGTTCTCGACCGGCGTGTCTACAGCAGTCTGGGACATGCGCTCGCCGCCAACCCGTGCCATCTGTGAATCCCACCTGCATTCGTCGCGGACGACCTTCGCGGTGGCCGGCTTGAGGCTGTCCGTGCAGGAGCCGAGTCTGGGCACACCGTCGCACGCTACCGAGTGAAACCGTCCTGAACGATCGGGGCCGACGGGCGCCCGTAACACAGCGCTCGCCGTCGCAAGTCATTCGAGCATCGCGGAGTGGACACTGAGCGCAGGGGCGTGTGCCACGCCCTTTATCTTGCACTGCTAATCCGGTTACGTGCTTCGGCCAGGATCCGGTCGCCCGAAGAGCGTACCGATTTTCCGGGCGCTGATCTGTGCAGGCAGGTTCCTCGCCCACAGTGCGTGAGCGCAGCGGACGGTCCGCCTGTCTCATCCGCCGGTGCCTCTCCCCCCGGCTGGTCGGCTGGTGTGGAGATCAGCTGTCGGGTCTACAGGCCGCGGCGCGCCTGAGCGCCATCGAACGAGTCCACGCTGTCACGAGCGCACGCCCTCACACCGGTTGGTAGGGCGCTGTGCGTAGGCCCGGCACGCGCGCGCCGGTCTAGGAAGGCCGTTCCACCATCGGAATCTGCGATCCGCAGGCCCGGTGCGGCTGGAGCTGCCGGAATTTCTCGGGATCGACCGAAGGCCCGGCCTTCGCGCAATGCTCGTCGAAAGCCTTCCGCAGTGCCGCCGTCACCTGATCGTCCATCATCTGCTGAAGCTCGGAACGCTCGAGCATGAAGACTTGCCGGCCGTCCCTGAAGAGGGCCATCGAGGGCGAGGAGGGCGGGTAGCCGGCCATGTATTCCCGCGCACGATTCACCGCGTCGCGATCGACGCCCGCGAAGACTGTGACGTATCTGTCCGGGATCACCGAGTGCTGGAGGGCGAGCATCGCCCCCGGGCGAGCGCTCCCCGCTGCGCAGCCACAGATTGAGTTGACGATCACGAGGACGGTGCCTGACGCTCGTCCCAGGACCTCATCCACCTGCTCGGCAGTGGTTAGCGGTTCGACGCCGACGGCGGCGAGCTCCTGCCACATGGGCGCGACGGCTTCCGGGTCGTAGATCGATGTCAGCACGATGAGGTCCTCCTCTTGCGAGCCACCCAGCCTAGAAGGCCGGATCACTCATTGTCAAGCGCGAACTACGAAGGCCCCTCGCGCGCATTCAGCCCTTGCGGGCCGCGTTTCCCGTGGCCGGCCCGCGAAAATGAAGCGGGTCCCTGAGGTTTTGTAGTTCGCGGTAGTAATACAGCGCGGTCGGACGTCTTCCCTTGAACCTCAGGCTCTTCAAGAACTCGATCTCTGCCTCGGCGGCACCGCCGCTCAGAGACGTGTCACGAAGGAATTCCCTGAGCCCCGGCTCTTCCTCGAGCGGTTGGTCGGGCGGCCTTTCCACGAACTCGAATCTCTTGGGGTGGCCGGGGGCCAGCCGCCGGTTGAGCACGATCTCCATGCCGAAGCTCCCGAGGTCGACATCCCAGGATTCGATCAGCGGATCCATGAAGGAGATGCAGTTCTCGACCGACACGTTGAAGACGTCCGTGTCCAGGAACTCGAGGATGATGACTCGCATGTCCTCGTAGCTGCGCCGACTCATTCGGGCCACCAGGCGGAGCCAGTTCTCGCTCTCCAACTCCTCCTTGGCGACTCTCTTGACCACGTCCAACAGTTTTTGCGTGACGAGGCGCTCGAGCTCGCCGAAGGGCTGCTTCTCGAAGATCGCGCGGACCTCTGCTTCTCTGGCGGGTGAGCACTTCTGGAGAATCAGCTCGCGGACCTCGTTGAACAAAGGCGCCGGTGGGTCGCTCAAGCTCCTCTTGAGCTCGTCCTTGCGCTGGAGGTCGGCCAGCTTCGATAGCTTCCCCGGCGGGAGCTTCAGTAGTCGCGACATCTTGTCGTAGATGTCCGTTCGCTCAGGGGCCGGGGGCATCTTCTTGCGTGCCAGGAGCTGAGAAACGTAGGACTCCGTGACCTCGGCGGCGTCCGCCAGGTCCTTCTGCTCCAGACCCAGCTCGTCGAGCCGGTGTCGGATCAGCAGACAAACGTCCACAGGTGCCTCCATCGGATGGGCCGAGGATCAGGCCCTTGGTTAACCCATCTGATTAAGCGAAGGCCATGATCGCAGATTTCGCTTGACACGGCAAGTGAACTTGACCTACGCTAGTTAACTGTCCGAGGAACCTTTCAGATCATCTTAAGTATTGGTGGTTATCTGGAGTGCCCCTTGGCAGGACCAAGGAGGTCCAAATGTTCGCACGCAAGGTTTCCATGTATCTCAAGCCCAACAGCGCGACGGAGCTGACCCGCCGGTTCGAGACGGAGATCATCCCCCTGCTTCGAAAGCAGCAAGGTTTCCAGGACGAAATCACGTTCCTCACCGCCGGCGGCAAGGAAGCATTCGGCATCAGCCTGTGGGACCGGACGGAGGATGCGGAAGCCTACAGCCGCGCAGCCTATCCTGAAGTCGCAAAACTCCTCGCGTCGTTCGTCGAGGGAACTCCCAAGGTCGAAACCTACGAGGTTTCCAACTCGACCTTCCACAAGATTCCGGCGGCCGTAACGCCCTCGACCCGGTAGGTCGCGGCGACGGAAGGAGACGAGACCGTGATGAGAGCAAGTCCGCTACCGCACCTCGCCTGGTTGAGCGTCTGGTTGAGCGTGTTGCCCGTCTTGCTGTTTGCGGCACCGCTGGATCCGGCGGCCAACCTGTCCGCCTGCAAGAACGGGTGGTCGTCCTGCGAGCGTTCCCGGCTGACGCCGGTGGAACTGGCCGTAGTCACCCTCGCCGAGCGCGCTCGGAACCTTTCGATCTGCCGGGGCGGACTGAGCTCCTGTGATCAGTCCCAGCTTACGGAACCGGAGGCGATCGCGGTGGCCGTCGCCGCATACGATCGCAACGTGTCGAATTGCAAGGCCGGATTCAACCCTTGCGACCAGTCGCGGCTCACCCGATCGGAGACTCGCGAAGTGGCGGTGGCCCGGCATCGGCGGCAGCTCTCGAGTTGCGAAGACGACATCGGACCGTGTGACCCGTCCACCTTCACCGCGCTGGAGGTCGCGGGCGTCGCGCGCGCCCGGCGCGCGCGCGCCGTCGCCAATTGCCGGGACGGCCTGGGCCACTGCGACTACTCGGGACTCACGGGGTCGGAGGCGCGGGAAGTGGCGCAGGCAGAAAGCCAGCGCAACGTGACGAGTTGCAGCAACGGCTGGGAGGGATGCGATCGCTCCAAGCTGACCAGGCGGGAGGCCGCCGAGGTCGATTCCGCCGTCCGCGTGAGCAACATCTCCGATTGCCGGGAGGGTCGAGACAGTTGTGACTACTCCCAGCTGAATCCGTCGGAAGCCCGGGAGATCACCCGCGCCGAGCGCGCGCGCAACTACACGGCGTGTTTGAACCGTCGCGGGTATTGCGATCGCTCGCGGCTGACGCCATCCGAAGCGGCCAGGATTCCGCCGGAGGTCCGCGAGGACTCCCTGATCCAGATGGATCCGGGAGGACCCATTGATCCATATGGAAGGGAGTAAGCCATGAAAGTGCGTCCGCTTCACGACCGTTTGCTGGTCCGCCGCATCGAGGAAAAGGAAACCGCCAAGGGAGGCATCATCATCCCTGATACGGCGAAGGAGAAGCCCCAGAAGGGTGAGGTCCTGGCCGTCGGAAACGGCAAGATCCTGGAAAACGGCACCAAGCTCCCGCTGGACGTCACGGTGGGCAACAAGATCCTCTTCGGGAAGTACACCGGGACCGACATCAAGATCGACGGCGAGGAGGTCCTGATCCTCCGCGAAGACGAAGTCCTGGCCGTCCTGGCGTAGTCGTCCCAACCGCAATTCAAGGAAGTAGGCAAGAGCATGGCGAAGCAGATTACGTACGGTGACGAGTCCCGGCAGTCGATCCTCCGCGGCGTCAACCGCCTGGCGGACGCGGTGAGGGTGACCCTCGGCCCCCAGGGCCGCAACGTCGTCCTCGACAAGAAGTACGGCGCGCCACTCATCACCAAGGACGGCGTGACGGTGGCGAAGGAGATCGAGCTCAAGGAGCCCCTGGAGAACATGGGCGCCCAGATGGTGAAGGAGGTCGCGAGCAAGACCTCCGACGTGGCCGGAGACGGCACCACGACCGCGACGGTGCTCGCCCAGGCGATCTACCGCGAGGGGAGCAAGAACGTCACTGCCGGCGCGAACCCGATGGAGCTGAAGCGGGGGATCGAGAAGGCGGTGGCGGCGGTCACCGAGGAGCTGAAGAGGCTGAGCAAGCCGGTGAAGGGCAAGATGATCGCCCAGGTGGGCACCATCTCCGCGAACAACGACGAGACGATCGGCGGCATCATCGCCGAAGCGATGGAGAAGGTCGGGAAGGACGGGGTCATCACCGTCGAGGAAGCCAAGTCGATGGAGACCTCGCTCGAGGTGGTCGAGGGCATGCAGTTCGATCGCGGCTACCTCTCCCCCTACTTCGTGACGGATCCCGAGCGGATGGAAGTTGTGCTCGAGAACGCCCTCGTCCTCATCCACGAGAAGAAGATCTCCAACATGAAGGATCTGCTTCCTCTTCTGGAGCAGGTCGCCAAGCTCGGCCAGCCGTTGCTCGTCGTCGCCGAGGACCTGGAAGGCGAGGCTCTCGCCACCCTGGTGGTGAACAAGCTGCGCGGCACCCTCCAGGTGGCCGCGGTCAAGGCGCCGGGATACGGCGACCGGCGCAAGGCCATGCTGGAGGACATCGCGGTCCTCACCGGCGGCAAGGCGATCACCGAGGACCTCGGGATCAAGCTCGAGAACCTCAAGGTCGACGACCTGGGCAAGGCCAAGAAGATCACCATCGACAAGGACAACACCACGATCGTCGAGGGCGCGGGCAAGAAGAAGGACATCGAAGGCCGCGTCAAGCAGCTCCGCACCCAGGTCGAGGAGACCACCTCCGACTACGACCGCGAGAAGCTCCAGGAGCGCCTCGCCAAGCTGGTCGGCGGGGTGGCGATCATCAAGGTCGGAGCCGCCACCGAGACCGAGATGAAGGAGAAGAAGGCCCGCGTCGAAGATGCGATGCACGCCACCAAGGCGGCCGTGGAGGAGGGGATCGTCGCGGGGGGCGGGGTCGCTCTTCTGCGGTGCGTGAAGGCCGTGGAGACGCTGAAGGCCGAGGGCGACGAGGCGGTGGGCGTGAGCATCGTCAAGAGAGCTTTGGAGGAGCCTGTTCGGCAGATCGCGGGCAACGCCGGTCACGAGGGCGCGGTCGTCGTGGGCAAGGTCCGGGAGATGAAGGCGGACGAGGGCTTCAACGCCCTCACCGAGAAGTACGAGAACCTGGTAGACGCGGGCGTCATCGATCCGACCAAGGTCGTCCGGTCCGCCTTGCAGAACGCGGCGTCCATCGCGTCTCTGCTCCTCACGACGGAGGCCATCGTCAGCGAGATCCCTGAGCACGGTGGGAAGGCCCCGGCCGGGATGCCGGGGGATGGCGGTGGCATGTACTGATGCCGTTGCGATCGATCCCGAGATCCCGCTCGTACCCTGCCCTCGGCGCGGTCCTGGCGCTGGGGGCGCCGGCGGGATTCCTGTTGATCAGCGCCCTGGTGACAGGACGAGTACCCACGTTGGCCTGGGCGCTGGCGTTGCAGGGTCGACGCCGGCCGCAGACGTCACGGACGCCGCGTATCTTAGAGGACCGGACTCAGATTGGAGCGCGTGGAGCGCTCAGACGTTCCCCGGTTCGTTGCGTCGACCCCCTCTCGCTACGAGATGGAATTGACTTCATAGCGCCGCGGCTGCCAGGAGGAGAACGTAGATGAGAAGAAAGACCCTGTTCCTGGTTGCCACCGGAGCCGCGGGCGTCCTCCTCGGCTTGTCCTGGCAAGCGTCATCGGCTGAGACACAGTACGGGACCCGCGACCGGCTCCTCGAGGGTCAGCGCTACGAGACACTACGTGCCCTGGCGAACCGACTCGGCGAGACCGCCCAAGGCGCGCTCGAAGGTGTCGCCGATGACGCTCGGCGCGAAGCGTCATCGTCCGAAGAAGACAGGTTCCTGTCGTCGATCCGCTCCTTCGCGCGAGGCGCCGACGACTTCCACCGGATGGTGGACGGCTACCAAACGACGCCCTTCGACGTGCCCGCGGGGCTGCACGACCTCACGACACGGGCACGGCAGGTGAACGACCGCATCCGCGCTGCGCGCGCCCTCGAGAATACCTACGACGATTGGGACGCCATTCTCGACGTGCTGGAACGGACGAGATTGCTCCTGGCTGGACGCGACGTCGAGGTGCCCGCCGCGCATGTGATCGCCGCGCTGTCGGGTTCGCGCCTCCAGGAGTTCCGCCAGCTGGCGCATGACTTGGACGTCAGCGCCACCCAGGCCCACGTCCAGGCGAAGCGGGACGTGGGCGAGTACCGGGCCCGCGGCCGGCAGTTCCTGGGAGAGCTGTACTACTTCCAGGTGCAGAGCCGCGACCTCCACACCCGGGCGGACGCCACCAAGGTCAACCCGCAGCAGATCGGTCCCCTCGTGGACCGCCTGCTGGAGGAGGCCCGTCAGGCGGATCGCAGGATGCGGGACGCTCGGGTGTTTACGTCCGTCTGGGACGACTCGGGTCGGACCATCACCATCCTGCGCCGGATGGCCAACTTGGTCCGGTCCTGACTTCCCTCGCCGCTTCAAGGAATAATCGCCCCGCGGCAAGCCATTGAAGGGGTGCGATGTTTGCCGGGTAGATCAGCGGGTAGATCCGAAGAGGATGGGATGGACGCGTCGCTGGTTGCGTCAGGACAACCGCAAGAGAAAGAATGAATTAAATTCTGGAATCCTGACATGGGCGTAAGAATCTATGCAACGTTGGGGGCCTGATAGACGAGTTGCAGGTCTGTACCGGGATAGCGAATCTCGCTGGCGTTGAGCACTTCACAGAGTTTCGCCAGGGCTTGGTTGCTTCGGG
>WNGG01006000.1_pt1 | contig 13500 bp, 14 predicted proteins | sample 5400661 | NCBI WGS metagenome assembly WNGG01 (sample SAMN13153372, study PRJNA577476) | soil metagenome | isolation source: 100 cm soil or saprolite under Garry oak tree replicate 1 | place: USA:California | collected 2016-06-15
CCGCGAGCTCGCGGACCATGGGAAGCTTGGTGTCAATCGTCGCCTCGCCGAGATGGCGGAGGTCGAGGCCGAGGTACTGGCCGTACGGTCCGTCGAACGCCCGGCCCGCCTTCATCTCCTGGATCATCGCGCGTGAGAGGATGTCCCGCGGGCCGAGCTCCATCTTCCCGGGGAGGTAGCGCTCCATGTACCGCTCGCCCGCCTTGTTGATCAAGTAGCCGCCCTCGCCCCGCGCGGCCTCCGTGATCAGGATGCCGGTGCCCGGCAGGCACGTCGGATGGAACTGGACCATCTCCATGTCCTTCAGAGGCACGCCGGCCCGGTAGGCGAGGGCCATGCCGTCGCCCGTCTTGATGAATCCGTTCGTGGTGAATTCGTAGACGCGGCCGCACCCGCCCGTCGCGAGGACGGTCGCCTTCGCGCCGATCGCGACCATGCGGCCTCCACGGAGGTCGATCGCCGTGACGCCGACGCACGCCTCGCCGTCGAGGATCAGCGATGTCACGAAGTACTCGTCGAAGCGCTCGATCTGCGGGAACTTCATTGACGTCTGGAAGAGCGTGTGGAGGATGTGGAATCCGACCTTGTCCGCCGCGAAGACGGTGCGCTTGACGGACATCCCGCCGAACGCCCGCTGGCTCACGCGCCCGTCGGGATCGCGGGACCACGGACAGCCCCAATGCTCGAGCCGGATGATCTCCTCGGGGCACTTCGCGACGAAGAACTCGACCGCGTCCTGATCCGCGAGGAAGTCCGAGCCTTTGATCGTGTCCGTCGCGTGAAGCTCGAAGGAGTCGTAGTCCCGCATGACGGCGGCGGTCCCGCCCTCCGCCGAGACGGTGTGGCTCCGCATCGGGTAGACCTTCGACACGAGGGCGATCGAGAGGTCGGGGTTGTCCTCGGCCGCCGCGATCGCCGCGCGCAGGCCGGCCGCACCACCGCCGACGACCACGATGTCGTAGGTAGTCCGTTCCACGGCCCGCGGAACCGAGTCGGAAGAATAAGCTTTTGGCACATACCGTCGGGACGGCGGGTCTTGCTCTCCTTCATGTCGCAGCCGGGTATAACCCGCCGAACCGGGCGTCCCAGTACCACGTGATCGTGTAGCGGACGGGTCCGTCCCCGGCCGCGGTCACGCGGTACTCACCGGCCGGCCCCCAGTGGAACGCGGATGCGACGATTGCCGAAACCGTTCCGGCCGGACCGACATCGATCGAGATGGGTCCGGTTTCGTGGTCAAACGATTGGGCGGGCAGGACGAAATCGGATAGGACACGTTCGTACGACCACGGTCCCGCGCTCGTCAGCTGATCCACGATCCCGGTCGGCATCAGGTCCGAGTCGCCTGGATAGGTCACGTTCGCGTAAGGCATCGAACAGATGCACTCGATGAGACTACGGGGGACGAAACCGATCTCGATCCACGTCCGTTCGAAGAACCCATCGTACCTCGCGATCCTTCGCGCGGAGTAGTCCATCACCCACGTGAGAGCCCATACGGAGCCCTCGGCCGGGTTTGGCGAGCTCCCGGTGGTTCGCCCGTTGATGTGGAAGACGAACGAGTCCTCTTCGACGGGGTCGAAGCCGAGTGAGGTCGAGTTCGGATCCGGCCGAATCACGAACCGAAGCGGGGAGCCATCGGAGGCGGTCCCGATCCACCGAAAGTAGAGCGGCTCGGTGCCCGAGATTCCTACGGTCGTTTCGACGCTCGCGTTCGGCCCCATCTCGGGGAGCGTGTATCGCGTCAGGAGAGGGACGTCGAAGAAAACGCGACCCGCCGCGAGGAGCCCCAGGTCGCGCGGCGGGAGCGATTCGAGATAGAACCACGCGCCGGCTAGGGAAATGAGCAGGATGGCGCCGAAAGTGATCGCCAGGCGTCGCCGCAGGAATCGCTTACGTCCATCCATATTCGCCTCAGGACGAGGGCGCGCATCTTCCGATTCCATGTCGGACCCGGCGCGAAGGGCGCCTCCTCCCATGAGCCTTGGCCCTTTCTCGCGACGCCGTGCCTCCCCGGAAGAAGTCGGTGTTTCCCGGAGAGCGGCAGTTGTCGCGTCGCCGCGCGCAGAAGCCTCAAGTAGGACCCTCTCGTTCGGCGCGCGTCATGGCGGTCATCACGGTCGACGGCCTGGGGAAGACGTACCCCGGGGGGACGAAGGCCCTTGAGGACGTCTCCTTCACGATCGACAAGGGCGAGATCTTCTGCCTCCTCGGGCGCAACGGCGCGGGCAAGACGACGCTCCTCCGGATCCTCGCGACGCAGCTCAAGCCGACCGTCGGCCGCGCGTCGGTCCTCGGCCACGACGTCCTCTCGGACCCGAAGGCGATCCGCCCGCACATCGCTGTCGTGCCGCAAGAGGCGCGGCCCCAGATGCTGCTGTCCGCGTACGATCACATCTATTACATGTGCCTCATCCGAGGCCGGTCCCGCGAGGACGCGCGAGCCCGCACCAAGAAGGTGATGGACGACCTCGGCCTGTGGGAGCACCGCGACAAGCTCAACGCGGAGCTGTCCGGAGGGCTCCGGCAGCGGGTGATCATCGCGATGGCGATGGTCGCCGACCCCGAGGTGTTCTTCCTCGACGAGCCGACGATCGGGCTCGACCCGCTCGGCCGGCGATCCGTGTGGGCGATGCTGCGCGACTTGACGAAGCACGGGACGACGATCCTCCTGACGACGCACTACCTGGACGAGGCCGAGGTGCTCGCGGACCATCTGCTGATTGTCGACAAGGGACGCACCGCATTCCTCGGGACCGTCGACGAGGCGAAGGGAGACACGGGCATCGGGATGCGCGTGATCGTCGAGCCGGCCGCGGGCAACGGGGGCGAGCGAGAGATCCTCGAACCCCGATCGGACGAAGAGATCCTTTCCATCGTCGAACGGGGACTCCGGGAGAAGCGCAAGGTGACCTTCAAGCCGGCGAGCCTCGAGGACGCGTTCATCAAAATCGTGGGGGGATCGATTGAAAGCGAAGATACGTGAGGCCCTGTACATCGGGCTGTTCGACGCGCTGCCGCTCCTGCGAGACCCGATGCTGCTCGTCGTGATCAGCCTGTTCGCGTTCCTCCCCGTGATCTTCATCTTCGTCTTTGCGGACCAGGCCTCCGCCGTTCAGTCGCTCATCGGGGCGATCGTCCTGACGTTCTCCTTCACCGGACTCTTCGCGTCCCAGAGCGTCTACTTCAACAAACAGTGGTTCCGGTTCCAGGACATGTTCGTCGCGTCGAAGGTCTCGCCCGCATCGTATGCGCTCGGGCTCTCGGTGAGCGGGCTCGTCGTGGCGCTTCCTTCCGTCGTCGTGGCGATTACCTTCCTCGTCCTCTCGGGCCCTTCGACGGTCGTCGGGATCCTCCTCATGCTGACGACATCCGTGCTGCTCTGGATCGGACTCGTCTTCGTCGGCTTCGCGATCGGCGCGACGACGAAGAACGCGCGCCGGGCGAACTCGATCCCTCAAGTGCTCAGCATCGCCCTCGGCTTCCTGCCGCCCGTGTACTATCCGCTCGACCGCTTGGACGCCTATCCCATCGCCCAAGCCTTCGCCATGCTGATCCCGACGACGCACGCCGCGCAACTCGCGAAGTACTACTTCGGGATCCTCCCAAACATACCGGTGTGGCAGGTCTGGGTCGGGTGGGCGTACCTCCTTGGCTTTGCGGCCCTGATGGGCGTCGTCGCGGCGCGGCGGGCCCACTGGGTCGACCCATAGGGCGGCCCAATCCTTATCCCGCGGGACCCGAATCGGCAGACGATGCGCTTCGTATTCGAGGACACCGGCCTCCGGGTTCGGAATCTCGATTCCGCGATTGACTTCTTCACGAAGGTCCTCGGGATGAAACTCGAGAAGCGCGTGAAGGCGGAATGGACCAAGGGCGAATTTGCCAATCTCTGGAGTCCGGACGGCAAGCACAAGCTCGAGCTGAACTGGTACGCGCCGGACAGTCCGGTCGCGGGGCCGTTCCGAGAGGGAGACGAGCTCGACCACCTCGGATTCGCGGTCGATGACTTCGAGGCGGCGTTGCGGCGGTTGGAGGCCGCCGGATACCGACCGGCGCTCGGCCCGTTCCATGAAGGCGGCTGGCACATCGCCTTCGTGCCCGTCGTCGAAGGGATCTGGCTCGACGTCTTCCATGTCGACGCCCCGCGGCGGCGGGAGGGGAAACCTCGGAAGCGACCCGCGAGACGCCGGAAGCGGTGAATCGCGATTAGGATCCCTTGTCCTCAATCGCCTCGAGCCACTTCCGGACTTCCTCGACGGCCCCGGGGTCCTCGAGCGTCGTTGTGTCGCCGATCTCCTGCCCGCTGACGAGCGATCGGATCACGCGGCGCATAATCTTTCCGCTCCGGGTCTTCGGGAGCTTCTCCGTGATGTAGATGTCGTCCGGGACCGCGATCGCACCGATCGCCGAGCGGACGTGCTTCTGCAGGTCGGCGGGCAACGCGTCCGATCGCTTGAATCCGGATTTCAGGACAACGTACGCGACGAGCGCCTGGCCTTTCAACGGATGCGGCTTCCCGACGACCGCGGCCTCGGCGACCTTCGGGTGGCTCACGAGGGCGGACTCGACCTCCATTGTGCCGATGCGGTGGCCGGCGACGTTGATCACGTCGTCGATGCGGCCCATGAGCCAGAAGTAGCCGTCCTCGTCGACCCGCGCGCCATCGCCCGTGAAGTATTTTCCGGGAACCTGTGACCAGTAAACCTGCTCGTATCTCCCCGGATCCTTGTAGATCGTCTGGAGCATCGCGGGCCACGGTCTCGTGATGACGAGATACCCGCCCGTGTTCACCGCCACGGGCTGGCCGTGTTCGTCGACGACCGCCGCTTCGATCCCGGGGAAGGGCCGCGTCGCGGATCCGGGCTTCGTCGTCGTGAGGCCGGGGAGCGGGGTGATGAGGATCATGCCCGTCTCCGTCTGCCACCACGTGTCGACGATGGGACAACGGCCACCGCCGATCGCCTTGCGGTACCACCGCCAGGCCTCCGGATTGATCGGCTCGCCGACGGTCCCCAGGAGCCGCAGGCTCGAGAGGTCGTGCTTCTTCGGATGCTCGTCGCCCCACCGCATGAACGCGCGGATCGCGGTGGGTGCGGTGTAGAGAATCGTGATCTGGTAGTCCTCGATCATCCGCCAGAACCGGTCCGGCGCGGGCCAGTCCGGCGCGCCCTCGTACATGAAGACGCTCGCGCCGTTCGCGAAGGGTCCGTACACGATGTACGAGTGACCGGTGACCCACCCGATGTCCGCGGTGCACCAGTACAGGTCGTCCTCCTTCAGGTCGAAGATATAGCGCGTCGTCGTCGCGACGCCGACTAAATAGCCGCCCGTCGAGTGTTGGATCCCTTTCGGTTTCCCCGTCGTGCCGGAGGTGTAGAGAAGGAAGAGCGGGTCCGTCGCGGGGATTCCCTCCGGAGGACACACGGCCTCCACTTTCGCCGCGAGCTCGTGCCACCAGTAGTCGCGACCCTCGCGCATCGGGACATCGATGCCCGCCCGCCTGAACACGACGACGTGGCGGACGATCCGAAGGCCCTCGAGCGCCTCGTCGACGACCTTCTTCAGCGGAAGAGCGGAGCCTCGCCGATATCCCGCGTCCGCCGTCACGACAACCGCCGATTCGGCGTCCTCGACGCGATCGCGGATCGCCCGCGCGCTGAAGCCGCCGAAGATGACGCTGTGCACCGCGCCGATTCGCGCGCACGCGAGCATCGCGACCGCCAGCTCGGGGATCATCGGCATGTAGATCGTGACCCGGTCGCCCCGCTTCACGCCGAGTCCGCGCAGCACGTTCGCGAAGCGGTTCACGTCCCGCCATAGATCGTGGTACGTCAGTACCCGCCGGTCCCCCGGTTCGCCCTCCCAGACGATTGCGGCCTTGTTGCGGCGCGGCCCCTTCAGGTGGCGGTCAAGGCAGTTCGCGGATACGTTGATGCGGCCACCGACGAACCATCGGGCGAAAGGCGGCTTCCACTCAAGGACCCGGGACCATGCGGCGGTCCAGTCGAGGTCCTTCGCCATCTTGGCCCAGAAGGCCTCCGGGTCGCGTGCCGCTTCGCGGTAGAGGTCGTCATCGCGCGCCAGCGCGAGCTTGCGGAATGCATCCGGCGGCGGGTACTGCTCCTTCTCCTTCAGCAGGCTGTCGATCGTCGCACTCGACACGACCACCGCGAGACCTCCTGACGCGCCGTGCGTAACGAAGCGGGCCCTTATCACGATGATGCATCGAGGCCGTGCGGATTCGAGCACGCGTCGGCGGCAATGCAACCTTGTTTAAGGTTAACGAACGCCCGCCGACCCTGTGGGATGTTCATGGCCTTCACGGCCGGAGAACGACCTTCAGAGAGTCCTTCGCCTGCGCCACCAGATGGAAGCCTTTCGCGGCCTCCTCGAGGGGCAGGACGTGCGTGATGAGGTCCGCAACCGCAATCTTGCGTTCGGCCAGAAGCGTAATCGCCGCGCGGATGTCCTGAGGGCTACCGCCATACGAGGCCACGGTCGTGATCTCGTCCCGCCACAAGGCGTTGAACGGAATCTCAATCTTCGCAGTCGGCTCCGTGGGTGCGAACAAGAGAATCGTGCCGCCCCGGTCCACGCAAGCCAGGCCTTGCGCAATCGCTTTCGGCGCGCCTGTGCACGTGACAACGAGGTCCGCGAGGTGACCGTCGGTTCCGTCTCGCACCTTCGTCGGCACGTCGTCCCGACCGTCAATCGCGAGGTCGGCGCCCGCCTTCCGTGCGGCGGCCCGACGCGAGTCGACCAAATCCGTTGCGATCACTCGTGCGGCCCCGGACGCTTTCGCGAGCTTGACGTGCAACAGGCCCGCCACGCCGCTTCCGATGACGAGGACCGTGCGTCCAGGTCGGAGATCTGCGAGGCGCTGCCCGCGGATGACGCAGGCGAGCGGCTCGATGAAGACCGCGTCCTCATCCGAGATCTCCTTCGGGAGCACGAAGACGCCGTGCTTCACGTTGATCGGCGGCACCCGCACGAATTCCGCGAATCCGCCCGGGTCGAAGTTCGTCGTTCGCAGCGTGTCACACACGGTCTCGTGGCCCGCGAGGCAGTAGCGGCAGTGGCCGCAGGGCACGTGGTGGGAGACGAACACCCGCTCGCCCCGCTTCACCGCATCGACGCCCGCGCCGACCTCGACGACCTCCGCGGCGATCTCGTGGCCGAGGACGAGCGGCGCCTTCGGTTTACGGTACCACTCCATGACGTCGGAACCGCAGATCCCGCTCGCGCGCACCTTGACGAGGATCTCACCCGCGCCGATTTTCGGCTTCGGAATGTCGACGATGCGCACGTCGTCGTTCGCGTAGTACATGGCGGCGCGCATGGGCCGCCTACTTGCGGGCCTTGCCGCCCTTGAGGACGTCGAGGGCTTCCTTCGGCGTCGCGCGCTCGTGGACGACCGCCCGGACCGCGCGAATCATCCCGACCGGGTTGGCGGATTGCCAGATGTTCCGTCCCATGTCGACGCCCGCCGCCCCCGCTTGGACGGAGTCGTATGCGAGTTCGAGCGCATCGAGCTCCGTCTCGAGCTTCGGGCCGCCTGCGACGACGAGCGGAACCGGGCAGCCTTCGACCACCTTGTCGAAATCCGGCTCGCAGTAGTACGTCTTCACGAAGTGAGCTCCGAACTCCGCGGCGATGCGCGTCGCGAGGCCGAGGTAGCGGGCGTCTCGCTTCTCGAGCTCCTTGCCCACCGCCGTCACCGCGAGGACCGGCAGGCCCACCTCCTCGCCTTCGTCGACGAGATGCCCGAGGTTCACGAGGCTCTCGTGCTCGTGCGGCGCCCCGACGAAAATCGAGAGGGCGACCGCGGAGGCGTTCAGGCGGACGGCCTCCCGCATCGATGTCGTGATCTTCTCGTTGGACAGGTCCTCGTTGAGGACGCTCGCGCCTCCCGACACCCGGAGGACGATCGGGACGTTCGCGCCGGGGTCGATCGAGGTCCGCACGACGCCTCGAGTCACCATCACCGCATCCGCGTACGGCAGGAGCGGCTCCAGCGTCTTGCGGGGGATCTCGATTTTGCGCGTCGGCCCGAGGAAGTATCCGTGGTCTGCAGCGAGCATGACGGTGTGGCCGTCCGTCGGCCGGATGATCCGAGCCAGGCGATTCTGAAGTCCCCAGGGCATTGTACTCCCGATGCCTCGTGGCGCGCGTCGGATTCCGTGTTCGCCTTAAAGTCTTTCCTCCCGGTGAGCCCGATAGCCTCCGAACCTATGATGGCACGCCCTTCCCCCGAGCCGACCGACGGCGCAACGCAATCCTTAATGCGTTCCGAGCGGTTTCAAGAGGCCCTGGAGGGAAGGACTCGGCCCAGCGGAGACCGATCTTAGCCTTCGCGGTCTCGGTCGCCGCGGGCATCCTGATCCTGATCGACGGGTTCGCTGTCACCTACGTTCGCGAAATCAATTTCACGGGCCCTCAAGATATCGAGGCTGTCCTCGCAACCATCGGGTATGCGCAGAGCGTGGTTGTTCTCGTCGCAGCAATCATGCTTTTGCTTGTGCCTCGTCGACATGGATCTTTGGGATACCTCATCATCGTGTTCTCCGGCGCGAGTATACTCGTGGGGGCAGGGTTCTATCTCGGCTTGGTACTCGGGATCGTCGGAGGACTCCTCGGGGTAACCTGGAAGCCACCCGCCATGGTTCGTCAACCTCGAGTTCCGACAGCTCTCGGGTGGCGGCCCCAAACGGCGAATGACCGCGTGCCGAACCACGAGATGGTGCCCCCGGCCGATGAAGAGACCGTTCAGCCGTCAGGCGAGGCGCCGCCGAAGTGGGACCGCTGACGGCGATGCAGCCCCGTACGGAATGATATCGGGCCATCCGGGTCCAACGAAATCGGCGATGAATCGCGACCGACGAGCGGCTCCCGTCAAGGACGCCGGATTGGCTTGTCGACATAGCAGCGGGCGGGATCGCTCCAGATGTATACCCGCTGGGCCCGGTGCGCGCCCGTTCCAGTGATGACGAACACCCGGCCGATCTTGCGGCCGACCGCCGCGAGCTTCTCGCCCGCGACGTTATCGCCGACGCTCCCGAGTTCACTCAACGACCCTTCCCTCCTTGACGAGGGACTCAACGACCCGGAAAGCGAGGTCGAGGTCCATCCCCAGAGCCTCCGCGACATCCGTGACGTAGGTGGCGCGTCGATCCTTGAGGTACCGGAGGATCGCATTCCGTGCCTTCCCGTCCGTCCAAGACTTGACGACGACGACGCGAGCTTCTCGGAGTTCGTCCACGTAACTTTCGACCGCGCGCTCGAGGAACTCGGTGCGTGAACGCATCCGCGTTCTCCGAACGAGCTCATCGATTTCGTCGAGGAGGGGCCGAGGCAAGCGCAAGGAGATCGTGGGCTTTCGGATCGTTGGAGATTGCATGCATTGCACAGCTCCCATATGAAGGCTAGCGTCACATGAACCCGACATGCCCTAATGCAAACCGGACCTCTGTTGCCAAGCGCGGGACAACGGCGAATCCAAGGTAGCTCGCACCTCTTGCATAATCTTGGCCGGCGGGGTCGTGGTCCGGTCCGCCGAAACGCTGAAACCGCCAACCGAGTGTACCCCTCGCGGTCCTTTCATGGCCGAACGCAAGCACGCATCCCACATGCCTCCCGGATTCACCGCCGTAACACCCTATCTCACCGTGGACGACCCGGACCGTCTCCTGGCTTTTGTCAAGGAAGCCTTCCGGGCCGAGGAACTGGAAGACCAGCGTGCCGTAGGCTCCGACGGAAAGATAGCGCATGCCGCCCTCCGCGTCGGTGGCGGTATCGTCGAGATCGGCCGGGCCGCCGCTCAATGGAGAGCCCTCCCTTCCGGTATCCACCTCTATGTCCGCGACGTGGACGCCACCTACAAGCGCGCCCTCAGGGCGGGAGGTGTGAGTCTGCACGACGTGCGGGATATGGAATACGGGGAGCGCGCGGCGGCCGTTCGAGATCCCAGTGGCAACCACTGGTACATTGCGACGTACACGGGCCAGATGGGGAAGAAGTCCGGCTAAGGATCACGCCGGGTGGCTCGCCCTTTGAATCGCCGATGTGACGTGGCACGCGCATCCGCCGCCCGGGCAGTTCATTTCCGCAGGATCAGGTGGCTGTCCCCGAACTCGTGCCACCGGTATCCGTTCGCAATCGCCTCACGATACGTTTCCATCACGCGCGGCAACCCGATGAACCCGGCGAGCATCGCGAGATGACTCGTCACGGGATCGTGGAAGCCGGTCAGCAGGCCGTCGATCGCGCGGACCGGGTTGCCGGGATGGACGAACACGCGCGTGAATCCCTGGCGGGGCCGCATCCCGTCCGGCGTCCACGCCGACTCGAGCGCGCGGACGACCGTCGTGCCGATCGCGACGACGCGATGGCCCGCCTCCCGCGTGAGGTTGACCAGTCTCGCCGCGTCCTCCGATACCTCGAAGGGCTCCGGGTAGACAGCCTGTTGTTCGACGGCATCCGCCTCGATCTCAAGGCTGCTGACGCCGGCATGGAGCAGAACGGTCGCGAAGCGAACGCCGGCAGCCGCCAATGCTTTCTGGACCCGGGCTGTGATCGGCCGTGCCGCCGACGGCATCTCGGCGCTGCCGGGGATACGGGAGAAGAGGCTCCGGTACGCGTCGAGGGGCCAGGCCTCCGGGACGTACCCGTAGTGGATCGGCACGCCCTCCCGCTCCAGGATCGGCTCGAGCGGCCGGTCCGTGTGGATGAACCAGAGCCGCGGGATGCCGGGATACGACGCGACGAACGTCACAGTCGCGCCGCCTACAGCGGCGTCTTCGCCCGCGCGGATCGGCATCGGTCCCGGACGGGCCGGGTCCCAGCGGGGCTCCGCGAGCCAGAGGCGCTCTGCGTAACGCGTGCTGAGATTGAGCGTGAACGTCCCCGAGGCGCCGCGGGCCACGAGGCTCGCGGGCAGCGTCGCGCTCTCATTCGCGACGAGGAGATCGCCCGCGGACAGGAACCGAGGCAGGTCCTCGAACGGCGCGTGGACGGTCCCTTCCGGCGTCGTGACGAGGAGCCGCACCTGGTCGCGCGCGCCGCGTTCCAGCTCGGCCGGCCCCGAGGCGAAGAGATTCCGCGGCTGCTCGAAGACGAGGTCCTGGCGTTTCACGCGGGCACCTCCCACGCCGCTCCCTGCGCCTCGAACCGCTGGCCCGTGACCCGGAGCGGATCTTGGCCTTCGAGCCATGCCCAGAACGGCAGGGTGACGTCGGGCAGCGGCCGATCGGTGATGTCCTGTCCCGGGAACGCATCCTGGTGCATCTTCGTCCGTAGATCGCCCGGATCCACGGCGACGACGCCGACGCCCGCCTTCCGGAGCTCCGCCGCGAGCGTCTTCGTGACAAGTTCGAGGGCGGCCTTGCTGCTCCCGTAGCCGCCCCAGCCCGTATAGCCCGCGCGGGCGGCGTCGCTCGTGATGTTGACGACGAGACCTCTCGACGACGTCAGGATCGGAAGGCAGTCGCCGATCAACGCAAGCGGCGCGATCACGTTCACCTCGAACACCCGCCGAAGGGCCGGGAGCGGATGCTCCACGAGAGGAGGGAGCGGAGACGGCCCGAGTTCGGATGCGTTGTTGACGAGGAGGTCCAGTCGGCCGTGGCGAGCCGCGACGTTCGCGAGTTCGCGTCGATGCGCCGCATCGGAGACGTCGCCCGGCACGACCGTCATCGTCGTGCGGGTCTCCCGGAGGCGTTCGGCGGCCTCCCGAAGGGCCGCTTGATCTCTCGCCGTAAGGATGAGCGTCCAGCGTTGCCGAGCGAGGAACTCCGCGAGCGTGTATCCGAGTCCGCGGCTCGCGCCGGTGATGAGCGCGACGCGCTCGGCGGTCGTCATGGCCGGTGCAGGCCGTCCGTGATTAATCTACCTTCATGTATACAAAATCTACAAAACAGCGGCCCGTCGATCCGGCGTCGAGCTGTCCCCGGCGTCCGTTGGAACCGATCGCACAGAGGCCGCATCCGTCGAACCGCAAGCTTATACGCACGACGATTCTTCGGTCCGCCGACGAGGCGGGACCGATGGCCGAGACGTCCACCATCCAGGAGAAGCCCCTTCGCCGGTTCTGCGAGCAGGCCCTGGTGAAGCTCGGCGTCCCTCCGGAGGACGCGCGCGTCACGACGGACGTCCTCGTCCTCGCGGACCTGCGCGGGATCGACTCGCACGGCGTCGCGCGACTCGGCCGCTACGTCGGCGGGTTGAAGGCCGGCTACATGAAGCCGCACGACGAGAGCCGCATCCTCAAGGAGACGAAGGCGACCGCGCTCATCGACGGCGGACAGAGCCTCGGCCAGGTCGTCGGCAAGAAGGGGATGGACGTCGCCATCCGGAAGGCGAAGGACACCGCGGTCGGCATCGTCACGGTGCGGAACTCGAACCACTACGGCATCGCGGGTTACTACACGCTCATGGCGCTCGAGCACAACCTGATCGGCGTGAGCATGACGAACGCCGCGCCGCTCGTCGTGCCGACGTTCGGCCGCATCTCCGTGCTCGGCACGAACCCGATCTCGCTCACGGCGCCGGCGATGAAGGAGAAGGCGTTCGTCCTCGACATGGCGACGTCGACGGTGCCGAGGGGCAAGGTCGAGGTCTACAACCGCCTCGGGAAACCGATCCCGCACGGCTGGGCCGTCGATGAGACGGGACGGAGTTCGACGGACCCCGCGCGGGTGCTGAAAGCGCTCGCGACCCGACTCGGCGGCGGCCTCCTCCCGCTCGGCGGCGAGGGCGAGGACCTCGGTGGGCACAAGGGCTACGGGCTCGCCCTCATGGTCGACATCCTGTGCGGCGTGCTGAGCGGCGCGGCGACGGGGCTGCAGGTCTACGCCGACGAGAAGCGGCCCGACGTCGGGCATTTCTTCATGGCCCTCGACCCGAGCGCGTTCCGGCCGCTCGACGAGTTCCGGCGGGACATGGACCGACTCGCGCGCGAGTTGAAAGAGAGCCCGAAAGCCGAGGGCCAGGATCGGATCTACGTGCACGGAGAGAAGAGCTATGCCCGGACGGAGACGCACCGCAAGGAAGGCATCCCCCTCGGTCCAAAGGTGGCGGAGGAGCTGAAGAAAATCGGGAACGACCTGGGCATCCCCTGGCCCGGGTGAATGCCCGGGCGGGTTGCCGAGGGGTCCGCACGGGCGAAACGACTCGGCGGCTGAACACGTTCGACGTGACGAACCTCGTGGTGGGGGCGATCATCGGCGCGGACGTGTACGTGGCCACGGCGATCGGCGCGCGGCTGGTCGGCCCCGCGTCCCTCGTCGTCTGGGTCCTCGCCGGCCTCATGGCGGGCGTCATCGCACTCTCGTTCGCGTACTGCGTCATGTTCCTCCCGAAGGTCGGCGGGCCCTACGCCTACGTCAAGGCGGTCTCCGGCCCGTTTCCCGGATTCATGGTGGGCTGGGGCCTCTTGCTGGCGGAATGGTTCTCCCTTGCGGTGTTCCCGGTCGCCTTCGCCCAGTATTTCGTCGCCCTCGT
>WNGG01008345.1_pt1 | contig 13500 bp, 10 predicted proteins | sample 5400661 | NCBI WGS metagenome assembly WNGG01 (sample SAMN13153372, study PRJNA577476) | soil metagenome | isolation source: 100 cm soil or saprolite under Garry oak tree replicate 1 | place: USA:California | collected 2016-06-15
AAGCGCTGGACATACTGCATGTTGCGCTCTTGCGCAGCTTGTAGACTCTGCGCGGCAGCCTGATTGGCCTTGAGGACCTCCATGCCTTCTGTGAAAAAGCGTTGGGTATACTGGACGCTGCGCTCTTGCGCGGCTACCATATCCTCGACTGCTTTCTGGTTAGCGGTGAGTACTCCCATCCCTTCGATAAAGAAGCTTTCCGCTATTTTCCGATTACGCTCCTGGGCCCCTACCATGTGCTTTACCACAGCTTCGTTTGCCTCATGAAAGGATGTGAGCAGTGTCGAGGCAGAATCAGAGATCTTATTGTCAGCCATGATCGTATTCCTTTTCTTGCAGAAAAATAGAGCTTACTATAGACGTCTTTGCTTGTGACCGGCGGTGCTCGTTGCTGCTCTCTCTTTATGAGCCAGCATCAGTGGTTACTAGACAGAGCAAGCGGAAAAGCTAAAGATAGTATAGCGGATAATAGACGAGAGGGCAAGGGAAAGAGACTTACGGCAGGGCGATTGAAAAGTCCACACGAGGCGAGAAACGACAGTATGGCTACCGCCCCGCCACATGACGACCGCCACATGACGACCGCCCCGCCACATGACGACCGCCCCGCCACATGACGACCGCAAGGGTCGTCACTACTATACTACGTCTCATGCCCGCTGTGCCCGCCGTATATAGTAGTGACGACCCTTGCGGTCGTCATGGGGGTGACTGGCCTTGACAAGAGAAAGAGCAGAGTCCATACTCAGCGAGAAGCTATGATCAGACGCGATCTACTTGAAAGGTACGCCTAAATGCCAGCAGTTATTTATGATAGCAAACCTCTTGTGAAGCGTATGACGGAAGCGTTACGTGAGGAGGCAGTAAAGTTTCGAGAGCAACATCAGCGTCCGGTGCGCTTGGCCCAGTTGGTGGCCGGACATGATGCGGCTGCCGCGGTGTATAGCCGACAGCTGGCACGTTCTTGCCAGATGATTGGTGTAGACTGTGTAATACGGGCATATCCATTCGAGATTACCGAGGAAAAGTTACGCAACGAAGTGGCTACGCTCAATGATGATGCGACCACTGATGGTGTAGTGCTGTTGTTGCCCTTGCCAGCACATATCCGCCAGCGTATTGTGACCGATGTGCTGCGGCCAGAAAAGGATGTTGATGGGCTTGGCTCACGCAACGCTGGTAACTTGCTGCTGGGCTTCCCCAGCTTCATTCCTTCAACGGCTGATACCATTTTAGCGGTAGTGCAGGATGCCAAGATTAACGTAGCCGGTCGGCACGTGGTAATTGTTGGACGAAGTAATATTGGCGGTAAGCCCGCAGCCCTGGTCTTAATGCAACAAGATGCAACGGTGACCATCTGCCATTCATATACGCCGAATTTGGCGAGTATCACACGTACGGCTGATATTCTCGTGGTGAGCGCGGGACGCCCAGCTCTGATCACGGCGGATATGATAAAGCCGGGGGCAATTGTATTCGATGCCGGCATTAATGCGCTTGATGGTAAGGTAGTGGGGGATGTGCAGCAAGCCGATGTACAAGAGGTAGCTTCTTTTGTGACTCCTGTTCCTGGTGGCCTCGGTCCACTAACACACCTCATGCTTATTCGCCACACCCTCATGGGGCCACAATAAGACCGCTGACAGATACGGATCGGCTGCACAGGCAACCGACCTGTACCTGTTTGTGGCAGTTTATGCTTGTCTGACTTGGTTGGGACGCGTGAAAAAGGCGATAGCAGCACCAATCACGGCCAGTACAAAAAATGCACCGGCGTAGAGCTTATGAGCAGTCATCGTAACGGCACGATGGTTACTATAACCCACGAAGTGGTAGATTCCTGGAATCAGGTAGTAGATACCTAGAATGATGCAAAGAATAGCAGCGGCAATAGCAGCGTAAAATAGGGCTTTTTTCATAGTCTCTCAATTCCTCCCTCAAAATATGTTGTTCATGCTGAACAATGATAGGTTCCACTTTTTTCCAACGAGCGAAATCCTCTAGCATAAAAAAAGGGATGAAATATAGCCATTTTGGGTGGATATATTTCTATGTGCTTAGAGCATGCTGCCCATGGCAGGGGCATGCTGCCCATGGCAGGGGCATGCTGCCCATGGCAGGGGCATGCTGCCCATGGCAGGGGCATGCTGCCCATGGCAGGGGCATGCTGCCCATGGCAGGGGCATGCTGCCCATGGCAGGCTATATACGAATCCGTCGGCTGGCGAAGCCGTCGTATAGTAGTGGCAGGGCTTGCCCCTGCCATGTCCCGCGCTGCCATGTCCCGCGCTGCCATGCCCCGCGCTGCCATGTCCCTCGCACATGTTACAGAATCACAACAATATGTTACAGAATCTCAACGACGTTCGCTTGTTTCTTAACCGATCCCTTACTTGTTCTCCACACAGACTCAGCTTCTAGCTGGTAGAATTGCAGATGTAGAGAGAAATGTGACTGTATGGATGGACTGCCCTAAAGGGACCAAATGTAGGGACTGCAAGCAGCACGTATCAATGTGTTGCGTTCCCACTTTCTTCCCACAACAACTATGCATCGTTTCGATTAGGAGAATAGACTATGGTTCCTAGCATAAGCAGAAACAGCGAGCGACAGATGTCCGATTTAAATAGGTTATATAACAACTTGTTCCCAGAGAATGGCCTTTTAGAAACGATGGAGCAGATACGCCGCTTTGAGTTGCTCCGCTTAGCCTTTTTTGTGTTGAAGCTGCGTAAGCTCGAACAACGTATAGGCGGTGGGCAGGAGACAGCAGGAAGGGGAGAAATGGATGAGCAGGAGTTTCGACGTAGCCTGATGCGCCATGTCATCTTCCAGCAAGTGCTGACGCTTATTTCGCTGGATGCACGTGAGCAGGCATTGCAGATTATTGAGGCATGCCAAAAGTAAAAAGATGGTAACTCTTTAGGACTCCTCACCACTCGCGGTGGTTCGCAAAAGGTGTTTTGATGCTGGGCCGTTTGGCAGTCGCCGACTGCCAAACGGCCCAGCATCAAAACACCTTTTATCAATAGCCGGAATACGCATAGCGGTTTTGACGGGTGAAGATTTCACCGTTTATACGTACGATGACACCTTCTTTATTGAGGTTATTCCTCAATGTTTGCACATTAACATCGTTACTAACTAGAAGCATACGGGGAGCGATTTTACGCAGGTTAAACTCTTTAAACTTGCTGGACGAAGAAAGTTCGTCAGCCGCGGCTTCGCTGGAGACTTCGAGCAGCAGGACTTGGGAGATTTTGATGTCTTTGTAGAGCTTTACCCAATCACGCAGGGTATAGGCGACATTTTGTGGTATCTCTTTCTGGCTGCGTTCGGCGAGGATTTCCAATATCTCCTCTATATCATAACCAGCTTCGACGCCGCGCAACAGCGAAGCCTTGGTCATCGTCAGGCGGCTGACCATTTCAACTTGATTCACCTGAGCAAATGGTAAGATGCTGTACAACGTAGGTATATCGGGTTGCAGCAAGAGCAGTTCAAAATTGGGCTGCACGATCAGTCCTTGAGAGCCAGATGTCATTGTGGAAGGAAGCTTCTCTTTAGTCGAGAGAACGGCAGCCCCTACATCGGTGAGCATGAAGAACTCAGGATTGACAGGTTTGCCAGCTTCGGGTTGTGAGGCTTGCTGGTAGCCGAGAGTCACCAGACCAAACTCATAGAGCGTAGATGCTAGCATCCCCGTGTAGACTTCACCTTCGCAGCTATTCCACTTAGCTCGCATAGCTGGAGTGGTACGACGATTGGCGGTACGCTGGCTATAATGGGGAGGGCGTAGCTCAAAGGGGTCCTTATCCCAGATTTTTTGTAGCAGCGAAGCGACGCTGTACCATTGCCCTGCTATACAATCTTTGAGGTGTTCAACTAGCGAAGCACGGGCCACAATCGGATTCCAGTAGTAGGGGTCCCACTGGTGAAAGTTTGCGCCATTGATATCCAGCCAGTGAAAGCTTTTCGTCCAACACTGCACCAGTTTGCGTGCCTGCTCCTCAAGGTGCAATTGTGCCCACTGTTCTAACTGTGCGCCGGGCTCGTAGCGTTGTTTCATGCCATCCATTGTGCTTTTGGAGAGCTGGATCAGGCCGAGTTCCTTAGCTATTTGAAAGATCATCTCGAGATATTCATTATTGTCACCCATGAAGCGGTAGCGCGGCTTGCCATGCAGGAGTGGCAGGATCATCTTGTTGGCGATACGTTTGGGAACAGTACCTGCCTGGGTTGGTTCGATATTTTGCTGGTAGACAGCACCGAGAATAATCGCCAGATCATAGATGGCAGAGGTATGGCCAGCATGTATGACTTCAGGCGGAGAAGCGAGAGGGACAAAGGCCAAAGGTACTTCTGCCTGGATTGGATGGAGAGCTGCCTGGCGCAGATTGTTATAGATATTCGAGGGTATAAAAAGTACGCGCTGTTGCCCGGAGAACGTGTCGAAAGCAATAGCGTATTCATCGAAGGTATGCAGGGCGTTGAGCAGTTTTGTATCATCATAGCCCGTGTGTTGACGTACCGCTTGCATGCTCACGCTGCCTCTCTGCTCACAGAGCCATTTGAAGAGATCATGCAGGGGCGGATCAAGCTGTTGCAACACTTCAAAAGCGGCCTGCGGGTCTAACAGTTCCGTCTCGATCATCTGACGCAGTTGGGTTGTGTTGTAGTAGCCAACGTTGGGCAGGTTGTAGTGAGTGGCAACGAGGTCCAGATTGCCATAATAAAACTGGTTCATGATTTTATCGAGCGTCATCTGGGAGCGATCAGACTTGGGTGAGAAAAACTCCTTTCCGGCAGTGTAGAGGGCATCGGCATTTTCTGGATAGGCGGCCAGCAAGATGACCTGCTCACTTATGGAGACGACCTTATTTTTGGTGCTACGCACAGCCGTCGGCTGTACACGCACAGTCGTCGTTTGCTCCTGAATGAGAAGATAGTGTTCAAGGTTGGCAATAGCTACTGCCAGTTGCGCCGGCGAAATCTGCGCTTTCTGCTGGATTACGTCGCGTCGTGTGCCACCGCGGGCAGAGTGATGCAACAGTTGATATAAGATGTCGCGCTCATTCTCGGAAAGATATTCCCAGACAAAACGGGCTGCGATAGGGTCTTTAATACGTTGGAACAGGATATCCTGACGCGAGGAGGAGCGGGTGTCAGTCAGCCCACGCATACCCCAGAGACGATATACTTCCTCAAGTTGTTGAGGCGTACAAAGTACTAATTCTTGTCGAAATGTTTTCATGATGTTCTGTTTCAAGAATTCCAGGGTGACCACGAGGATCCCCTGGAATGCTAAATGTAGGGGCGACCCTGGTGGTCGCCCTGAGCACAGTTATTCAGCCGAATATTGTTCGAGGTAGTGGATCACCTCACGTGTTAACTGACTTGGCGTTGAGGCACCGGCGGTAACAGCGACGCGCTTTTTGCCTTTGAGCCAGTCGGTGTTCAGTTGAGAAAGGTCTTCAATACGTACTGCCGGTACCCCGGCCAGTTCCTGAGATACCTGCACGAGGCGATTAGTATTGTTGCTGCGCGGGTCGCCAACGACGATAGTAAGGTCAGCTCCCTTGGCCTGGTCTGCCACCGCTTCCTGGCGCGTCTGGGTGGCGGCACAAATATCTATATGCACCTCGGCGTGCGGATAACGCGTCTTGATGTAGGCAATGACGCGGCGGGTATCCCACTGAGACAATGTGGTTTGGGTAGAGACGGCCAGTTTCTTTGTCTGCTCAGGCGTAAGTGCCAGGGCCTCGACGTCAGCTTCACTTTCGACCAGACTGATATGGCCCGGCACTTCGCCCAGCACGCCTTCCGGTTCAGGATGGCCCTTTTTGCCAATATAGAGAATGTAGTAGCCCTTGCTGACGAGATCATGCACGAGATCATGAGTAACAGTCACATCGGGACAGGTGGCGTCAATACAATAGAGGCCACGCTCGCGTGCGCGTTGTTTGACAAGGGGTGAGACGCCATGAGCGGTAAAGATAACCGTACCCTCGGTGACTTGTTCCAGGATGCTAGCACGATCGGGGCCATCGAGGGTAATCACACCGAGATTGCTGAGTTCAGTAATGGCATGGCGATTGTGGACGATCTGCCCAATAATATAGATAGGCCGTGGTACAGTAGGATCTTTAGCAGTTTTACGAACTATTTGCAATGCATCAACTACGCCGTAGCAATAGCCACGTGGTGAGATTTTAATAACTTCCATCAGTTCCTCTAATATACTCTATCCATAGAAAGTTTTATTGCGAAGGTGAGGATACTCACACGTCGACATAGGAGCGTGCAACTCCTATAAACTCCGTTACATCTATCTGCACGGAGAAAATCTATCCTCTGTAGTTTACCATAAATGGGGTTGTTTTTGCATCTTGTCTACTGTTTTTTGCAACGCCTTCTTTGAAAGGCTGCGTTACCAAAAATTATTATAACGGGCAAAGTCCTGGTCGAAATTTGGCAAAAATATAGTGCAAGTCTTCAGGTGTGTAGAGACAGACAGCGGGGAGGAGTCCAGCCAGTTCTTCGACAGAGGGCTCGGCTTGCGATAAATCAAAGATGAGCAAGGGAGTACGCCGACCAATACATCCTTGAGCAATGGTAGCCGCAGTTATCACCGGCACGGGCAATGAGGGTGGCGGTATACTGATCAAAAGTTGGACATATGGGATAGTTGCAGAAGCATGACGAGGTGTATCTTCCTGATAAATCTGTTTCATAGCAGCTCGTTGCAGCAAATACCGGTAGGGTTGTCGCTGCTCTTCCGGCCCAATCAATAGAGCCGAGCGACCACTGAGTCCCCCGAGGCAGGCATCGGCAATAGACACAAGCTCTTCAGCTTCTTGTATGTGCAAAGGGGCAACATCCTGCATTAGCAGCGTTTCCTCTAAGATAGACAGGCATAAATCTAAGAATTCCAATATGTTCCTCCTCATACTATAGCAAATGTAATCGACTTGACAATATCAGGTGATTACCTTATTTTTTGTAAGTGGTGGGATGAAAAAGGCATACTGAGGTTGTGCTTCTATTACTTCTTACATTAATAGTTGGTGATGATCAGGTGTTCTGCATCTCTATTATTGCGATCTTGAAAGCTAACCAAATATTTCTTATCAAAGGCTCTGATGGTTAATCCCTTGTGAGCATACAGGTTGAGGATGGTGGGCGTGTTTTTAATGACCAGCATGAATTGCGCCTGGCAGTGATCTGATAGATAATCAGCCAGGCGTTCTTGATCGTGTTTGCCAAACTTATTTTGGGCGTAAGTACTAAATTCGCTATCGTAGGGCGGGTCTAAGAAGATGAAATCATTGGCCTGCGCAACGTGTTTGCAGAGAAAAGCTTCAAAATCCATATTCTCGATCACCGTATGCTCGAAGTGGAGGCGCACAGCAGGTGAGCGCATATAGGCGATCTTACGTGCCAGGTCTTTGCGATTGTAAGATATGCCTCCGTAGGGAACATTGAATTCGCCGCGACTGTTATAACGGAACATGGAGGCATAGGCGTTTTCGCGCACAAAGAAAAAGATTGCTGATGCCAGTTCAGGTGGTATGTTATAGGCATCTATTTTATTATAGAGATGGCGAAGATGCATATAGAAGGCACTTTTTAAGGCACTTTCTATATTCGCTACGATATCAACTTCAGGCAACTGGCCTTTTTTATGTTCGATCTCCTTCATGCGCCGGGTTTTGCTGAACAGGTTGCGGCGAATCTCTTGTATAAAATACTCAGTAGTGTTGTCAAGAAGGGTAGCACATAATTGGTGAAATTCCTCGGTGTGAGATGAGATAAAGGTAATAAGCTGGTTCTGCATTTGTGCAACTGAGTATTCATCCCTGGAATAGGCCGTATATAAGTGAATAAGGTCTACAGCTCTACGATCTACAATGTTGCTGATGCATTGCCAGCTATGGAGAAGGGCATCTAAAACGGAGAAGAAGGCGGAATTTTGTTCGGCAACCATCCTATAGAAAGTGAACAGTTCAGGAGATTTGTCGTTGATAAATTTTTGGGAAGATGGGATGGCAAAAAAGACAGCTCCACCACCGACGAAGGGTTCGTAGTAGTTGTTGAAGAATGGAATTAAGGGAAGAATGTATTTGAGTTCCTGTTCTTTGCCCCCAGCCCATTTGAGAAGGGAGGGGAGCCTGGTGGGTTTTGGGCCTGATGTGCTGTCTTGAGTTGAAGGCAGTAAGACTGATTGGTTGTAATTGAGCATGTTATATCTAATTTATAAATCTGTAGCTTGTTGTACTTTCAAAGACGCGTCTGTGGATACATATTCAAGATTACCTCTCATGTTACTACATAAGTTTTGCAAAAGCTTTCATGAGGTCAATTTCGCTCATGTATGTATACATTTGCGGATGGAAGGTATTCCAATTAACAGTATCGAAGTCGATATGATCTTGTCTTACATATCTACGTGGTATTTTGGTATAGAATTCTGCTCCTGGGCGTAGTAGCCATCCTGGCATTGATGGTACGATTTGTACCGTTTGGAGTTCCTCAAAGCCATTTATCCAAAGCGTGATAGTACTCTGATTTGCATCTATACTTTCAACCGCACCACTGATAAAACAGTTAGCTTTCTCACGATCAGGCTGGTTGTCCAGAGTAGTCTCAGGGCTACTCGCCCATTCAGTAATCTTTCGTAATCGCTCAAAAGTAGCGTTATCAAGATGATAAGCGGCTTTGAGAATGGCATCTATAGTCTGAGTCGCTTCCGATGGCTCAGGTTGCTTATTAAAAGCGGCATCTTCGAGCTGTAATACAGCCTTAGTAAGTGCTGCACAATCGTCTTTACTTAAATCTCTAGGAAACGGATTTGTATTCATGGCATATTCTGGAATACCTAAACTTGTCATGTGTTCAATAAGCCACGCATTGCTCACATCCCAGTTTATGATCGCAGCAAGCACCTCATGAGAAATAGCTCTCTTTTCAGCATCGGCTAGTGGTGTTACAACCCAGTAACTACCAGATACATAGTAACGTTTCCGTTCAATGGCAGCTTTTGCTCGCCTTCCCCAGGAAGGGTCTGGTGAGCGAGCTACCAATACCTTTGTACTTTCAAAAATATGTTGTTTGCCAAGTCGAGGCTCTTCAAATTCATTTGGATACAGTTTTGTTTGAGGTGGTTGCACATATGCTATATGAAAAGGTCGTTGCAGCATCCTGCCAGTGAGCCAAAAAACTTGCTTCGTATCAGTACTTTCAATATATCTTCTTCTGCTTCCAACAGTTGCTCCCCGAAAAATGTCTGCATACTTTTCTAGTTCTACACACTGAGCACGTATCTTTTGCCAGACATCTTCTGGCAAGATCAGTTTATATTCCATGATGTGAGTATTTTCAGAGCCTTCCGACTTATGCAGGATCTGATTCCACATAGATTGATCAGCCACAAGCCCTGAAGCTGTGAATATCCCTGAGTCTTGAAACTCTTTGAGAGTATTGCGCTGTATTGTACGTACTCTTACAGGATGATGAGAGAGTCTTTCTGGCTCAGTTTTTTTCCGAGCAAAGATAACCATTGCCTGTGGATTAATGTCAGTAAAGATGCCAGAAGGTAGCTGCCATAGCTCAAGTATATCGCACATTTTTAAAAGGTCTCTACGAAGTTCTGGTGAGGCTTCAGCAGCAGTAAAGGAACGAGGCATCACCATAGCTAAATAGCCCTCTGGTGCTAAATGTTCAATGGCATGACGGAGGAATTTATCTGCTTCTTGCTGTCGTTTTTGTGCTGTAGTTGAAGAAATTGGGTCTTGATGAGCTTTAACTCCTCTATGGCCTCTGAATGGAGGATTACCAACAATGATGTTGGGTTGGTTTGTATTCAACCAGTTCCATTTCATAGCATCTTTATTATCAATGTTCCAGCTATCTTCTGAAGTGCAGAGAAGTAAACCAAGACCTGCTAGTTTTGCAGTAAAATGATATTTATCATTGCCATGAAGATAGTTACGTAGTGATACATCCTGCATATCGCTCAGTTGGGAAAGGCGTTCATATCCAGCTATCAGGAAGCTTCCCCAACCACATGTTATGTCTGCAATAACTCTCTGATTAGGAGGAAGATACTCTACTGGAATATTCTTCCAGATCTGGCGCGTAAGATAGAGGGGGGTATCATAGCTGCCAGAGCTTTTACGCTCTTCTTCACTGTACGCTTCTATATAAAGGTCTCTAAGCATATCTGGCATAAATCCAGCGTAGCATACTTGCCGTAGTAATTGATATGCTTTTTCTGCTTGCTCTAGATACTTCTCAAAAATATCCAGTTGGAAGTAACGAGAGAATTGCGAAGAAGCTATGGACATAAGCCTGTGGAGCGAAACTTTGCTTCCTTCAAGACGTATATGCTCACCTAGCACTCCGGTATCAGCCAGAATCGTCGCGCCAAGAAGTTGTATAGCAAGATCAGTAACCTCATCTACTTCACCCATTTCAGATGTATTGTGCTCAGATTTTATGTGGTCACGAAGCTTATTGACAGCGAGACCAAAGTATTTCACAAGTAAGGGACCTGTTACCCCCGCTGCCCATAGAGAAAGTTGTAAGGGTGCTAAGTTATGAAATTTAGGATGACTGAAAGTATCACGTCCCTGTTTGACATCAATGATATGTTGGGGTTTAAGATCATCTGCATAGTTGCTAAGTACGTTACCTAGCTGTTCATAGGCAATGTGAGATTCAATATGAATTGGTTCAAGTTCTTTATTTCGAATAGAACTTGCCAGAAAAGAAAATTGTTCTCCACGATGAATTAGATGAAAAGGAGCTGTTGACTCCGCCAGGATATGAATTAATTCTTCATCGTTTTGACCATTAGCAGCATTAAACAAGGTAACGCTAGCATAGTCAGGATTACGATGAATTGGATGGGCAAAAGCAAGAGCATTTATTTTGATAGTGATCGGTTTTTCTTTGAAACGAGAAGAAAAACTGTAGTCTTCTAAAATAGCATTTTCAGGGAATCCACACTTGCGGATGCTATCAATAGCAGCGCGGTACGCTTGTTCTGGAAATGGCTCGTAATGGATTGTATGTGGGTTTAGTGTGCTCATGTTCTATTTAGTTACCCTTCAGCATAGTTATCTGTATGAGCCTGCCCAGAGACTTCAACTTTGACGGAACGTGTCACAACTTGTCGCGTTTCAGTTTCCAAAGTCTCCAAAAATACCCACATCACCTGTTGTCCTCCAGGATCGAGAGTATCCAGAATGATGCGCTCTCCTTCTTTCGTCTTGCAAATAGCAAGAATAGTTTGTGAGCCGTGAACCAATACTGCTTTTTGTAAGCTTTGCGGGTCGCCCATAATATCACGTAATCTAGTTATGGCTTCCCGAATCTTCTGTAAAGACCACCCATGATTCATAAGTTGACGCACAAAACGTAACTGCAAAAGATCATCGAAACTATATCGCCTACGAGTGCCCGATCCGTGGGACGGCTGAACACTTGGGACAATAATTCCTTGCTGCGCCCAATATCCAATTTGACGTACCGAGAATCCGCTCATCTGAGCGACTTCAGCAGTTGTATATGGACGTTCCGTAACATCATAGTCAAACATTCATGAGTATCCCATCAAACCAAAGGTTTTAATCACTCAACCACACTACAAGCTATAAAGTCTTTCCATTACATGGTAACATATCCAAAAATACAAAGTCAATAACTTTTTGTCATTTCTTTAAAAAAGATACCTTCTCGCTAATTCGGGCTGTTTTCTGCTCATCCTATGTTATAATCTACTATGAACACTCGTTCTTACTAATAGAAAACCTTAACCCTTTCTTTATCACTCGGAGAACTCACCTATGCCCATACGTCAACTCGCACCCGACGTCGCCGCCAAAATCGCCGCAGGCGAAGTCGTTGAACGTCCCGCCTCTGTTGTCAAGGAACTGATCGAAAATAGTATTGATGCGGAAGCTAGCCAGATTCGTGTTGATCTCATAAATGGAGGCTTGCAACTCATTCGAGTTATCGATAATGGCTCTGGTATCCCTATTGATGAGTTACAATTAGCGTTGGCCCGGCATGCGACAAGTAAAGTGACACAGATCGATGATCTGGAACATATTCGCTCATTGGGCTTCCGAGGTGAGGCTCTGGCGAGTATTGCGGCAGTGGCAGAGGTGACATTGCTGAGTCGTCATCGAGGGGCTGAACAGGGAGCGCAAGTGAGTGCTAGCAATGGGCAGGTCAGTGAGGTGAGTGCGGCAGCTTCGCCAGAAGGGACGACGCTAACGGTACGCAACTTATTCAGTGCAGTACCGGCTCGCCTTAAGTTTTTGAAGAGCCGTAATACGGAGGTCAGCCATTGCTTGCATATGCTGGAACAGTACGCGCTGGCCTACCCCGAGATTCGTTTCAACATCTTCAGTGAGGGACGACAGATCTTTGCCACTCCAGGTGACGGTCAGCTTTCCAGCGTTTTGCTTGAGATGTATGGCTTGCAGGTTACCGAGCAGATGGTTGCGATCACCAGTCGCGATGGCGATGAGCGCGATGAGGATGCCGGGCGACCGGTGGTAAGTGGCTATACCAGTTTGCCAGCCTGTTATAAGAGTACACGTCAGCATATCTCGTTCTTTGTCAATCGTCGCTGGGTGCTGAGCCGTATGCTGACGACGGCGGTAGAAGAAGCATATCATTCGTTATTACTGCCCGGAAGGCATCCCATCGCGGTTGTGAATATTACCCTTGATCCAAGTCTGCTCGATGTCAATGTCCATCCGGCCAAGACAGAGATTCGTTTCCTCAAAGAGCGGCGTGTCTATGCTGCCGTTCTGCGAGCCGTGCGCCGTGCCTTGCTGGTCGAGGCAGAAATGCCAACGTGGGGAAGTGGCAACAAGGTTGCAGCAGCTAAACCAACGGATGAGCATGTAGGGGCCGCACGCAGGGCCCACCAATTCATTGCGCCCTCTGATAACACCTCGCCGAGCAATGTTCCACGTGACAATGACACACCCAATAACGAAATACCCGCTAGCGATACATTTGATGATGACATCATTGATAATGATTCCCCTACACCAACTTTCCCCCAGGATAACCCCTGGCTCACCGTTACTGAGGAGGAGACGGGAACAAAACCGCCTCTGCTGTCTCGCTTATGGCAGAGTCATGTACAGAGGGAGGAACAGGCCGACCCACAACGCCAGGAGCAGACCGATCCACAACGCCGGGAAAAAAGCCTGACAAATACCCAAGATAGCCTGACCCCCACAAGGGGGGTCACTACATCTTCTACTGGAGAGACGAAACAACCTGTAGTGACCCCCCTTGTGGGGGTCAGGCCCACCCAACCCGATTCTCCATCTGACCAACCTGTAGTGACCCCCCTTGTGGGGGTCAGGGGCGGTACTGCGGCGGGGACCGACGCCAAACCCATTGACGCCTATCAACAACCCCTTACGCCTCAACCAGGAGGTCGCCTGCCCTCTTTGCGTGTGATTGGTCAATT
>WNGG01006001.1_pt1 | contig 13499 bp, 14 predicted proteins | sample 5400661 | NCBI WGS metagenome assembly WNGG01 (sample SAMN13153372, study PRJNA577476) | soil metagenome | isolation source: 100 cm soil or saprolite under Garry oak tree replicate 1 | place: USA:California | collected 2016-06-15
GGAAGTTCGTCAGGGCTGAGAACAACCTGGTCTCGCGCCTTTGCTAGAGCCTCTTGCAACTCTGATAACCCAGCTCTCTAGAGGAAGCTGAGAATTAAGCCTTCAAAGACGCCGAGTCTCACCAATGCTGGGAATGAACTACCTGGCTCAGGGGTCGTCTTCCGCGATCCAGAGAGGGCGATGGAACATGTCTGTCATAATCAGGGTACCCGATGGAGATCACTCCCACCGGGACAAAATGGTCCGGAATCTCCAGTTCCTTCCTGATAAGGTCTGGTCTGAACGCACCTGCCAGATAGGCGGCAAGGCCCTCGTCGACGACGGTAAGCATGACGAGTAACGAAGCGCAACCCGCGTCAAAGTACCAGTAGGGCACTGGCCATTCAATCTCGGTGCCGTCTGGGCGGATCTTGTCAGGCTCATGATACCTATCATGGTAGAGCTTCTCACTGACACAAGGCACTACCAGCACTGGGGCGTCTCCCCTGAGCCTGTTCAGTTCTCTAAGTCTGAGAACCCGCTCAGGGTCTGTTATAACGATAAAAGCCATTCCCTGGCTGAACCCGGCGCTTGGATAGTGCTGGGCCAGGTCGATTATTCGACGAACCTTGTCCTCTGGAACAGGCAATGGTTTGAACGCGCGGATCATCCGCCTCTTCCGAACCACTCGTTCGAATTCCATACGACCAGTTCGGGAAGAACCCTCTTGAAAAGAATGCTCCGAAGGAACTCTTGCATCTAGTCGGTTTTTGCTGTAGCCTCTTCGCTACGCTCAGGCATCTGCCCTATCGACTTTCGGGTGAAGCTGAGTTCTCGACCGTGGGCTTGCATGATATGCTCGCGCAGCTGCTCCTCGGACTCTATGAACTGCAGAAAGGCAGAATCGCAATAGGGACATGCAAACTTCATACAGACTAGAACTGTCCGGGGCGACCGTTAAGCATTACCCCCGTCGAGGTACCGTTCTTCGACCTTAACGACCGGTCCTATTCTGTCTCCAGCTTCTGGACCGGTTTCTGCTGACGCTGAAATGTGAGGAGACCTGCGAGTATCGCTCCAGCTTCTATAGAGGCGACGAGGACGAGCACTGAACCGACGAGTGAGATTCTCAGGCCTGACGACGAGGCTCCCAATAGGCCTCCAATTCCAATGAGAACAATGAACGCCAGCATCAGACTCCGGGATGAATTGTTTTGCTTCTGGGACATTCTCTTGTTGGAATCTGGAGATACCTGCTCTTGATAGAAAAGCGTCGTCTACCTTTGTCCCTGCAAAAGATTCCAATCCCCTTAAATTCGAACCATTAGACTTGGAAGGTTTCCTCTGGGGCACTGGCTATTCGATTTCCGGCCTGAGTTTGAGCGCAAGATTCAGAGTCAAAGTACTTATTCGAAGTAGGGCGGATGATCTTTTCATGCTGAATGCACAGCAGACAGGGTCTAAACTGGAAGAGCCTGCCGAGAACCCGCAAGGACTGGCATCAGAGGCTGATAAGTGGAGAGCAGTTCTCGCGAGAGATCAAACTCAAGACGGGACGTTCGTGTTTGGGGTTCGATCGACTGGAATCTACTGCAAACCTTCGTGTCCAGCAAGACACCCTCACGTTGAACAGGTGGTATTCTTTTCCGGACCTGTCGAGGCGGAACAGTCCGGATTCAGAGCATGCAAACGATGCCGTCCTAGAGAGCAGGGGAATCCACAGAGAACAAAAATGGTCCAACGTGTCAGCGAGTTCATAGAACGCCACCTAGACGAGAAACTAACTCTTGCCGTTCTCAGTCGAGAGGCAGGTCTAAACCCATTCCATTTCCAGCGGACCTTCAAGAGAGTCCTGGGGATCTCTCCCCGCCAGTACGTGGAAGCCCGACGCCTTGAGAGGGTCAAAGGATCCTTGAGGCGGGGTGAGACTGTGACCGAGGCCCTCTACGGGGCCGGCTTCACTTCGAGAGGTAGACTCTACGAGAAGTCTCCAAGCCAGCTCGGAGTCAACCCTGGAACGTTTCGAAGAGGCGGAGAAGGATTGTCCATACACTACACGATCATCGACTCTCCAATTGGACGCCTCCTGCTGGGAGCAACTGGGAACGGAATATGCGCCGTCTGTATGGGAGCCTCGGATGAGGCCGTCGAAGCAGCGCTGAAGGAGGACTACTACGCCGCAGACCTATACCGGAACGACCATCAGATGAAGAAGTGGGCCGAGGAGTTCGCCAAGTACTTTGACGGCGGAGATTTCCCGGCAGACCTGCCGATAGACGTCCAGGCAACAGCCTTCCAATGGAAGGTCTGGAAACAGATCCAATCCATACCCTACGGCAAGACCTCTACCTACAGCGAGATCGCTGAAACGCTCGGCAAGCCACGGGCGGTCCGGGCAGTTGCCAATGCATGCGCACGCAACCATGTTGCAATTCTGATTCCATGCCACAGAATCGTTGGAAAGAGAGGAGACCTTCGAGGCTACCGGTGGGGAGTGAAGAGAAAACAAGCACTGCTGTCACTAGAAGGGCATCTCTGAAACGAGACGACCTAGTTTTTTCCAGCCTCACTGCGACCATCCACGGTTACCAGATCCGCTACCAGCCGAGAAATCTCAAAACGTTGAGTCTCGCGACCCAAAAGACTCCGACCTTGGAAGACATAGCCTTCCCAAGATGGAAAAACCGACCCGGATACGCGTAGCCGCCCTCTTCCGCCAAACAAACCAGGATGACCAGGTCAGTTTCACTCCCGGCCGCAGCCGGCAGCTCACACTTATCACATTCCAACCATCCTCAAGCCCGACGGAGCAAGTCTGCGTGTCCAACCCTAGACCCAGCCTACGAAAGGCGGTGACTACCCGCTACGCCGTCGCACTCTACATGAGCTCAGTCCTCGGCTCCGGAATCCTCGTCCTCCCCGGACTGGCCGCCCAGATAGCAGGACCCGCATCGCTCATCGCCTGGATCGGACTCTCGCTCGCCAGCTATCCCCTCGCCTGCACGTTTGCCAGTCTATCTGCCCGTAGACCAGAATCTGGAGGCGTCTACAGCTTCGCCAAAGAAAGCTTCGGACCTCGCGCGGCCAACGCCGTCAGCTGGCTCTTTATCATATGGTACATCTCCTGAGCACCGGTCGTCACTGTCATCGCGGCCTCCTATCTGGCCTACGCTGTACCGATGAGGACCCCATTCATCTACCTAATCGCCGGCAGCATCATGCTAGCGGCGTTTCTCGTCAACTATCGTGGCATAATTGTCAGCAGCCGAGTTCAGCTGGCAGTTATCACAGCCATTGTCGGACTGCTCGTCACCGCAGTAATAGCATCAGCACCATCTATCAAGGTCTCCAACTTCTCGCCATTTTTTCCCCAAGGCCTACTGCCTATCGGGGTCAGCGCAGCCCTCATCTTCTGGTCCTACCTAGGCTACGAAAACGTCTCCAACGTGGCCGAGGAATTTAAGAACCCCGAGAGAGACTTCCACCGAAGCATCCTCTACAGCGTAGCGATCATCAGCCTACTCTACACCTCCGTTGCAGTAGCCGCCATCGGCACCCAGGCCTACAAAGCAGAAGGCAGCATAGCACCTTTCGCCGTCATGCTATCCAACGCGCTCGGAACATATGGAGCAATCGGAACAGCGGTCCTCGCCATGATCATAATATTCGGCACAGTCAACGTCTACACCACAGGCATATCACGAGTCATCTACGCATCCGCCAAGGAGGGAGGGCTTCCGAGGTTCCTCGACAAGATCCACACTCGAAACCAGGTCCCGCCCCGGACCCTAATGCTGCTACTGGGACTATCATGGCTCACACTCGCCCTATTCTACTTCCTAAACGTGGATCTGGAAAGTGAACTGTTGATTCCCAGCGGAGCGGCCATACTCGTATACGTCGTAGGATCAACGTCAGGCATCAGACTCTTGAAGACACGGGGAGCGAAGCGAACCTTTCCTTGGATCTCGCTCCTCATCTCGGTAATCATGATTCCTTTTGTTGGACTATTGATACTCATCAGTCTAGCATTCGCAGCCGCCGGCTTCCTCTACAAGCGAGGCGAGGCGAGGCGAGCCCGAGACGCGCAGTATGAACAAGCCAAAGGATCCCGAATAGAATAATAACCGTGAATTCTCAGTCCTCGTCATGGTCGTTGTAGTTTCAAACAGAATCCCCGTCAAGAAGGGCCACGAGGAGGAGTTCGAGCGCCATGGAAAAACCGAAAGTGGGCCATCGCCGACAGTCTAAGATTCATCCGGACAGAGGTCCTACGACCCGTCAAGGTCGACGATTACATGGTGGTTACGCACTGGCAGTCATTGAAAGAGTTCGAAGACTGGACAAACAGCGACGCGTTCATGGAATCCCACGCAAACACTCCCCGACGGGAGGCCTTCTCCAGCCCCAGCCGATTGGAGATACACGAAGTAATAGCAGAACGATAGTTCGGCCCTCCATGATGATCTAATACAACGACAGATCCACAGCGGCTTCCGAGTCAGGTGCAGCCTGTGAAGACGGACATCTGCGTGCTAGGCGGAGGCATAATGGGCCTCGCCACAGCCCACTCCCTCAGCAAGACCAGCAACTCCCAAGTCCTGGTCCTAGACCGTTACGGAGTCAGAAACGACTACTGCAGCTCTAACGACGTCAACCGTGTCTTCCGCTACTCCTACGGAAGCGAGCAACTGTACACGACAATGGCCTTTGAGAGCCTAAGGCTGTGGAGAAAAATAGAAAAGGAATCAGGACTGCAGCTTCTCCTCCCGACAGGCCTTCTCCTACTCCAAGGCGCTGACGAGAACGCCAACAGGTTCAACGAAGCCAGCTACAGAACTCTCTCACAGATGAAACTTGGAGCGGATAGACTTGAAAGAGAAGACTTGAAGAAACGTTTTCCTCAGTTCAGATCCGAAGAAGCATTTTTCGACCCTCATGGTGGAGTTCTGCTAGCATCAAAAGCCCTCGAAGCATTCCAGTCTCTGGCCAAGGCCCGCGGCGTAAGATTTCAACAAGGGCGCGCTCAGGAAATAGTCTTCGAAGACCACCCTCATGTGAAAACCGAGACACATGAGAGGATTGAGTTTCGAAAACTCGTGGTCACTATTGGACCATGGTCCAATGGCCTACTGAGAAACAGGCTCGCCGCGATAAGACCGACACGGCAACAACTCATCTACTTCAAACCGCGTAACGGCTTAGATCAATTCCGCCCAGAGTCGTGTCCAGTCTTCTTCACTGACAGACACTACGGTCTGCCGGCGGCGGGCATCGACGCGGTCAAGGTGTCACCAAAGGAGCTGTCCGAATCTGTAGACCCCGAATCTGCCAAGAGGACCGTTGATGAGCAGCAGATAGTCGATTGCAGAGAGGCTTGCAGGAGGTTCGTCCCGGACATTGCGGATGGCGAAGTCGTTCAGACCAAAGTCTGTATTTATGACATGACAGAAAACTCGGACTTCGTAATAGACAAGGATCCCGAGAGTACCGACGTGGTCTACGGATACGGTTTCTCAGGACACGGATTCAAGTTCGCACCACTAATAGGAAGACTACTTGCAGAGCTAATACAAGAGGAGAAACCCGACTTCAATCTCGAAAGATTCTCTGTCCTCCCGGCTCAGAGAAAGACCCCGACCCTTGGGGCTCATCTAGGCAAGGGCGAGTAGAACAGCCAATACAATAGCTCCGGTTAGAGCCTCGGCATGCATCCTCAATGCCTTGCGCCGGTCGAGCTTCTTCCAGTCGTCGGACCCAACTCTATTCAGAGTCTTGGAACGGTTGGATGCGAACCCCATCGGCTCGTGAAAGTCGTAGGTGCCACGGGCGGCGTGGAGCACACAGAAAGAGGTTGACCCTTCCAGTGCAGCCAACAGTCCAGCATACAGGGGAAGAACCAGTGCAAGCCTGACTACCCAGATCGCCCCCGTCAGGACCGTTGCGCCGAGAATTACCGATAGTGCGATAAGGATGGCTCCTGTGGAGAGCCGTATGGCCCTGCCCCGGCTGCCAATATTGCATTTTCCGGGGGTGTATTCGGGGGTCATGCCCGACCAGTTTTTACAGATAGTAACAAGCTTCATTTGGGCCCCATGGTATATAGATTGGCAGAGATGGCGGGCACCTCCACCGTTACCGAGGAAAAGGACCAACTCGCCCCAGCCCAGACTCCGCAGACATACCCCGTCCAGGGGCGAATGATGAGCGCGCGGAGGACCAGACCCCGGGACGAAGTGGGACACTACGTCTGTCCCAACTGTGGAAGCCCTAGCTTGGTAAGGGATGCCGAGACGGGCGAGGTCATATGCACCAACTGCGGCTTCGTATTATCAGACCCGACAGAACAGTATGCCGCACCAGTCCCGAGACGTACCGAAGAGGGTCTCCTAGAAAGCCAGTCTGGACCGCCTGGAAGATTCTCCGCCTTCGACAAGAACCTATCCACGATAATCTCCCGTGCCCAAGCGTCCAACCGGAACATCAGCGCCGACGAGAGGCTTCAACTCTGGCGGCTTCGACGCACCCAGCTACGGGCCTCGGCTGGTTCGTCAATGGCGCGGAACCTCTCCCGAGCGATGAGCCAGCTGAGAGGACTCTCCGGTCGCCTAAACCTTCCTGAGGTTGTCACAGAAAGAGCAGCGCTAATGTACCGTCGAGCCCTCAACAAGGGTCTGGTTAGAGGCCGACCGATCAACGGAATGGTCGCAGCGTCAACGTACGCCGCCTGCAGACTCACAGATGTACCGCGTTCACTCAGCGAGATTGCGAAGGCCTCCGGAATGAGCCGAAAACTGCTCGCCCACTATTATCGGGCCCTAGTCCGCTCACTCGATGTGACCATGGCGATCGAGGATCCGCTCAAGAGGGTTTCAAAGATCGCCTCGCGCGCAGGTGCCGACTCTCAGACCGAGATGCTGGCAGGCAAGATTCTGCGAGAAGCAATCAGACTACGGGTTAACGTTGGAAAAGACCCTGATGGGTTGGCGGCCGCTGCGCTCGACCTTGCGGCGAGGATACGGGGCTCAATGGTCATGCAACGAGACCTTGCGAAAGCAGCCGGCGTATCCGAAGTCACTATTCGAAGCCGCATGAGAGACCTCAAGACAGCCGCAAAGTCTCTAGGACTGCCTGACGTAGCATAGTCTGTCACTCCTGAGGATTCGCGCAAGTAACGCCACTCTAAACCCCCCTCGAACGAGCGGTGCCTCTGCAAGGAGGTATGAGGCCAGCCGCTGAAAATGCTGGCTTAGGTTGTGCCTAGAGGCCGGAGAATACGCTACCATACATAGACGCTACCCTAGACGCGGCTACGATAATAGCGGACGCCTTGATGATAGTTTTCCTTGCGAGAAACTCGCTATCCTACTTCCAGTCTTACAAGGACTATTTCGTCGCTATCTACCTCATATTCCTCGCATTCCCAGTGGGAGGCCTAATTCTCATAGCCTCCTCTACCCCAGAGCTGCAGAGGATCTCAATACAAGGAATCGTCACATCTGGAAGTCTGATTGCTATCATATGGGGATACGTCGCGACAAAACTGTATATTTATCCTGAGACGTTCTCTCCAAGGAGACTAATCTCTAAGCCATTCCGTCCGATATTTCTCGCCTACGCGCTCTATCTGATTCCAATGATTCTTGCACTCATCTATGGATGGACCAACCCACTTGCGATCTCTACAACCTCTGTTCAAGTTGTATATCCTCTAGAAGGTATCACGCTACCCTCCTCGATGGTATCTGAAATCCTAGTGGGAATTGGAGGGAGTCTGGTCGCTGTGTTTACATCGTACCCACTCGCTGTCCTTTCGCGGCGCCGGGCACTAGTGAAAGATAGAGAAGTTAGGCGCGCTCTCAGGTTGATTGCTTCATCTTTCGGCTTGATTAGCTTGGCTTTGGTTCTTGGTTTTGGACTGCTGGCCTTTGGGCAGAATGTTCTTGGACCAGCAAATTTTCTTTCAGTGATTCTGATCATAGTCGCAGTTCAAGCCTTCCGCAAACCATCATTTCTGAAAACATTCCTCGGCGTAGTCCCATCACTCGAATCTTCGCCGAGCGCTGCACATTATGATCAAATGATTCTGATCCATCGCGCCGGAGGCGAAAAGTTTGGGCCGCTGGCCAAGTACATTGCAGAAGGAGTGAATCGGCACAGCAGAGTGGTCTACTTCCATCGAGATGACGAGGCCGCGATTAGAGAAGGCCTTTCTCGACAAGGAATCGACGTCACGAGATTCGCGCTGAAAGGTTCACTCAGACTTCTCTCCTTGGGGAGCATCTATCCAAACAAAGGAAGGATTGACGGAACACCTCTCGAATTCACTGGAGAACTCCTCCTTGAGGCGAAAAAATTGGGCAATGAGGGTCTCACCGTGATCCTCGACTATGATGATTTCGCAATTCGCCCCTTGCAAAAGTTCGTCCAGCACCTGACAGATCCGAGGTGGACGAGCCCTGATCACTCTCTGCACGTGCTCATCGCATTCGATTCGACAGTGTTCTACGGAGAAGAGGCGTTTCTGGCTCAACTGGAGGGCAAGATCCGAACTCTTGACCTTTCAGAAGCTATGGACACTTTCTCTAAAGCAGTTGGGCTGTCCCACGAAGAAATCTCTGGCAGAAAACTGCTTCTTGAATTCGATCCGCAGTCTGACTACGAGCCTATTTTCAAGTCGCTACTCGCAGAATCCGCTTCCAATTTCGAAAGAACGGTGGTTTTCACGCGGAAAGGGCACCCAGTCTTTTCACTAGCCCAGAGACAACCGGCGGCAAAGGTCTTCCTCCTAACGGCCAGGGTCTCGTATCCAAGGGTAGAAAGTGAGAATCTGATACTGTTGCCCACATATGACACGTCTCTGCTGCTCGACGCACTGAATAAGACCATCGAGGCCTACGCGGGATCGCCTTTCACGATCATATTCGACAGCATCACACACTTCATATTCATACTCGGACCTGAGAGAACCTACTCCCTAGTCCGTCAGGCCCTCGAACTGATGGTCTCGAACAAGATTACGGCGATCTTCGCTATGAACCCCAAGGCTCACGACCAGAAAACGATGTCCATTTTTGAAAACATGTTCGACATAGAGATTCACAGCGAGCTGGGAAGAACGGTTCCAGAGATCAGAAAGAAACTAACTGTTTGAGCTGGCCTTTGAATTAGACCCTGCCGAACCAAATTTGCGCTAGCCCGGTGTCAGAGGCTCTCATATCGGCGACCTTACGAACTGAGCACTCGCGGTTTCTGAGTCTGTGAAGACTTTGCTCGGAGAATTATCTCATAATATTTCGTGGCAAACTCGATTCCGGTCTCAAGACTGGTTGGATCGTGTTTGTCGTGACACTCAGTTAGAAGGAGCAGAAGAGATCCAAGGATTTTCGACCAGTAGCTATTTCCAATAGCCTCCGTCATGAAGATATTCTCCGACGCCATGCAGTGTATCATGTAGCGGCTGTCTCCGACGCCGTGATACTTGAAAAATTCCGCCGTCTCATCTGCATAAGAATCTGAGAGACCCAACGTTCTCGAAAATTCTAGAAGGATCCGCCTAACCTCGCCCCACATAGGGTCGGCTATGATCTGCTCTCGTGAATGGGCTGGAGAGTTCTCGACATCATCTTGCTTCACCAACGCTTCCACATAGAGTTCCGCGGCTCTTCTCGCCCTGAGTGGGCTGACCCTCGTAAAGAGGTGAAGGTACACCTGGAAGAACCCTTCGATCGACTTGTCGAGATGTCCTCTGTCATGTTCCAAGTATCCTGTAACGACGCTATACGCGAGGTGCTTCGCCAAGTCACCTATTTCGTCTCGAGACATAGGTTGACTAGCCGCCGAAGAGAGAGAGGGGAGTGAAACAGTGGGGCCTAAGGTGTTCCGCCCATTCCGCTCAACTGTCCGTTCAATAGTCGCCAACCTGAATCACTCCTAGTGTTTTGTAATGATTTAGTTTCCGCTATGTCTCATGAATATAATGATAGCCTACTATTCTAGCGAAAAAAATTCTACGCGCCTTATATGGGCCCCAAATTTGGGGCTAGTCAGTCCCTCGACAGCAATCATGACTATACAAGAATCTGTCTGGGGCACTCTGAGTCAGTCTAGGCGAAGTGGTCTTTGCTGGCCCAGAACTGATAGTTCTTCCTTAATCCGAGAAACAAGAAGAAGGCCCCTACAGTCTGCATCACTCCCCCTACAGCCAACAGGCCCATAGGTGCGAGTGAATCGACGAGGAACATGACTACACCGACTCCGAAGAATACAGCGCTTAGCGATATGTACGTCCAAGCTCTAGCCGCTACGTTTCCCTTGAAAAGTTTCAAGGTTCTTAGACCATAGTAGACTAGCATCATTGTCAACGCGGTGCCGGCGGTGTAGATGCTTAGAGAAGCTAAGTCCAAAGGTCCTGGTTCGATTCAGTAGAGACTCGTTATTTACAAGAATTGTTACCATCGAACTTCGTTCCGCCCACGAGCGTGAGAAAGTTGGAACCGCAGGGTTGTTGCTTGAGGGTCAATTCGTTAAACTGGTGCGACCTCGGATTCTCAGGTGTCTCGGTCTCTGGCTGACGGGTTGCTAATTGGCTTCAACTCCTGAATTCTCCCTCCTCCTCAACCTCGGACTGGCAATATTCGCAGCTTTCGCTTTCAGCACCCTCTTCTCGAAGATCAAGCAACCGGTCGTTCTGGGTCAGCTAATCGCGGGAATCATTATCGGACCATTTGGGCTAGGACTCGTACAAGACTTAGGAGCGATCAATCTTCTCGCCTCGCTCGGAATAGTGCTCCTCCTGTTCACTGTCGGGCTGGAACTCGACCCGATGGAGATACGTAAGATAGGACCGGACAGTTTCATTCTTACCGTTGTAGAGCTGACGATCACTTTTCTCTCAGTCTTCGGAGTGGCGCTGCTAGCTGGTCTTAGCAGTATCGATGCTGTATTTGTCGCCGCGGTCGTAGCGACGACGAGCACTGCGATCATGAGCAAAATATTGTTGGAGTCGAAAAGTTTCCGAGCCAAAGAGTCTCAGATGGTGATAACAGCATCAGTCATCGAAGACTTCGCGACCGTCTTCATTCTGCTACTCCTCCCTGGCCTCGCAGCGGCCAGCAACCAAGTTCCACCTTCAGACCTCGCATTGCTGATAGCGAAAGGCATTCTCCTAGTCGCGGTCATATTCGGCTTCGGCTGGAGAGTTGCCCCACGCATCATTGATCGTATGACTGAGGGAGACCAAGAGTACAAGGAGACAGCCTTCTTACTTGCCCTCTCCTTCGGTTTCGTCTTTGCGGTACTCTCATCTTTCCTAGGATTCTCTCCGGCGGTAGGTGCATTTCTGATGGGGTTGATGATTAGAGGAAAACAGGCTGAATTCGTACTGGGAAAGGTTGGGCCGATAAAGGACCTGTTCATAGTCCTCTTCTTCGTCTCTATGGGAACACTAATCAACATCGGGGCTGTCCTCACTCTTACCCTTCCGATACTTGCTGTTCTGGCAACCGCGATCGTTGGCAAGTTCTGGGGTTGCTGGACTGGAGCGAAGCTTTCCGCTGCGAAACGGGAAGCTACCAAGGTGGGCGTATCGATGCTTCCTCGTGGAGAGTTCTCGTTCATAGTTGCGAGCGAGGGGACAGGTCTGGGAGTGGCGTCGCAAATACTCTTTCCCATCGCCGGGCTTACTACTCTGATCAGCTCGATACTGTCGTCGATCGGGATGCGACTGATCAAGACCCTTACAATGAAAGCTATCGCGGTGGCCGTCCCATTACAAGTAGAAAAAGCCGGGAAATCAGAGTGAAGCAAGATGGTTGGAGAACCGAGAATACCCCCCGGAGCGAGCCTTCTACTCATAGGGTCCGGGCTATACTGGATTCTGTCTAGTCAACTAATCTCATCCTTCACGGTTCTGACTCCAGGCCTTTTTGAGACAAACCCGTTAGGCGGATCGTTGATCACGGTCGTTGGAATAATATCCGCCGTTATGGGTCTCTGGATTGTCCGGGTCGATGTCGATGAGTTCCGCGGCCTAGCCGCACGACGTGACGGTTGGATCTTCACGGTTCCTCTCGCGCTGGCCTCTAGTGACATGTTTCTCACACTAGTCGTGCTCTCGACGAGTTCCCAGATAATCGAATTGAATCCGTTTGTCTCCTCAGCCATCGGGATAGGCGCCATTGCCGTGACTCCCTTCATCGTCTCGTATCTCGCACTCTCGCAAGGCCTCGGCCTCTTCATGCTCAGAATGGGCTCGTACCTTTTCGGTTCTTCAAAATCCTACAAGTATCTCCCATTCGTTCTTATCTGTGGCGTGGCCTCGTTCGGTCCAGCCAGCAATCTAGTCTTAGCGCTTGACCCCAACGCGGGCATGGCTGCATACTTTTTGGGAGCTCTTGGTTGCTGTACAGTCTCGATATTCTTGTTCACGCACATCGAGACGCGGAGAAGAGACGCAGGCAAGGCTAAGTTCCAGTAGCCATGATAGCTGAACCGTCTAATCTTGGGGCCCGAGCTTCGCTTCATGGTTCAAGAACACCACGCGACCCGGCTCCACTGGGATTTCCGGTTAGAACTGGATGGTGTCCTGAAGAGCTGGGCGGTCCCGAAGGGTCCGCCTACCGAGCCTGGAGTCAAGCGGCTAGCGGTCCAAGTGGAGGATCACCCGCTCAGCTATTGGGGATTTGAAGGAACCATTCCAGAAGGAGAATATGGAGCAGGGACCGTCAAAGTTTGGGACAAGGGCACGTACGTTCTTGAGCTGAGGGAGCCGCGGAAGTATCATGTGCTGCTCAAAGGTAAGAAGCTGAAAGGCGACTATCGACTCATCAACTTCAAAGAGCGGAACTGGCTCATTTACAAAGTAGAGAGCATCACGGGATCGACTGAGTACTCGTCTGGATCGAAGTCGCGACGGTAGTTCTTGGACTCTCCCTGAGTAGGAGTTGCGAACAGGCCACTGTAGCGAGAGCGATCGCAAGAGAGAAGAGGATGACGGCTTGCAATTGGGCAGCGTCGGCTATCAGGCCCCCCGCCAGCGGCCCGAGCCCTCCCCCCAAGCTTAGCGCCGACTCTAGGAGGCCAAGCCCTTTGCCTCTGTCAGCTCTGGATGTGTAGTCGGACATCAGTGCCGCGGATGCTGATTGTGCTAGGGGATAGATGGGCAGAACCCATAGTACAGTGACGACCGCTACGTTCGTGACGAAATAGAGGATGGTGTAGTAGGCTGCGTAGCCCGCGGCGCCCAGTAGGAATACTGGCTTCCTGCCGATCTTATCATTCAAGGGTCCGACGTACCTGTAGGCGAGTGCGCCTAGAACTGTTGTTGCTGTAGCCGCGAGCCCTGCAACTAGCCGTGATCCGTTCAGGATGTCGACGAGGTAGACTGTGAAGAAGCTGTTGAACGCTGAGGCGGAGACTAGGACTGCCACGGATAGGACGCACAGCAGTGCAATATTCCGTTGTCTCAGCAGTCCCCAGTATCCTCGCGGACGCTCTAGTGACCGGGTCAAGGTCAATGC
>WNGG01006003.1_pt1 | contig 13499 bp, 17 predicted proteins | sample 5400661 | NCBI WGS metagenome assembly WNGG01 (sample SAMN13153372, study PRJNA577476) | soil metagenome | isolation source: 100 cm soil or saprolite under Garry oak tree replicate 1 | place: USA:California | collected 2016-06-15
TTAGCCTTTCCAGAGTCCTATCGCGGCCCCAGCTAGAAAGGCGACTGAGGATATTGGTAACAGGCTAGCGAGTCCGACTGCTTGGGAGGCTACTGGCTGTGCTGCGTTGAAGACGTAGTAGATTGTATTTGCTGAGGGCATGCTCCAAGCGAGATTGAGGTAGCCTGTGACTGCGAGTAGTGCGACCAATGCTACTATGCCTAGGGCGAGCTTGATCGCTCTCTTGATAATCACTCCCAGTAGGATTCCGATGATGAATGTCGTAACAGATAGCACGGAGGTTATGGTGGTTATGTCAAGACCGTTTGCCATGTTTGAACGGTATTGTCCTCGCTTACTGGTATAAGGGGCTATACGGAGGAGTGGAGCAGTACAATTTTTTGTCGAAACTGGGTCCCTTCAACTAATCTCGAAGACCTTTTACGCCTTGGCCCGTCTATGTCATGTCCATTGCCGCCTGGAATGTTCGCCGTAGCGATTCCGCAATGACGGATCCAAACAGCGTGTCTGATGCAACGCTTGGCGGGAAAGCAGTATGGATAGAGATGGATCAGGACAAGTCCGCGATAACGTTCTCGAGGAAGGGGGTCGTCGTTCGCGGATACGAGAAGCCGCTTGAAAAAGAAGCCTGGATAGTCTCGCTAGATCGACCCCCGTTGATGCTATTCCCTTTCCCACGAAGACTGCACAACGTCATTCTTTACAGAGTCAAAAGTACACATAGTTTGAACATGACCTTTCGAACCGGCGTCTCATACGCCGAAGTGCTTAGGATGAGGCGAAAGGAGGCAATGACGAGAGAGACCCTGACACATCGAGATGTTTCTAGAATCGGTGGCGCCTTTGTATATCCATGGCCCAAACCCGAAGACCAAACCTACCGTTTGGTCAAAAAGTAACTCCATCGGACCCTAGAGTGGGTTGCTTGCTACGATTTCGTAGTCTAGGCGGTGTCGCCCGTTGGTGAGTAGAAGGTCTTGGAGGATCGCGGTCTGGAGGGCAGACCAGTCACGATTCGACCCACATTATTTCAATGTACACTGGACCCGTCAAAGGCCCAAGAATTCGTTATCCTTTTTCTAGTTGTAATCTTTCTTTTTCTACTAACTATTTCTCGACCCCCCCGGGGGTATGTCTAAACAAAAAAACTCCTTCACACTTTACAGGCTAGAACCGTATGGTGCGGGAGGTGGGATTTGAACCCACGAACCCCTCGGACTCCGTCCTCGGGTCCCGAACTTTCATATTCGGCTTCGGTTTTCGACATTCGTTTTACCTTACCCCTACTTACGGTAGGTCAAGTAATAAATGTATCCCGTGGGATACACATTGAGGGGAAACAATCTATGGGAATCAAAATGAAAACGACACTTACGTTGGTCGGTCATTCACTGAGATGTGTGATTCCAAAGTTGGTTTGTGAAGCACTTGGTCTAAAGGAAGGAGATGTGCTTACCGTGGAATTGGAAGGAGACAAGATTGTTTTGAGTCGGAGAACGAAGCGGTGAGAGTTCAAGCTTGTACCGGGATTGTGGGGTAGACGGCTATTCTTGTACAGCGCGATGAGGGGCTCGGACATTATTGAGGTCAAATAGACACCCCTGCCCATCTGAGGTAACCTCGCAAGGGGGTGATTGATTGAATCGAAAAGAAGCAATTCTCGTAATAGTTGTCGTGCTTACAATCTTTGTGGGTCGTGCATTCGCTGACACGATTTCGACAACTCCAGTCAAAACGACACTTCAGACAACAAGCGTAGACATCGTTTTGTATAACAACATACCCTCAGCCATGGAAATCTGGAACATCCCGACGCAGTTGTCCATCCCAGAAGTGAACTTTACGACAGCCTTCTCCTTTGCCCCGTCCATCGGATTTGTCCGTGTAACGTCTGTCGCTCTTTCAATGACCTTTCTCTTTTCCACTTACACTGGTCTCCCGACCACAAACAACGGACTCATTGTTGCGATTAATGGGCAATCTGCCGGCACTCTCACTCTCCCAGTGTTTGCAGAAATCGCAACAGCCTCGGGATTTTTGGGCGTTCAAGGATTACATCCAGGCTCCAACATGATTAACATCGGACTACCAGTGAACGACGTGGTGACGCTTTACGGAGCTCATCTCACAGTGGAATACACGTTATTGGGCTAAAACCGCTCTCAGAAGACTCAAACACCCCTTATTTCTTAAATCTCCATCTTAGGGTCCCCTATGTGGAGTTATTGTGTGCGATGGGGTGAATGCCCGAAAATTTTCGCTTATGCGTCAACATTTGCGGGATTGCTTCGGGTCCGTAACACGGTGACGCCGGCTACCAACGAACCCGCGAAAAAGTGCCGCCGTAACGCCGTAACATTTTCAAACCCGGACCGCGACGCCCCAATGAGTCACCCGTATACAGCTATTCGCGAGTTCTTGGTCCGATTGTTTACGAGCGACAATCCCAATAATATGTATCATGCGCGGGGTCGTATTGTTTGGGACCGCATGTGAGATTTGGGTTTGGGTAATTGCAAATATACTCATTGAGGCTTCCCTCAACATATTCGCAAACGTGGGTTGGTGCGGGACCCTTGACGGCAAGACCGACCCAAATCCCGACAATAATGAAAAGAGCTATGAAGAATAACCCAAGTATTGCTTTGTTGGGTTTGGTTTTGGTTTGAGTTTGCATGGTCCGGTTCACCGCGCCGACCGCACGTTAGGGATTGGCGGGATGCCGAATGAATACATTGCGGTTGCCAATGGTTAACCCCAGAACAAAAACGAAGATTGACCACACGAGAATCGAATGGCGGAAAGGATTTGCGGACCCGCCAATAACACACCGTGTACCGTTCAATTTATGGTGAGAACAGAGTTGACGCAACATTTGTTCGCGGTCACAAGGGATGAAGTCATTAAATCGAACGTTTTGCGAAAGTACATGTTCAAAATCATTAAACAAAAAAATTCCCGATAAACAAGCGACGGGTTGCCTAAAGTCAACCACGAATTGACATGGGATTTAGCGACCCAGCAACTATCCGGACCCTTCCCAAGACCAAAGCCGATTGTCCAAAGTGCAGTAATCGCGAAGCCTTTTATTGGCTACCGTAGACGGAGAAAGCGAGCCGGTAGTGGTCATGACATCCGGCGGGACGTTGAAGTTCGGGCGAACTTCGCCCATCTCGCTGGGTGCCTACCGGCTCACTCTGACTTCTGATAGTAAATGATATGATGATATCGGTTCCTATATAACACGTACTACCAGACGGTACCGTATACCCCCCGGGGGTGGGGTACGGGGTACTACCGCCGCCGTCACTGGTACTACACCCACTACACCCATTACCGCTACGGCTCTGGCACTTGCTGTGGCTCTGGCAATCCTCTACTCTGAGTCAGAACCCAGATGATTCCCATTACAAACAGTACAATGATACCGCCTAAGACCCCGTAGATGGAGCCGGTAACAAACAATGCGGTAATGATGAACAACCCGAGGAAGATTAGGACGATAGTCCGGTCTCTCAATCTCTTTGGACCCTCAGAATGAGGCAAGAATCAGAAAGACCGCACCAATCAGAACAAAGCATAAGCCCAATGACGAATGTCTGCTCCTTCTGAGAAGCTCTTTGACTACGGGCAGTCCCAAGTTTTCTTCAAATGTCTCCCCGGAAGCTCTGATAACTCCTAACTCAACCGCCTTCTTTTTCGACATTAGGTCATTAGCGCCAATCAATACCGCCCCTATGGTCGTCAGCACTATTCCCACAATGGTCAGGTAGAGAACCAACCTACTCTAACCCCTTGATAGCTGACTTTACTGGAAAATCTTTCGCCGCAAGTCCCTTAGACCTTCAAGGCTATCCGACGCTTTGAAAACCTCGTCCGGCTTTACGAGAACTATCTTGTCTTGAAACGGAAAAGTCTTGCTGGCTTCCCTTACTTCTTCGTAATCGCGTCCTTCAGCCACGACAATCATTCGGTGAGACCACTGGTGGACGAGATTCAATCTGTACATGAGGTCTGAAACCTTTCCATGGACTTGGACCTCAACGGGAACCCAAGCACCTATGCCCAAGTCCCACCCCACATCAAGTTCCTTCTCCTTCGAGGCGAAGACTTTGTTCTGAGGTCGAATGTCATTGATAGAAGGTTCACGTTGGGGCTTGAAGCCGAACACTTCGCCGATGGTCATTAGTAGATTGATAATCTCGGGGTGTTCGTGTCTTTTCGCAGGGGGTTCCGTCACGGCAACGGTTGTAGCGGTCTCTGTTCTGCCGGAGAACGATAGCCAAGCCTTTGAGTCGATTGGTATCGCTGTTTCAATACTCCACTCTTGGGGATTGCGCTGAAGCTCTTGCAGAATCAGATTGTAATCTTCGTCTGAAATCGGTTTCCCGTGATTACCCGGATTTCGTTGGAAGTATGTGCTCCAATGTTGCTTGTCTTCGATGAAAGAGAGAGCACCCTTGATTTGTCTGACATCGGCAACTCCAATTGCTTCTGGCTTGATTTCTACGGCAAAACGATAGAGAACCCTGCCCTGATTTTCTTCGTCGGGGAATTGTGGCTTCTTAACTTCGTGCCAAGGACTTCTGACCTCGAAGATTCCGCCAAAGGAGTAGCTTCCGCCAGACACATAGAGCAAGAGTCTGTCACTTGGACGAATCTTCTCCTTCGTGCTCTCCCTATCAACCGCGAAAATTTGCCTCGACCTTACTGTATCCCAGTTCTCCGGACGTACTGAGAATATCCAATTCCGAGCCATTGAGGGTCAGCTCCTACTTTCTCCCCGCTCTTACTTAACAAATCTCCGAGCGGATCGCGGGTTCAATGCCGTCCTTAGAGAAGAATCCTGACTTCTTCCCCCGCTTGCTACCCGTATGGTGCTGGACGTGCGGCAAGGTCACGACGCATGAGATAACCTTCCGATGGGGTGGGAGATGCTTTCTCTGCAAAGAGTGTGCGAACATAGTGGTGGAAAAGCTCTAATCGCGAATCTGTGTTTCGTGACGCATTCGATTTGAAGTTTCGGAAGAAATTACGCAAGTCCGGGTATGAGCTGATTATAATCATAATTGTTGGAGTGATAGGTTTGCTAACCCTATTCTCATACTATGTGTCTTCACTCACCCCTTTTTCTCAATGGTTTCTTGCGATAACTCCGCTGGCTGTGGCTTTCGCGACTTTCTACCTCTCGGTTTCAATCGCCCGTGATAGAAGGGCACGCGAAATGGCGACCGTGGTCTATACACCCCTACTGAAGGAAGTCACTACTTGGCTGAATCCACAATTCCAAATGTCTAACGAGTGGGAACGAATCAAGTCAGAGCAACCCTATTGGGTTCATAGAATGCCCAAGGAAATATTAGACATTTTCAAGAAAGCCGAGCGGTTATTTCAAGAACAATGGCAATTGAGGGGGGCGGTGACTAAATTCGTTTCTGACGCTACTGATGAGTTGTCACGTGAAGTATTGGTCAAAGCTGGGCATAATACGAACGAACCTTTAGCCTCGACACAATTCTACATCATGACCGGAGAAGGTACCGGTAATAACTTGGTGTACCCGATTTGGCTATGGGAAAAAGGGATGACCATTTCAGAGTTTGCTGAGGATTTCGCCAAGAAGAACTATCCCAGAGGTTCCAATTGGAGCCTAAAGACTGAAGCATCTCCACGGACAGGCGGTGGAATGAAAATGGCTGGTGGAACAGAGGAAACGAAAACGTGGCTCGGCAAGATCATGGAGTCGGTGGCGAAGCAACCAGATGCGTTGGCTTATCGGCGGAATATTGAAGCGGTTAGGAAGCTTGGTAAGCAAGCACTCCTATTAATAGAGGAAGAACTCGCATAGCGGCTTCGGGTACCTCTAAACCAATCTTGAAGCCCTTCTGATTTCGGAGTCTTCCGTCTAAGCGGGAATCTTTCCGGTGCCCTTGCAAACTGGGCATATCCTCACAGTCATCAGTGAGTTTGGATCTCTCCCCGTTCCTTGACAAAAGGCACACTTTAACGAGCGTTTTCCATTTCTCCTACTCCCAGACCTCGTAGGCACGGTTATTTCTCGATCCTCAATTTCACCGATACCGAAACGTCCTCGTCTTCGTCCTCGTCTCGATAGACTACAAAGAAGTAGGTTCTTCTCGCTTCAGTAACGAACGACACTTTCGTTCTTGTAACATCCTCGCTCTCCCAGTAGGGGGTGAAGTTCTCTCCATCTTCAAATGACCTAACACTAAGCCGCCCGAGAACATAGCAAGATACATCCTCATCCGCCTCAACAGAGCCCAGCAACTCGTCTCCTTCTTCAAGATCGAATTGAAACTCGCGATAACCATCGGGCTCAAGTGTGAATTCTTCGTCTACTTCCCAATCTTCCTCTTTTTCTCGTTCGACCAAGATCGGTGGAGCATTTGGAAGGGCAATTGTCCGAGGAGCCTCGTGTATATGGACTTCTTTTGCCATGCCGATAACGTTCGAACCAGAAATGTGGCTCTGTTGAACTTGGAAAACCTGCTTACCGCTTGCTCGATTGACTGTGATTTTGAAGACCAGACGGAATTCGTTGGACTCTAAAAGTGGACCGAGGCTCAGAGGAACACCAAGCACCCAATTTGCAAGGGTCGTAGGTCCAGCGTAGATGATGTAAATCCCAATGGCGACTAAGAAAAGCCGTGTAGTCCATTCCTCAGCTTTCTTCTTGGCAGGCAAGCTCCAATGCATAGCTGTCATTCTGAAATATTAAGTTGGAGAGCACCCCGTTCGAATTGTCACCCACGTCTCTGCGATTGAGTTGAATTTGGCTTATTCTCCCGGGTTAGCAAATGCCTTTTGGGCTTGAAACAATCGGACCCTGACCGTTGCCGTTGTCACTGTGATTGCAAGAGGAAAGGCGTAGAGGTCAAAGGGCTTTACGGCAAGACATTTCGCTTGGCTTTGTGTAAAGAGTGCTCTGAACACCATGAGCCGCGAAAGCCGAGATGAATCTGTTCTTGGGTATTACGATGGCAAGCCTATGATGATTTTTCCCGAGACTAATGTAGTAATGTATTGCCAACCCAATCCGAAATACTTGTTCAGTTCGTTTTCGTCTACCATGCGTTGATTTTGGAATTTAGGTGGGGTCCTGAACATTGTCGGGGTCGTTTCGTTTGGGAGTATATGCTGGGGATGCTCAAATCGCGGCACGGGTTCTCCGGGATGCCAAGTATGTTCCACTCCATACTGCGTAGGATTAGTCGTGACAGTCAGATACGGTTCCGCCTTGGCGTACTCCTTTCGAATGTAGTCCGGGTCGAACTCGTCGTAGTTCCCGCCATGTCTTAATCTGAGATTTTGGTGACCAATCATGTATTCCAACAGATCGCTGTCAACAACACCTGCTTTTCGCATCTGAAACTTCCACCATCGCCTGAAGATATGCGGATGAATTTCGTGGGAACCGCATCGACCACCAATTGTCATGCGAGTTCTTACTTTGTCAAGACCGGCTCGCCGTGCGACGCTGAGGACTCTGTAGCGAATTCCAGTAGCGTTAAGGGGTCGCGAAGGGTCAGAATGATCTACTCTACTCCATATTGGTCTGCCAGCCGCGCTGAACCGATTCTCGAAACGACCTGTGGAGCGGAAGAGCCAAGATTCGTTGTCGATCTTCTCGCCAAGACTTCGACGATTATTGAGACATATCCGAATGAAGCCAGCCGCTTCTCGGCCTATCGCGAAACGGTACATCACCTTCCCCTTGTTGACATTGACACCCTGTTGTCCGATCATTTCCGGAGTCACGTTGATGATTATCGGGTTAGCTCCATGCTCCAATTGGTCCTGAATGTGTCCGTACTTTAGGGCGGTAAGTATTCCTACTCGTTGTCCACTCTGAGCGAGGAATGTAATCAAAGCTTGGTCTCGGGCTGATCGAGCGTAGTCGATCATGAGCGAGATTTCTTTTGGTTCAAGAACTCTGTAGGCTTCGTATTGCGCCTTGCCATGAAACTCCCTTGGAGTTCTTCCGACAGGGACATCGTGCCAAAATAAGAACGAGCGGACGGCTCGATAGGCGCTTGCTCTCGTGTTGCTTGCAAGGCGTTCCTGGTCCTTCATCTTATACCAGAACTCTTTCAGTTTGGTGTGAACCGACTTTGAGTTAGACTTAGCAAGTTCGAGAATCTGGTCGGGGTTCCAGCCGCTGAACTCCACGAACTTGCGCAAGTAATACTTGTAGTTCCGATGCGTTCCGACGCTTAGATTGAGCAGCCACTGGCGGACACACTCGTATTGGTTTGACAAGTCTTCCACCGGCAGGGGTGCTCCCCAAGGCACTGTACCCGTCGCTTCGAGAGAAGAAGATGTAGACATAAAACGATATCAATTATTTCTTCCGCAAAACGGCTTCTGTAACCTCGATTAACCGTCGGCGGGTTGAACTCAACCATTATTGAGTGCCAAACTAAAGATTGGAGTTTAGGGGTCCGGAAACTTCGGACCTATCTCTCACTTAACAGTCTCCCAGACGACGTTTTGGATTCCGTGCCCTCATTAGAAAAGAACCCCGACTTCTTCGCCCGCTTCGAATCAATATGGTGCTGGACATGCGGCAAAGTCACGAGCCACGAGATAACTTGGCGTTGGGGCGGAAAGTGCTTCATGTGTAAGGAATGTGCGAATATTGTAGTGGAAAAGCTCTAAGCATAGCCGAGCTGCTTTGGGGGCATGACATCCGATAAGAAGGACCGCGGGTTCAGATTCTTCTTTTGGGTCTCAGCTTCTCTATTCGTTCTCGCGGCGGCGAATTGGATTTTCAACACATTCATTGGAATCTCGAACTTGGTGTCTAATTCCCTTGGCTTTGGCGTCTCCAATGCTACCTCCTATCTTCTTGGCGTGGGCATTCTACTTCTCGCAATCCTTTTTGTTGCCGCCTTTCTGAATTTGGTATACAATGCTGTTCCGGATGTACGAGACATACTGAACGGGGTTTTGGGATTAGGCAAAGAGTCAGAAGGTGGCGCAACATCACCCGCGGAAGGAAAGAAAGGAAAGCGAACCACCTACGCTGAACTCGTGAAGGACGATCCCAGAATTCAAATTGAAGATATTGCCCTACTTTTTAGTTCTGAGGTTGAGGCGTATGCGTCAAGTTTTACGTTCCAAATTGGATTGCTTATTGGGGCTTGGATTGCCCTTCCGTCTATTTTGGTAGCTGGGGTAGCCGTTGGTTCGCCCGAACTTCTCGTAGCATTGGCGAAACTCGCACTTGTTTTTGCGGCAATTATTGCGGCGGTTGGCTTGGCTATCATGTTTTTCCGCCTCGTTCTACCGCGGTACGGGCGGGACCCTCACACCGTGAGGATGAAACGCTTCAAAGAATACTTGGACGCTAAGGATGCAATAATTAAGAGAGACAAGAAGAATGAAAGCGGTGGGAATTCTTGACCGGTCCCGAGGATGACAAGTCTCCAAAGTCCCCACCCCCGCCACCATGGAAATCTGAAGATTGGGTCGCATTCTTCAAGGCGGTTGAACCCTATGCCGACAAGTTCCTTCAATTTGTCCGAGAAAGAGGGGAAGAAGAACACAAACTCGCTCGGTTGGGGACAAGTCACGATTGGAGAATTGCCACAGTTTCCTTTGTCTTCCTCGGGGCACTTGTAGCGGCAATGAGTTGGCTGACTGCAATAAGTCGAGTGAGCGGTGACGCCCTGCTCTTTCTGGTTGGAACAATCACCGGCTACATCTTCAGCATGATTGTGAAGTTCAGATATTATGGCGGACCGGTAGCGGAAGAAGAAGACTAACCATGTCCAACAGCTAACCCTTCCAACCTACGAAGGTGTCGAGGGTCCCGTACAGCTATTCGCCAAATTCGTAATCTACTTCGGTCGCCATTCAAGGGTTCGGAGGAGGTTCTCAGCCTCATCCACATCCTTTTCCGAAATTCCGTAGTCCGAGCAACGCATTCTCAGCCACGTTAGGTCCAAGTTCCATTGGAATCGGCTTCTCCATTCCCAAGTTCCGAATGCCTTCTCGACAAGAGCTTCCGCCTCATCATCCAAAAGACCGTTGACCTTCTTCAGATGGTCAAAGGCGCGTTCTTCTTGTCCAGTAACAGACGCGCGTCCGATGTGATGAACCAGACTACAATTTTCACAAGTCACCTCAAAGCCGTTGAGCCTCTGAACGAACCCCTTCTCACCGTAATCCCACTTCTCGTGAACTATAACACCATTATTTCCGCAGATATCGCACCGTCCGCGGCTTCTTGATAGTTCTCTTTGTCTAATCGCCTGCCACTTGCTCCACCATGAAGGGTCGCTTCGCGCAAGGCTGGCTAAGGACTTCCCCCACATAGTTGAAGGAGCAAGCTCAATTCTTATGCGTCCCAAGATTGTTGAGTCCTATCTCCGTTCAATCATTATTGCGTTCCTCAACTAATACTTCCGGGCGACTCAGCCAAGAGAGAGCCTACAACCAAGGTCCAATTACCGGACGTTCTTATGTAATCGTGTGTCCAGAATCATTAATCAAAAAATCTCGGGGAACAAGCGAGGGGGAGGTGTCTCCTTCCACTTTCTAACGAATCCCCTTACCAGCATAGTGGAATGGTTAGAAGTTTCACTGTTCTAACGAAACCACTTTGCTGTTATGTGGACTCGTTAGAACTTTTCCCGAGGTAACACACCTGGTTCTTGTGACGTATGTACCGATACCCTTTCGAAACACTCTCGCGTCCGAGTTCTCCGCACTTTGGACATTTCGTCTCGGTGGCTTGCTTCCGGACGGGATTGATCATTCCGAGATAGCATGACCTGTTCGATTCGTGGAAGAATCTTCGTTCGTTGCCAACCTTTCCCTCACCGGTTCCTGGTTCGCCGCATTTCGGGCAAGCTCCGCGCTTCCTCCCTTGCCGCGTATACAAGACCATCTTGGGGTAAATACAGAAGTCGAAAAGATTGGTTGATCCCCTCATCATCTGTTCCGGAGTGTGACCCATCCACGCCGTGTTAGCAACTGAGCGCATAAATCCGTCGAAGAGTGTTTGTTCCAACCCTGCAACAACTTGGTCGATGCTTTGCCCGGTCTTCTCGGACTCCTCTTGAGCATACTTCCAGAGGTCTCCAAACCCGTACCCGGATTCAGTCCCGTCTCCAGGTGGATGAAGCCAACCTGTGCGTGGACTTTCAAAGTCGAGGTTAATCCCTTGGGGCAACTTTGCGGTGTACCATGGAATACCGATTCGTCCGCAAACTTTGCAGGTTGACCACCCATACCTCGCCAACAAACGGTCGAGTCCCTTCTTCTCCGCCCATTGACGCAAGGTCGGGGGCATTTTGGACAAGGGGTCGGAGTCCATCATTAATTTGGAGGACTCTTCTTTTTCGCAATCTTCCGGGGAAACGCCGATTCGGTAGGTGTAGTTCGATACCATTGTTTTGCTTGCGCTACTGTCTCAAAAGCATCTGAGGGTGGAACACCGAGAATCAAATGGGAAGGCTCGACGCACGACAAGTTGCCGCAACGGTGCCGCACCACACTCCCCTTCGGTAAAACCCCAAACGCTTTGAAAAACGCAAGCCGCGAAGCATAAGTCTCAACGCGTCCATCGGGAAGGCGGAAGTGAACCCTACAAAATCCGTGTCTATCTCGGAATCCTGTCCATTCCTTACAAGGGCGGACTACCTCTCTCGCTAAAGCGTCATACCCATGATGACCACTTTTCGGAGAACGTACGAACCACCACATCTGCGAACTACTCATCGTTGTCACGAATACAGAAGCGTGATGTTTTATGTTAAGGCAACACCATACTCAAGTACGCTCATGCCAGCGAACAAGAATGGTTCCAGGTCAGCAAAAGAGAGGAATGAACTACTCTTTGCGGCTCTACGGAAAGCCCAAGTAGCTACTTGGACCCAACTCCTAACCCTTACCAAATTCACACCTCCCAGATTGACCGCGGGACTCAAGTCCTTCGAAGGTCTCCGCATTGTAGAACATACATGGAGCAAGGTTCACAAATCAGTTGTCTATCGTTGGACCGGGCTTCCGCTACCAAAAGTAACGATCACCAAATTGCTTGAAAACGAGGATATGAAGAGGGTCCGTAAGACAGTTCGAAAAAAGGTTGTAACCCGCGGTGGAATATGCTCGACTCGTAGGTCGCTACTGACAAAAGAATTTCACAACCGGTCACCGGACTAATGAAGCACTTTCCCTTCGAACAATGTCTATGATGCGAATCTTCAACTTGTGTCCACCGCGCAATTCGAGGATCACGCATTCCGGGCTTTCTTCGATGACTTTCCCGGTAATGGTTCGCTGAATGGCACTATACTTGGGTAGTCCCTTCACGGTACGGTTCAACACAATTCCAAGTCCATCACCAAGTCCGTATCCGATGCCATGTGGTGGTAAGAATAACTCCGTGCGACCGACTCGCACAACGGCATGATAAGTGATTCGTTCTCTTTGCCCGGTCATTGTCTACTTTCTCTTACGGAAGATTTGGGTTCCGTCTTCCAACTTGCACACGTAATCGAATCCCGATTCGACCAAGCCCGCAACATCAGTGAGGGACTTACCAGCTTTACAGATGAACGAGTCATCATCGGATACTTGTAACTGAATATATTTCAGAGTGTTTCCGATGTTCTTGTGTCCAAGTAGTCGGGAGACGTAAACAAGGTCCTTGGTTTTGTGGTATTCTATGCTCCCCTTCCAATGGCGCAAAGTGTGGAAGTGGATGGCTTGAATGCGCGGGTTGCCCAACTTGGTGGCTATCCTCTTTCTCGACTTTTGGAAAAGTCTGCCGAAATGGTTGAGGGTCCCGTCTCTCCACACCTTCACACTGTCCCTTGGAAGAGTTCCGAGTATCTCGATAAGTCGTGGACTCAGTCGTAGCTGTCTCGGGTTGCTGTTCTTCTCCGGCGTTATCCTAACGGTCCTTTGCTCCAAGTCTAAGTCGGTCCATTTGACCGCCCACGCTTCACCCGCTCGTGCTCCGGTCTCCTTCAAGAATTGAAGAAATGAAGCGACTCTCTTCGAGCAACCGCCAATGAGTAGGTCAATCTCTCCTTCGTTGGGAAGGAAGGGGAGTTTGTCCACTCTTCGATAGCGGGGCTTGGAGAATGGGATATCTTGGAGCTTGTAGAAATTGTCGAGAACGTTCGACGCAATTTCTTTCGTTCCGAGACTCCAATCCAGTGTTGAGAGGTAGGCTTTGACCGCCTCGGTATCCTCAAGGAGACAGTTCTTTGAGAGCCGTCTCAGTATTCTAACGGATCGGTCAATACTCGACTCACGGTATCCGTTCTTCCGTAGGTGGAATCCATATTCCACAACCTTTCCTTGAGAAAGTTCGTAGGTTGGGGTATGGTGCGGGAGGTGGGATTTGAACCCACGAACCCCTACGGGACAGGCGCCTCAGGCCTGCGCGTCCAAGACCCTACGGTCGACGGGTCTCTTTGACCTGGCTTGGCAACACGAGCCGCCCACATACAAGGCGGACT